>Ga0209780_1002637_pt1 | contig 12868 bp, 7 predicted proteins | sample WorMetexBAHAMAS2_FD_187384 | JGI IMG/M metagenome (GOLD analysis project Ga0209780, IMG submission 187384) | Marine gutless worms symbiont microbial communities from Max Planck institute for Marine Microbiology, Germany - Inanidrilus exumae... | ecosystem: Host-associated > Annelida > Digestive... | reverse complement strand
CTTGGCTAGCTATCGTCTAATTGGTTAAACGAAGTAGGTTCTCTTTTTTAGTATTTTTAAGTACGTACGTGCCATATCGTCGTAAAAAGTTGACGTTTGCTATCTCATCTCCTGATGAGTTCTTGTTTATTTAGGTTAGTAATCCTATTGAAATTAATTTTTGATTGTCTGGGTTTTTCTGTTTTTTTTTCGTTGGTAAATCTGAGTTGTTTGTGAAAACTCCACTGGTAACACTAGTGGGAAGACGGCCATTTTGCGTTGTTATGTTTGCGTAAGTAACTTTTTTGGTAACGTATTTGAGTAAACTTACGAATGCATGATTGTTGTAATCTATTGTCACTGTCTACCGTGACTACCGCTGTTGCAGATTTAAGGGTTTTAGCGATCATGATTGTGTAATATAGGCCTGCTGTGATTCCCTGATACACAATACGACATAAAAATGGCGCCGCAAGCGACAAGTGTTGCGTCTGGCCGCAGTGGCCGGGTCCGTAGAAACACCGCACCGGCCCATATTAGAAAGATACAGATGACCCTACCCGTAGGGCAGCGCATTAGAGATTTTTTGACAATGCGCTATATAAATTCACTTTTACTTTACTTTACTTTACTAATTAATGATTAGGCAATTTCTCGATCATCAGCATCGTCAAACAGCGAAAGTGGGTAAACTGCGAGGTTCACGGAAAGTCGCTGACCAATAACCGCATATCTCGCACGACACCTCGCAAATTACCACCTCACAAACTCGCATCTTGCACTTTATCCATACCCAAAGAAACATGATACAACGTCAAATAGCCATTAATTGATCATTAAAGCCACTTGCCTAGATGAGCTTGCCTGGCAATTGCGGTCTGGCCAGGTCCAGATTGCAAGCTGACTGCAAGCCAAGTTTTGCTGCAGTTTGCTTGTGGTCTTGCAGTCAGATTTTAGTGAGACCATGTGTGATAGCATGTAAATTGTGGGGTAATAGTGAGGGTAATTCAAATGCTAATTGTTGTTGGCAACCTTAAACCTAACATAGATCAGAGTAAGCCTTGAATGTTATCGAACGTGATATGCCAGCAAACAACATATTCACAGAATAGTAATAGTAGTAATAATAATAATAATAATAATAATAATAATACCAAAGCCATTACAGAAGTGCACCCATTTTATTTGGTGAGTGCAGGCTTAGCACTTGACGTGGTCACCATCCTTCAGTGCAAGCTGACTGACTTGGGCAGTGAGTCTGCTGGTAGGTATTGGCACTTATGAGAGTTCCGGTGTAATTCACAAGATGGCAACACTTAACGCCACCAAAGTATTACTGCTAACAAATTAAACTAAACTGACCCTAACCTTAACACTAACCCTAACCGACATAGTAACGGTAATATTTTTTTACGCGCATTTCGTTGACATTCATAAAAAGGTTGTATTGCGTTAATGAATGGAATTTTTCGTGGAGGCATGTTGCGGGGTTAGAGGGTGGGCCATTTGTTTCCCGTTTTCTGATGTAGCTGTACTCAGGTCAGAAAACACGAGCGACAAGAAGTCGATAGTTCATACTTTATCATTGATAGAGGGTTTTTCTGGGGTATACATAAGAAAAAGGGGCTAGGTCTTTTGGCAGCATAACAGAAAGAAAGAAACAAAGAATTTTGCGTGCACATGTATCTATGTTTTGGTGCAAATAAGTATGCAAAATTTAGCCGACACTCCCACAGGTACTAATTTTTATGCAATAGGAACATTATTGTTAAGCATTGAGTAATTTGACCTGCATTTAGGTCATTTAAGGTCAACCTGGCTTAGCAGAAGGTGGGGCTCATGATATTATGAAAGTACATGGCGTGATAAAATCATTGATATTTGATACCTGCTTTGGTTTAACAGTTTTACTGCATCGATTTTTAATTCATTAGTTATGATATGTCTGTTTGTGGTGATGTTTAACTGTTTCACAGTGTTAGGGAAATATATCAACAAACAGAAAATACAGCATAAAATGTTGCCAAAATGTGTTTTGAAAATAATAAAATAAAATACCTTAGAAAGTTATTTTGTGAATGAGAAAGTAAGATATTTTGAAGAATACCTGTCAAAATACTTTTGTGTTAGTGCTTTGTGTGTTAAACAGTCATTCCAGTTATATATTGACACATTATGCAACACTCAATCATATATTTAAACTAGAATGTTGGTAATTATTATGTCAATTCCTAACTCGAAGATCGCGCGGCTTGTGCAGTTTTGACTGTGGCAGTTTGATGTATGAACAACCCCTTCCCAATATAATGTAGAACGTCGATTTGTGCCACTGTTTAACTGACCCCTACCAAATTTGGTGAACATAGGCTAATAAGCAGTGATTTCAGACCGGCTATATTAGGTCGATGTAGGGGCAATTTTGTGGGTCGTCCTGCGCATTGAAAGGCATTAGCGTTCTCTGCTGCAGTGTATGTAGGAAAAGGGATCATTTAATACTGAATAACAGCATGAAAGCATGACTTCAGTGTTCTGGACTCGATGATGTCTCATTACATTGTCCCTCGTAACAAATCCGCCTCCCCTTGTGATGCAGCCTTTGATCAAAATTCTTTGACCTCTTGTTATTGACTTACAGACTTGGCTTTGTTCATCTGGCATTCTTAGGTAGGGGCGCTTTTAAGGTTCTGTAGATGTCAGTGCAAGAATTTTCACGGGCCCAGATTCACTATTTTCCATCCACACGGACGGAAATCAAGTATCATAATATATTAACGTTATTATTTTTGACATTCCATTTTCCTTCCACAGTATGAGTGATCTGTGCAAACAGTCATTAACAGAAGATGTTATAAACGTGCGAAGTGAAGAATGGCTTGTGCAAAGGTGACTGTAGATTTACGCTAAAGTTTTATAAAACTATGCACATGATGATGTGACGGAAATCTTTCAATGTTACAATTTACCAGTAAACAAAGTTAATGTTTTGCACAGTTATTCTCCAGTCAAGATCAAGGCCACAAGCCTTTGAAAGTTGGAAATCTTTCCATTTTCAAAAGCTATCTCCTCCATTATTTACAATGGATGTTGGCAACTGACCACTGATTCTTAAACTAGGGCACGATAAATAAATTTGGTGGGGTCAGATTGTTATATATTTGTCCTAGGTTTTGTGTCACCTGACTTTGAACTTGGCAGAAACGTCATTGGTGAAGAGTCAACTGTTAGTCCCGCACGGGGCTATTTTTGTATTTTATTCTCTGTTTACTTACTGATTTACTCAATATCCATGTGGCAGGCCTATTGGCACAGTGCTACCCTCACTTCAGGTGACATTGACCACTTTAGTAACCGTGTCTTTGAACTGTGAACGTGTAATTTATGACCGTCTGACTAAGTTTAGATTAACCTCCATACCGAATGTCTACATGAAGGACCATTCTTGTGGACAGTTATCATATGAACATATATACAGTGAATACACTACCTGGCCCACTGAAATGGTTGTCTGTAACCTACCTGTGTCTGTAACTGAATGATTACTGTGCAGTTTTGTGCATGTAGACTGTGATTGACATTGCAGCAATTCAACATGCTGGGAGAGTTGTTCTAGAACGCCGCCAGTGAGTTGCTGCAGTGTTGTTCCAGACGTGCTTGCATTTTATCCACATTTCCAGCAATGTCTTCTTGGCTGCTTGCTGGTCAGTTTGCGTTGTACTCGTAGCAGTAGTAGCATTACAAGTTTTCTCATTGAGTTCAATTCACAGGCTTTCCACTGGTCCTGAAAAGTCCTGAATTTATGGAGTTCTTAAAATGCAGGACCTGAAACTGAAAGGTCATGAAATAAGACAGTGATGCTGAAAAAGTCTTGAAAAGTGCTGAATTTGACTAGTTTTCTCATGGAAAAACCAAGCTCATGAATGAGTAATTTTTAGAGAGAAATTTCTAGGCCGAAATTATATTATCATTATTTACTTACTTTACTTGTTTTGTTGTACATAGATGAAAGTATTATTTCCTTTCTATGGTGTTTGCATTAATGTTTTTGTGTGGTGTCTATGGCAGCCATATTTGTTTATCATAAATCTTTCATGTAACACTGTGTAACATGTTTCTTTATTGAAATTATGTACAAGGTCATAGTTTACATGCAGAAGAGGTCGCGATTTTCTGTTTAGGGGTGCTGAGAAGTCCCGAATTGTGCTTATGTTATTACAGTGGGAATCAGGAGTTCACCGTTTTCAGTGATATTGAAGTGCATTTTCAGTGCATTCAACGTGGTTTAGCCATAAATGAAATGAAATTATTTATTGGTCAACAAAGGAAAGAACATATCAGTAACAAAAGATATACAGAGAAGACAACAGACATGTAGGGCATCACCGCCCTTTGGCTGGTACTCATTTACCGTCCCATGGAGGGTAGAAGGCTGAGTCGACCTGGGTGGCTGGTTACATACCGAAATAAAGTGCCGCTGCTGGGAGTGGAACCCGGACACGGTCACCCATCCCAGTAATAACCGGGCTCGACGTAGAGGAACTTCGTTGATACGACCAACGCCGTTACCACTACGTCACGTCGCCACAACAGAAGGCTAACCAGTCGCCATCGGCTGATATCTTGACCTGTGCCAGATGAAAACAGGAACGTGTCTTGGAGACGGGCGTTTTTCCGTCGCTGGACTATGTCTCTGGAACACTCTGCGTGTTACATTATGTGACAGAGACATTTCACTTGTACAGTTTAAGAGACTTCTGGAGATACTTTTGTTTGTTAGGGCTGCGGCACATAGTGACTGTTGCTTTTTTATGCCATGTACAAATATTCTTACTTACTTACTTACACTTACTTACCTGCATAGAAAATTTAAAGCCTCTAGTTTCAGCTGTTCCAGACATGAGGGGCCCCGAAATGTTAAAACGGTCATGTGATTGTAATCATGTAAGATGTTTTTGCTAGTTAATTAATTTGTTTTTGTTATTTTTTGTTTTGCTACGGTTGCTGGCTTGGGTCTTTGCTGTTCAATTGTTGCTGTGTTGACGTCGGTTACTTTTGTGTGATCTGTGACGTTATATTCCATTATCTACACGATAAAGGTAATTTTCTGTGATTTTTTACTATATTTGTTTAGTTATCTTAATTTCTTGCTTCATGTTTAATGGTCCAGTCAATAGTCCCGGTTTAGTCTGTGAAGGATGTCTGGGATTAGAGATGTGAGCTTGTTTTAAAGCAAATGTTTTAAATGTGTTTTTTGTATTAAAAGAACAAGTAAAAGATGTTTTTTTAAACTCATCTTATTTTTTGTTTTTGTTTTTCTTAACTACAGCAAATGCTCATGTATAGGATAATTTAGTGCATTAATCATATTTAAATGGTGAAAACACGTGTTGACTGTTGACAGTAATGGCCACAAAAAAAACGAAAAAATGTTTTAAAACAGCAAAAAGACCATCGTCCAAAACATGTTTTTACATCTCTATTTGGTATATAAGTTGTGTAGTAAAATAAGTCGTACATGGTGTAGAATAACTAAGTGGAAATTAAGGTAACAATATTCTGTGAAACATATTTCAGTGAAATGTATTTCGCTGGTGAAATAGTAAGTAAATGAATAAACAAACAGATAAATAAATCAGTGAATGAATGAATTAGTCAGTCAGTCACTTGTGGTATTTGTGATTACCAAAACTAGGTGCAAGTTTTGTAATGGACTATTTTTACGTCGACTTCATTGTGTCAATCTAATAAAGTGGATCTGTAATGTCCGTTCGTAAGTATATATGTCCATGCGTCCACCAAAAAGGGTCTTTGATTTCAATGAAATTTGATGTGTAGGTAGGACCTGCCTCCATGGCCGAATGGCTAACGCACTCGGCCGCCATGTGCAGTAGAGCGTGACATGCTCAGTGACCGGGGTTCGACTCGGCCTGGGTGCGTCCGCCTATCAAAGAATTATTTCTAATAATTCCTACGCATATGATGAACAGGGAGATAATCCCGGGCAGGAAAAAAAGAGGGTTTGACGGTGTTCTCTATAAACTGTGACCGTTGCAGGCATCTTGATCTAGCAGTGTCGAGTTTGCCTGCCGCGCCGGCGTGAGTTGAAGCTAATAGACTTGGCTGGCTGCTGGTTGGCGTAATACACAGCGCTAGTCAGGGCTAAGCCAGACAGTAGGCTACGTCTAGAAGGGGCGCTCTATAGAAATACCCGACAAGCTGCTCACTCCTACTCAACCCCTCCTTCACCCTATTCTTGTGGGACAGTTATCATACGAACATATCAGAGTAAACATACACAGTGAATGCACTACCTGGACCACTAAAATGGTTGTTTATAAGTTAACCTACGTCTGTAACTGAATGATTACTGTACAGTTTTGTGCATGTAGACTGTGATTGACATTGCAGCATTTCGGCATGCTGGGAGAGTCGTTCTAGAATGCCGCCAGTGAGTTGCTCCAGTGGTGTTCCAGATGTTCTTGCATTTCAGCCACATTTCCAGCAACGTCTTCTTGGCTTGCTTGCTGGTGAGTTGGTGTTGCAGCAGCAGTGACATTGCAATTTTTCTCAGTGATTTAGTTCACAGGGTTCCCATGGCTCCTGAAAAGTCCTGAAATTAGAGTTCTGAAAATGCAGCACCTAAAAGGTCCTGAAATTAGACCGTGGTGCTAACAAAGTTATGAAAAGTGCAAAATTTGACTAGTTCCTTTCTAAAAAACAGGCTAATGAATGAGTAATTTTTAGAGAGAAATTTCACGGCTTAAATTATATTAGCATTATATACTTACTCCACTTGTTTTGTTGTACATAGATGAAAGTACTATTTTTGTGGTGTTTGCATTAATGTTTTTGCGTGTTATCTATGGTGGCCATATTTTCCTGTTACTCTTTCTTTGTAACTATGTGTCTACCTTGCACCATTTTTGAGATATTATCACTCATTTCCATACATTTTAACATGTCACATCACCCTAATTACACATCTTGGGTAGTTTGTCATCAGACGGCTAACAAGTCATCTACCGGCATACAAAATTTAAAGTCACTAGTTTCAGCTGTTCCAGATATGAGATAGTCCCCAAAATGTTAAACAGGTTATGTGACTGTGATTATTTTCATATGGGACATTTGCCATCCCAGGCGTGCTGACGATATTCTCTAGCATTGTACAAAATTTGAAGCTTCAAACATCAGCTGTTTTGGAGATATGAAGGAAGACCGAAAAGTTAAAATTAGGCGTGATTTGAAGTGGTTGCTATCATCCAAGATTATGTTTAATTTTAGCATTACGTAGAATAAATATGACCTTATATTTGCCTGTAATAGACACTAAGCCACTGTTTTGCATCGTTTTTACCTGCATGATGTCCTCGTAGAGCGGGTCTATGCTGTTGTCATGTGTCCGTCCGTCTGTTTGTCACAAGTTGGAGTTTTGTGAAAACAGTGATGAAGTGCAGAATCACACAACTGACACCATACGATAGCGCCAGAATACTACTTTTCTGACACCATAGCTGTTTGCAAAATTCCAATGGGGTCACCCCAAACGTGGGTGTCAAATGGAGGTAAAGGCAAAGGCTTCCCATACTCATTAACGAGCGTTGGGCCCGGAGCTGATCCGGTGTACAGGCAGTCAGCCTGCAGGTGACTTAAGTCATCCACCCAGCGGTAGGCTGCCATTACTCTCCGCTACACCTGTGGTTACCTTTCCAGCCATAGAGCATCACCGCCCTTTGGCTTGTACTCATTTTGCCGTCCCACGGAGGGTAGAAGGCTGAGTTGAACTGGATGGCTAGTTACATACCGAAATAATGTACCGCCTCCGGGAGTCGAACCTGGACTTGGTCACCTCTCCCAGTAATAACCGGGCTCAGCATAGGTTGGCCTCATTGATCGAGACCAATGCGTTACCACTACACCAACCCGCCATCTCCAAATACAGGTGGGGTAGGGTAAAAACAGCATTTTTTGACCAATAACTCGCTGTATGTCGAAAATGGTGCAAGATAGAGACATTGTTTTTACGGGAACAGCAAGTCGTAGGGTAGAAGAAGCTTAGCTACCGCAGAGTCAGAGGAACCGCATGACGTGTTATGTTAGTAAATTTGTGCTATGTTTCACAAGGTATCGGAGTTAGAAAGGTTTGAAACAGCAAAGTGACCTTCAGGGTCATCCAATGGAATTGGCAATGGTGCCATTCGATAGGCCACATACGATTTCTTATTAGACTTTCATTGCAACCACGTCTCTTTTTTGCACCGATTCTGAGATGTGATCACTTATTTTCAAAATTTAAAGAGGTTACGTGACCCTGAACACATCCCTTTCAGGGATAATCTGTTATTCGTGCATTAGTATACTTCTGTATGAATTTGAACGTGACGATTGAAGTGCCTAGTTTCACAGACTCCAGAGATATGATTGGGGCAAAATTAAAAAAAAAACGTCACATGGCCCTGAACATGCCCATTGGGGCAGTCTGTCATCCTAAGGTTAGCATTTGATATATATTCTAGCTGCGTACAAAATTTGGTGACTTTTGCTTCAGCTGTCCCGGCAATATGATTGCGTGCATCAAAATAGAAAATGGGTCATGTGACCCTGATCACGTTTCTTTTAGGGGTGTTTTGTGATCCACTAGCTGTGATTAGATACAAAATTTGACAATTGTAGCTTTCACTGTTCCAGATATAATATTGGGGGCTCCAAAATTTAAAGTGATCACGTGACCGTAATTATGCCCCTTTTAAGGGCTATTTGTCATCGGTATGTCAGGACTTGACACAGCCTACTTGTGTACAAAATTTGACCACTAGCTTCAACTGTTCCAGAGATATGGTTGATGTCCAGCAAAATTTAAATGGTTCATGTGATCTGATCATGCCCCGTTCTGTGATGATTTGGCATTCATGTGCTAGCACTTTCTACTGTCAAACTATCAAACCAAATTTGAAGACTCTATCTCCACCCACTACAAAGATATGAAAGGTGATACAAAATATCGAAAATTGGGTGGTTTGGGATAATTCAGGGTCACACAAAGTCTCCGGAAATAGTGCCATTTGATAGGGCACATACGCATTTTTATTAGTGTTCTACAGTAACAATGTTGCTACCTTGCACAGATTTTGAGGTATAGTGACATGTTGGCTGAAAATCGCTGATCTTAACATACCAACATCTATTTGGCGCCCTAGTCGGTGGTTTCTTTGTCAGAATTTCACCGACATCTTAGGCATCAGAAAACTGGAGTCCTTGAGCTATCGTATGGTAATTTTGTGTGATCGTAAATCTTGCCATTTTGGTACAATGACAGACGGGTGAACAGACAGACAGACACACGATAACAGCATATACCACACTAGCATAGCGTCGTGCTGTAAAACGGGGTAACATCGGAACTTAAGCTTTTTTGTGTGTAGAATCTAGAATTTGTATTTCTAGGCCAAGCTGAATGCAGGTAAGTTACCTCAACTGCCAGTGAAGTTCGGCATCTTGTGGGGCTAACTTCAGAATATATGCATATTGAAGTTAGGCACAGGCTTACGTGTTAAGTTATGTATTTGGCATATATGCCTGTAAAATCATTTCACTTGACATACAGGCATAAACACGTCAGCAGAGATAGATGTCCAGCATAAAGTACTTCACATAATATTCTTATGTATTGTGTCTAACATTTGGCATCTTTCAAGTTCTAAGTAACAGAATCAGCTGATTTTGTCGAACTCCGTTTGAGACATATAAACTGTAGAGGGTGTGTCAAGTGCTCTCTCAGACTCATACTATATGAATGAAATAAATATATACTGGAACAACTTTAAACAGTGCATGTGCTTGTGTTCAGTACTGTTTGTTTACCTGTGATTTAAGTCACATGATTTGTTTGACAAAAAATTATTTGATTTTAATCATGATTTAAATCCGTGATTAAAGTCGGCCCGATTTATATCGGCCAACCCTGGTTGTTGGTGTGTCTGTGTGTCAGTGTTGGTCGGCTGTTGTTGGTGTCTCTTGTGTGCCAGTGTAGATCAACTGTTGTCGGTGTGTCTATGTGTCACCTTTGGTCGGCTGTTGTCGGTGTGTCTGTGTGTCAGTGTTGTTTGGCTATTGTTGTGGGTGTGTCTGTGTCAGTGTTGGTCGCTGCTGTCGGTGTGTCTGTGTGTCAGTGTTGGTCGGTTGTTGTCGGTCTGTTTGTGTGTCAATGTTAACATTATACAGAACATTAATTCGTAGTGGATTATGTTGTCTACGGCAGTGCACGGAAATCCTATCTTAAAATTTTAGAACCTGTAGCAAACCACGCTTTAAGAATATGTCTCGGAGCTTATCGTACCTCACACAACGCGGGATCACCCAAGGATGTGCCTATTGGGGGTCTTATTGACTGCCCCCATTCACAAGGTCACATTGACACAAAACCCCCATTTTACTATTGGCACGAATAGCTATGATTCATGCTTACCCTCAACATGCAAGACTTCCTACAAAGGAGTCGCTACTTTGTGGGTTCACGTGAATCGGAAAGTACACATGGCTTGGTGTGTCAGTGTGGGTCAGCTGCTGTCGGTGTGTCTGTGTGTTAGTGTTGGTTGGCTGTTGTCGATGTGTCTGTGTGTAACTGTTGGTCGGCTGTTATCGGTGTGTAGGGGTGCACCGGATCCAGATCCGGATCCGGCTGGATCCAACATCTCAGGATCCGGTGTGGATCCGGATCCGGCCGGATCCGAGGTAGGATCCGGCCAGATCTGAATTTTTGTATTTGCAGGTTTCCAACTTCCAATAATACATTAAACTTCAGAAGACTGTTGCCTGTCAGCATTTAGCTATTGATACGGACATGAAATGAAGTCTTAACAACACAGAACTCAAATTTTTTTGTGATTGGTCATAGGTGACATAGTTAACAACTTAACACACTGAAAGGTACAATGTTAATGTTCAGTTCTTGATGGCACGCTACATCAGTCAGCAGTTTCTGAACACCACTTGAGGTAAGGCAAGAATCATGCTGGATCCGGATCCGGCCAGATCCAAAGCGTTAGGATCTGGTCTGGTTCCGGATCCAGCCGGATCCAACATCTCTGGATCCGGTGTAGATCTGGATCCGGCTGGATCCAAAAATTCTGGATCCGGTGCACCCCTATCGGTGTATTTGTGTGTTGGTTGGCTGTTGTTGTCGGTGTGTGTGTGTGTCAGTGTTGGTCGGCTGTTGTCCGTGTGTTTGTGTGTCAGTGTTGGTTGGTGGTTGCTGTCGGTGTGTCTGTGTGTCGAGGTTGGTCAGCTGCTGTCTATGTGTCACTGTTGGTTGGCTGCTGTCGTTGTGTCTGTCAGTGTTGGTCGGCTGTTGTTGTCGGTGTCTGTGTGTCAGTGTTGGTCGGCTGCTGTCGGTGTGTCTGTGTGTCGAGGTTGGTCGGCTGCTGTCGGTGTGTCTGTGTGTTAGTGTGGTCGGCTGCTGTCGATATGTCTGTGTGTCAGTGTTGTTAGGCTGTTGTTGCTTGTGTGTCAGTGTTGGTTAGCTGCTGTCAGTGTGTCAGTGTTAGACGGCTGTTGCGGTCAGTGTGTCTATGTCTCAGTGTTAGTTGGCTGTGTTGTCGGTGTCTGTGTTAGTGTTGGTTGGCTGTTGTCAGTGTGTCTGTGTGTCAAGGTTGGTCGGCTGCTGTTGATGTGTCTGTGTGTCGGTGTCGGTCGCTGCTGTCGGTGTAATAATAATAACAATAATAAAGATATTTGTACTGCGCCATAGGGTCGTAACTTTAGAGGCGCTTGAAACACCGACACACTGACAGCAGCGACCAACACTGTGTGTCAGTGTTTGTCGGCTGTTGTCGGTGTGTCTGCGTGTCGAGGTTGATCGGCTGTAGTCGTGGTTGGTCGGTAGTTGTCGGTCTGTCTGCATGTCAGTGTTAACATTATACAGAACATTAATTTGTAGGGATTATGGAGCTATTGTCTACGGCAGTGCACGGAAATCCACGCTTTAAGAATATGTCTTGGAGCTTATCGTATCTCACACAACGCGGGATCACCCAAGGATGTGCCTTTTGGGGGTCTTATTGACTGCCCCCATTCACAAGATCACATTGACACAAAACGCCCATTTTATTATTGGCACGAATAGCTATGATTTATGCTTAACCTCAACATGCAAGATTTCCTACAAAGGAGTCTCTACTTTGCGGGTTTACATGAATCGGAAAGTACACATGGTTTGGTGTGTCAGTGTGGGTCAGCTGCTGTCGGTGTGTCTGTGTGTTAGTGTTGTACGGCTGTTGCGGTCAGTGTGTCCATGTGTCAGTGTTGGTCCGCTGTTGTTGTCTGTGTGTCTGTGTCTCAGTGTTGGTTGGCTGTTGTTGTCGCTGTGTCTGTGTGTCAGTGTAGGTATGCTGCTGTCTGTGTGCCTGTGTGTCAGTGTTGGTCGGCTGTTGTCGTGTGTCTGTGTCAAGGTTGTTCGGCTGCTGTTGATGTGTCTGTGTCGGCGTTGGTCGCTGCTGTCGGTGTAATAATAATAATAATTATAATAGAGATATTTGTATAGCGCCATAGGGTCGTAACTTCAGAGGTGCTTGAAGCACCGACACACTGACAGCAGCGACCAACACTGTGTCAGTGTTGGTCGGCTGTTGTCGGTGTGTCTGTGTGTCGGTGTTGGTTGCTGCTGTCGGTGTAATAATAATAATAATAATAATAAAGATATTTGTATAGCACCATAGGGTTGTAACTTCAAAGGCGCTTGAAACACCGACACACTGAGTGCGGCGACCAACACTGTGTCAGTGTTGGTCGGCTGTTGTCGGTGTGTCTGTGTGTCAAGGTTAGTCGGCTGCTGTCGATGTGTCTGTGTGTCAGTGTTGGTCGCTGCTGTCAGTGTAATAATAATAATAATTATAAT
>Ga0209780_1002636_pt1 | contig 12870 bp, 7 predicted proteins | sample WorMetexBAHAMAS2_FD_187384 | JGI IMG/M metagenome (GOLD analysis project Ga0209780, IMG submission 187384) | Marine gutless worms symbiont microbial communities from Max Planck institute for Marine Microbiology, Germany - Inanidrilus exumae... | ecosystem: Host-associated > Annelida > Digestive... | reverse complement strand
CAGTGGAGTGGGTCTCTGGGGAGTGGGCTGTGCCTCTCCCCCTCACCGTTCTAAAGCATGCCTGAAAATCACAAACTACAGCAATCAAACACACTGACAAAGGGCATCAGTCAGATTACTTTGCAATTATCACGATCTATCTTTAACTAGTAAGCATGCACAAACAAGAAAGTTAAACTTTAGCCAATGCAATGGCTTAATAATGTTAGGCTAATAAAAATAAGAAGCTCTGAAGTCTGAATCTGGTACGTAACATCAGTCATCAACAGAACCCAAATGCGCTTGTTGAAGTTTGCTTCAGAATTTGTCAAAATGTTCCTAATTCAAGCACAATAGCTCTGGTCTCAAGTGCAACAAGTTGAAAATTCCGTGTGGACCAAATACATGGACGACCCACACGGTCAAAAATGTGTAGGCCATGGGCCACATGGTTCTGGCGCCTCTGCGCATACGAACCTGTATACCATACAAACTTTTATACCGGCAATGAATATAACAAAGTCAAACATTGCTACTTATCATTTAAGTCCCATTCTTGCATGGTTATTAACTACACTTATCATCTTGTTTGACTTACTGTAGATAAATACAATACAAAAAAGTCCTACATAGCCAATGACTCCATAACACCATGTTTGTTTAAGTGTCGAGAAATACGCAGTACGCAGTCTTTACCCACAACACATTCCAATATTTACAGATGGCTCAAAACAGAATAGTCACACTGCAATTGCTGTTGTTCTAAATTTTCAGATTATCTCTAAATGACTTTCAAATTCAACCTCTGTCTACACCGTTCAGCTGTTCTACACTGACGAATTCTACGCCATTCTTCTTTCTCTTATTGATATCAGTATACAACAAAAATGAACATTACATAATTTATCCGACTGTCTCTCTAGCGTTCACTTCTTTCAACAAAAAAGCTTGAACACCCCACTACATTTGAGATTTCATTAAAATATCATAATTTTTGTACTCATTCTTTTGATATTATATTTTGTTGGTTACCAAGTCATGTAGGCATTACAGGAAATGAAAATGCTGACAAAGCAGTTAAATCTGCGTTAAATAAACCAATCCTTCGAGTACCTATTCCATGTATAGATTTAAAATGTATGATGAACTGATATCTCCATAATGAATGGCAACAGGATTTAAACTTACAAACACAAAATAAACTCTACCACATTTATCCCATAATTCTTCCCCAATCTACCCTTCCTCCTTCGTTTCTGCGAAGAGATCAAATTTTGTACAACAGACTTCGTATCGGCCATACTCGTTTAACCCATTCTTATCTCAATGATCACAGATTTTCCAGAATGCACTAACTGTAATCAGTCACTTACGGTCAAACACATTAACATAATGTACCTCCTATACTCCAACTTGACAGCAGCAGTATTTACATAAATTATTAATATTAAAGACATTTTCAACCTTTCTTCTAAGAAACGTACCGAATATACTCGCATATAAGCCGTCCCCCGTATAAGCCGACTCCCATTCCCACGGCCAAAAATCTAGCAATAATTAGTGACCCGCGTATAAGCCGGTAACGACAATCAGCAACAGACGTGTACCCTAGATCTAGGCGTTGACAATGAGTGAGTGTCAGCGAGTTCACAACAACGGCGACGGGAACATGCGTGCTATCGCACGTGATAGATTTTATTGTAAGCAGGAGTCATATGCCTAGTACTGCAAGCTACATCACGTGACGTTATGTCTGTCATAACAGCGTTACTTTGCACAAGTTCGCAGTTTCAAAGCCACCAAAGTCGTCATTAGATGCGTCCACGTCGGCGCTAAACAAGGCATCAAACTGTTCACGCGTTAGTTCAGCAGTTCAGCGCAGTCGTCATACACATGGCCACCTTTGTAGTCTGTGATATGGGTCAATATAAGACTAATTTGATGGGTGCTGTCGTCGTCGTCTTTGATCTCGTGATCACTGAATGATGGCCTTGCACGGTCGGAGTGTTGGAATGGTGTCAAGTTACAGCAGCAGCAGCAGCATAAGTCTGTGCGTGGTCATTCAGAACCCCGCCGACGTGCTCTCCTCCACGCATACACGTAGCCCTAGTGACCTACTAATGGTCCACGCCGTGTGCGGCACACACACAGTGAGCATCGCTGACAGATAGCCATCATGTTGACTGTCGACTCTGGCTGTGTGGCATGACCCACGTTTAAGCCGACCCCCACAACTTTAACATCGAAAATGAGCCAAAAATTGTCGGCTTATACGCGATTATATACGGTATTATAAATTTTATTGAAAATTTTAATTTATATTAAAAATTTATTTCTTAAATTTAAACTATAGATTAATCACGAATGTTACTTTACAGTCCTCCAATTTTTTAATTACTGTTGCAGTTATATACGCACCAAATAGACGTTGTCAATACTTTGTTTTTTTAAATTAATTTATTCAAAACTTGCTTTTATTAAAATTTAATTTTCAACTGTTTATTATTACTCTAATAGTGCGATATGACCTGGATTGTGTTGAAAGCACTGTTAAACCTCCAACAACCAACCAACTGGGACGTGTTGGTTTAATTTCAGCTGCCGTAGCATCACATGGTCTGAAAGATGGTGACTTGGTCATTCTAACACTCCGTCGGCTGACAGCTGGTGCTCAGTTGCCGTCAGATGCTGTTAACTCATTACCTCCAGAGAGGCGAGTTTTTGGATTCATCAAGCAAGTGCAACGACACAGCATGCGTAATGTTGAACAGCTGCATCCGTTGATCAGTGAGTCCTGACACCATATCATGTGTTAGATTACAGAATTTATACATTGTTGAATTACCTAACACAGTATTTATTTAACTGATTGTTGTAAATCTCGTAAAGTGTTGTAGATATTTTGTATCATAGTTAGTGACTGAAGTTGATTACTTGTTACTGATTTGTGACGTAATTGGAAAAACTAAACAAGTAAAACTAAACACTTTGTGTAAATTTGAGCTTGTGAAAGTGAGCATTGCCATACAACTGGTAACATTATTAGCTTGGTTTTCGTCAATGTGTTGTGCAGGTGAAAAGTTAAAGCAGTGTCCTGATCTGTTTGCTGTAAATTATGTGATTATGTTGAAATATCGAAAATATCCAATTGATGACCAAGTGTTTATAGATACTGAGGTTTGTGTGGCTTTCTGCACTGTACGATGATGTTAGCATTGCTCAACTCTGACAGATTAATTGTGCATAAATTAGTATTTTGTGTTTAGTATTAGATTCTTTGGTAGGTGATACACGTCGTAGTATTTTGTGCTTCTTTCTGATTTCTGTTGCTTTGGCATATTGTAAGCGCCAGCCATGTGTATTTGACATTTACGTAAAGTTTAATTTTTGCTAGTATTTTCATTGCTTTGGCACGGTTGCTTGGCAGGAAGGCATCTAGTCTGTAAACTAATCTGTTGGTTGCGTGGCTCAGTGGTAGAACGTCAGTCTTCGGCCGGCATACTTTCTCTGTCCTGCGCTCGACCTGTAGCTGACGGGTGACCACTTTATGTGGGTAAACTGTCCGCTATGGGTCAACCAACCAGGCCAACTCAGCCTTTCATCCCTTCGGGGTCGATAGATGAGTAGTAAGCTGCAATTAGATGTCTCTTACCTCAGTTAGAGGTGGCGCCATCTGGTGAACGCATATGAAGGAAAGGCAGGCATGGTGTATTTGCAGGTAAAACTGTGTGATCCATGCCTGAGCGCTTTGAGATATACATAGTGTATAAAAGGCGCTATATAAATACTCTTCCTTTCCTTTCCTTTAAAAGTAAACAAAGATCACCGTGTTAAGTGCAGAGTACAGAGAACGCAGAGTTAAGTGCAGAGAGTTGAACAGGAATGCTGTTCCCGTTCTTTTTATACACCCCCCTTCAGGCCCCTCGATTCTTGCGCCTTCAGCTCTTGGTGTTCCCGTTCCCTTTTCATTTACTACACGACCACTGGTGGGGGTTGACCAGCCCACTGAACAGCATTGGGAGTCTCTGCTGTGGCGTATGCAACAAAAGGGATCATTCAGTCGTCAATAACAGCAAGCAGAAAAAGGATCATTCAATCCTCTCAATAACAACATGATAGCATGACTGCTGCAGCAGACTGCAATGCTCCCAACCGGTCGGTGTCACATCACTTTGTCTTCTGTGAAAATCCCCCTGCAATATATGCTCTTTTGTCAAAATTCTTTGATCACTTGTTATTTTATTACTATTATCGGTGTTGCTGACAAATTATTTAGGCAATTAGACTGAAATGAATGATCTATCACTGCACAAAAAATACTGTTTAATGTATCAGCAGTATTTACAGCATTGTTTTCTGACACACTGTTGCATTTATTCCACGATAATTGACTTCATAAACAACAGCAACAAAATCTAATGTTTTAGAACTTCCAACATAAAAATTCTGAAGACCAATTTTAATCTGATCTCTACTGTTACTAATTGTAATATTATAAACCATCAAACGGAGATTTGCAGCAGCAACTGAATGTTTGCACTAATGCCAAACTAACAATTATCTTTCTCTCAAAACCAGAAATACACAGAAAATGTTTAAATAATTAGCTGAAATGCAACATTATGATGTTCACAAAGAATACTCTAGAGTTAAACTGCAATACCTGAACTTCCATTGTACTTGTACCGACTGCAAGGTGACTAGCATCAGGAAGCCATGCCACTGACGACACATACTCTGCTTCATTGTCCATCTCCAAAAGCTGGTGAATCTCACCATTTGAAGCATTCCACAGGTACAGGCGCGGTCCAAGACAAACAGCCAGGAAGTTTGTGGAAGACCAGTCTAGCAAATTTAGATCTAAAGCAAAATTCAGACACATAACTGAGAATGTACAGTAGCTACTGTGAGACAATCTAGCAAACTGGCACCTCATTGCCAAAGGTTGCAACTGCATAGTTAGTTTACAATATTCTTGAAAAGACACAATTAATTAAACTATCACAAGAGATAAAAGTATGTAACAACAACTGCCTCTTCCAGGGCAAGCCAACACCAGAAAGGTAAACCATTCTGTGTTTTAATTAAGCAAGAGATGACGAGGTTTCAGTGGTATCAGCTGAAACATGTGCAAAACACTTGCATCTTGCAGACAGATAATCACACCAACACACACATCACTCATACTGGATGCACTTCCTGATGCCCAACCAACAGTGTCAAAGCACTGAAGGTCAATGCAAAGTACGAAAAGTATGCAAATGCATTTAACTTAGAACTATCTTGCCAGTATAATGTGGTGGTATATTAAATATTACACACTATGCACAGCTCACAATTAGCACTTAAAAATAGAAACTCGAGATGAAATTTATACATATTAAAGTTAACAAATAGAAAACCTGCACGCATCGGAACTTAAAACAGTGACAAGTTCATTGTTTAAAAACAAACATAAAATGCACTACATGTACAGATGTTTACATTATTTTGCTACTATATTCGATTAACAAAAGCAAATATTAATGGAATTTTAAGATATTATTGGTGGCTCAGCGGTAGGGCGTTGGACTTGCGATTTACAGGTTGCAGGTTCAATTCCCGGCCGGTCGGCTTTCACGTAACATAGGTCAACTCAGCCTTGAATCCCTCAGGGGTAGCTAAATCACATACTGCTTTGGCTGGGGGTAAAGTCGGGATTCTCATGTCCATCGGGTGGCAGGTAACACTGTGTGATCCCATATGGCATGTGACTTTCCTGTAGCGGTGAAGAGCTAAGTTAATGCTAAACTGCTGAACACTGTTTACTTTACTTATCATGTTGTCACTTGGTTCCCACTATCTTTTGATATTGAAATTCAAGGACTTTTCAAGGACTTTCAAGGACCCTCAAATTTCATTTTCAAGGACCAATTCTCGACGAAAGTTTACAGCATGAGCAGTATAACAGCAATATTTAATGTTTATTTATATGATGATGGTACAGTAATAAGGTAATAAAACATGATATTACTCAGCACATGTTGATTCAGGCAACACACCTGGCAGACTGAAAGTCCATGTAGACAAGAAACTTGACAAGAACAATGTTCAGTTACAAACTATTTACAGTATGTACACAGACGGCTCTTTGGCATAATTTATTCATTCGCAATGTTTGACGTCATGGTGAATTCAAGGACTTTCAAGGACCTGTGTAATGAAATTTTAGGACTTTCAAGCACCTGTCCTCTTTTCAAGTACTTTCAAGGCCTTGAATTTAGGAGAAAAAAATTCAAGTACTTTCAAGGACTTTCAAGGATGCGTGGGAACCCTGGTTGTGGTCATGCTTGCATATCATCGTTGATGATTTGATGTGCAGGATGACAGCGGTGAGGCAAGGGGCACTCTGAGCATTGGGGTATGCTACTTTACTAGTACAGCAGATTTCTGGAAAACATCTGCATAGTAACCGCACGAGTGAAGCCACAACTGTGCTCCTGCCTGCATTCTGCCTGTTTATTTAACTGGTTTATAACTTGCAATGAATGGCCCTATGTCAACACATGTAATGTAAGTGCAGGTGAATAAGCATCATATCAAAGGACTCAGCAGTCAGCAGACTGTACTAAAGCAAACCAAACCATATACACTCCTATTGGATTTTTAACTTCCAGAATTTCTTAGTAAAAGACAAATACAAAAATACCATTTTTTGTAATCTGTTAACATTCATGTTACATATACTTAATTCATACTAATTAGATAACCACTCTTGAGAACAAGCCATATACCCACAATAATCGTCGAGTATGTCGGGCGCATCAAGAATTCGTTCTGGAGTTTGTGGAATGTGTCGAAGTGACTTGCTTACGGAGCCTGTTTGTTTACTATGGCTGTACAGCACCTGTAAGTTTGAATTTTGCGAACCTACATAACAAACACAACACATGCACTGTATGAGCTGATCAGTAATCATGAGCATGGTTAGCACTTTCACATATACCCAATTACCCATCATTTAAGAAATTAATATTTGGATAAACTGAATGCAGTACAGTTATAAGAGTTGAAAAGCAAACTGGACTTGCCTTCAGGCATCATAGGTGGCTTCTGCCGGTATGCCATGATCTTGGCATTTGCAAGATCTCCATTCAGGTTCTCGCTCATGGCCTTTTGCATCTGCAGCTTTGATGGACTAAGCAATGCATCGTCACTTGCTCTTCCAGCATTGCTCACAAGAAACTGGCCAAGTTCAATCTGTGACGCACTTCGGTTTGGAATAAAACGGTCACCACTACCACTTCTTCCAGGTGTAATATTTTTACCTGGAAAAACAACATCTCACATCCTGATCCATATGATTTGGTTTGCTATGTTCAATGGCATTTAATGCAGACAGGTTATATAATATCTAATAAATGCAGAGTGAAGATCACAAAGACACGAATAATATAAACTGCACAAAAAACGAAACTCAAAAAGCCGTCGATCATATCTCCTCAACCTGGTCTTTATGGAGCTATTCTCCAGACATAAGTCTTTATGGAGCTATTCTCCAGACATCAACCTTACAAATAAGTAACCGAATTATAGACGTATTAGTATAAAAACTGTGAAAACAAACTGCAGGACTAAACAATGTAAAATTATATGTAACATAGCAGTACATCAATGTCTGACAGGTAATACCACTAAAACACATTTTTGCATTAAGTTAATCACAATTTACTCTAAATAAAACTAAATCAACTCAGAAGAACCTCAACTGACTTGGTGTTTTTGAAGTCCTGTGTGGTGTTTTTCCAGGCGTCTTTGAAGAAATAGTCAGATTACGAAAGCTGTTGTCACTAACACCTGAACCATTTACAGTTTTCATTGGTGTCTTAGATGATCCAGAAGAACCTGTGTGATTTAACGAACAATTAATGGCAGAGTCACTTTTTGACAAGTTGAAACTGTCCGTCATTTTACGCTGCCAGCGCATCTGTGGACCTCGTGTAAATGGCGCATCCATTCTGATCACACCGCTAACTTCGTTCTCCAAACAAAAGTGACTCATTTCAACTACAACACACACATTTTCCAGTCAATATCCAACATTTCAGCCTAAGTAACAATGACAACTACTGCTTTTCAGCCATTATAAGTAGGGCCGTAAATCTTTGCAGCCAAAAAGCAGAAAATTCACAGTCCAACTGCAGCAAAAAACGCCAAATGTGTGGTCGCAATTACACTAATACAAAGGAGTCATATCCATCTTTCAGAGGCTTGCCGATATGGAGTGAGTCAACTTGTAGGTCGGGATCCCAAAGCCTTGATGCATCCTAAGCAAAACCAGTGACCTCTAGATTCAGTCTGGTGTAGACGTAATCATGTGCAGATGGCTATTAGAAGTAGGTCGGCAAACATAGTGAATAACCAGATCAAGACACTACAGAATTTAAAGCTTTTTGTAAGTCTTCCCCTGGTTTCCCTGTGTCATCATGGCACTTTCGCACACTCTGAATACATTACTTATTTTCTTGTAAACACATTCAGCAGGAATAAATGTATTGTATGTTTTGTTATATTGTTCTCGTAATATAATCTGGCTTACTCAATAAATTACCCAATGTGGAATTTGAGCCATTGCACATCGGAAACAGTAATGATGTGGAAGTTGACTCAGTCCAACTCGGGAACCAGACATGCAACTTGACTCATCTGAGTCTCTCCATGTTGAGAAATGGGTTATGAACAGTATACTTTCAGTCTATGCACCAGATAGCGCTGTGGCACTTTCTTACTCTCTCAACAACTTACTTATTTTTTGACATTAAGCACAAATAAATTTAACTGTTGTATTGTTCATGTGATATAATGTCTTCTGGTGTATACAGTAAATTCTTATCATTCGTACATTAGCAGGCACTATTGATAAAAGTCCGTCATGAACAGAATAATCGATACTTGATACACGGCTATGGTGCGGATTGAAAAAAATTTGTCAATCCGTATGGTTTAAAGTAACTGAGGCAGCTACTGCAAATTATTCTCGTCATCTGGCCTGCAGTGTTGCAGTGGCCTAATGGTTGCATGCCTGACTGCAGTGTAAAGAGGACCCAGGTTCAAATCTCACCGTGGGCAGTTGTGTATCATGACAGTCACTGCAGTCACCATGTGCAGTAGAGTGTGACGCGCTCAGTGGCCAGGGTTCGATTCAGCCAGGGCGCGTCCGCCTACCAAAGAATTACTTCTTATAATTCCTATGCACATGATAAACACTTTCAACAGGGAGTTAACCTGGGCAGGCAAGAGGGTTCGATGGTGTCCTCTATAAACTGTGACTGTTGCTGATGCCTTGATTAGCAACATCAAGGTATCAGCTGTGCTGACGTGAGAGGCGAAGCAGATAGATGTGACTAAGTCTCCTGGCTGACGCTGCAAAAGTGTCAATCAGGTGGCCTGGAACTGAACAGCAGACTGCTGGGGCTGGCACTGAATAAGTGCCAGTCCGGGCCAGGTGCTGAACAGTGGACCGGTCAAGGCTGTTGCTGAACAAGTGCTAGTCCGGGCATCGTCAGACAGTAGGCCACGCCCAGAGGGGGCGCATTTAGAAATATCTGACAAGCTGCTTATTTTGTGCTCAAGCCTACTTTCCCTCCTTCATCCTACACAGCACTCACACCACACACACCTACCAACTCCCCTCCTCTCCCTGAACTGGCTCATTGGACTGATTCAAAAGGACTCAGCACTGGGGTCCAGAGTAGGCTGGACTTCTGCCCACAAAGAATGAACGAACGACAGTCACTGCGATATAAAACCGTGGGCACAGGCATAACTAAGGCAGCTACTGCAAATTATTCTGGGGCCCGATTTACAAAATATCTTACGATAGGAAAATCTTAGGATAAAGTGTGACTTAGGAAAATCTTAAGAAAAACTTAGGATGAACTTACGCAAAACTTAAGATCATCGTAACAAGAAAAATGCAATTTCTCAAAAATAACTTAACATTTCTTCACAGAATTGTCTACATATATACAGGAAGAACTTAGTAAGTTATAAGATTGCTCTAGTAAATTACATGTAAAAAATCTATGAAAATCTTAACTTTATAACTTATGATAAACTTAAAATAAACTTAGGAAAACTTACGACAGGATTCTTCTTAAGAGATTTTGTAAATCGGGCCCCTGGTCATCTGGCCTGCAGTGTCACAGTGGCCAGGCTAATGGTAGCATGCCTGACTGCAGTGTGAGAGGACTCAGGTTCAAATCTCACCGTGGGCAGTTGTATTTATCACGAAAGTCACTGCGATATAAAACTGTGGGCATAAGCTGCACACTCTTACTGCAGTGCCTAGGTCAACTCAGCCTTCCACCCTCCGTGGGACGGTAAAATGAGTATCAGCTCTCGGGGTGAATGATAATAAAATGGCGATGGTGGATGTGGATGGTAGCTGCCATTTCTTTCTGGCAGACTCGCTGTCTAAGTCAGTTGGCTTGGTCTGAGGGTTGGCGGCCACCTCGGTGCTGAGTTTGCATTCATCAAATGAACCACGTGAACTCTCACAATGGCTTTGCTATGACGACAGCACCATATCATACTGGTTATTATTATTATTATCAGCAGATGGCCCGCCTGCATAGGTTATGTAGGCGGGACATCCGCTTAACGACTAGATCATGACGTCCACTCCCGACGAAGTAGCGTACATATGCAGGCGTTTATACGTCGGGTTCCCGACGTGGGCTACCAGTCAACTCGTTGCACGGTCAACTCGTTCACCAGTCAACTCGTCACACATGCGTGGCGTTGTGGTACAAAAGTTTGTCGTATCAACGAAGTTACTCTACGTCGAGCCCGGTTAGTACTGGGACGGGTGACCGTGTCCCGGTTTAACTCCCGTCGGTGCAGTGAGTCAGGCAGACTGTTCCATGCGCGAGATGCGGCACAGTAAATGTTGTAGATCAGTGTGTCTCTGCGTGTAACGTAAGTCAGTAACGGTAATATTTTTACGCACATTTCATTGACACCCATAAAAAGTTGTATCACATTAATTAAAGGAATTTTTTGTGGAGGCGCATAGCGGAGTTCGTGGGACTGGGAGGGCCATTTTTTTACCCGTTTGCTGACTTTTTGACCCGTTTGGTGACAAGAATTCGATAGTTCATACTTTATTGTTGAAAGAGGGTTTTTTGTGGGGATATATAAGAAAAAGGGGCTAGGTCTTTTGGGGGCACAACAGAAAGAAAGAAACAATAGAGTTGCGTGTTTGATTATTTTTGGGCCGTGTGTATAGTCAAACGGTAGTGGAACATCATACGGCCAGCCGTGTGTAGCCCACGTACGTATAGGCGTTAAGCTTCCAGTTCAGAAATGAATGTAGCTGTACTGGTATGGCTAAGCCGTGTGTATAGACACTTCGTTTTTGTGTGACAAGTTGACTGGTTCCCCCGACGTGTAGCCAGGCTTAATGCTACGTTGCGTGAAAATCCACGGCACCGAAGTCGTTATATTCGCTATGTTCCGTGAAAATCTTCACGGAACAAACGGCTCAACGTTCGCTACGTTCCGTGAATTTTCACGCAACGTAAGATGCTTTCTGAGCTAACTTCCAGAGCCTTTTGCTTTTCCCCGTAACAAGCCTAGAATTATCGTCTCGATAAAATTTGATTGATGGTAACTGGTGACATAACATTATACCGCACAATGCGTCAAAATTCATGAGCTACATCACATAGATCCAAAGATTATTATCAACCAAAAAACTCACACTTCGCTTCCAACGACCGCAGAAACTATTTAAACAGCAGCAACGATTCTCATTGGCTAACAATTTAAAGGGCGTGCAAAACGTATTGGTCGTCGTAACCTCGGACTCCGCCCCATTAATGACATAACGTATGCCAACGAAAACCAATGCCCAACCATAGAGAGACGTTCGCACACGCCGCCCAACTTCCCAGGTGCCCAAACCACGGTGTAAAATAATTTATTTTACACCGTGCCCAAACTATACTGGAAATTTTTGTGAAATGAGGATACGGTAGAATAGACTATGAGGTGATTTCATCACACGACACGTATATCCCCTCACTATCAGTAGTCATTTCAATCAAAGTGCTGGAACGAGGTTGAATGCACTGTGCACAGTGCACACCACCCGGCGCCGTTGTGGCGTTTGTGATTTTACTGCCGTTTATATGTATTGCCTACTATATTGCCTTGTATTGTATTGTATTGCATTGTACTGTACTGCCTTCTTGGCGAATAAACTCCATCATATTCATATGTTATGACTTACTTACTTACTTACTTACTTGCATGCGATCGATGGCTGCGACGCAGCCTATGGTACGTACTGGCTGCCGCATGTCTTCATGTACTTCGATCTTCAGCGGCACGATCAAGACAGATAGCAAACTGACCAGAGCACAATAATTGCAAGTCGATTTCCAATAGACGAGTAAGGAATACCGTAGTTGCATGGCAACTTGGCAAGTGACTTTTGATGTGGTCTTATTAATAGCTGGAATATAGGCCTACTCAGAGGCCGCGGAGGGTAACGAAAAGTGAGGGGTCAAAGTCGGAGTAGCTGACAAAAGTGGTGGGTCAAACGCTGCATGCGGACCGCGTACTCAAAAAAGTGGGTGGTCCACTGACCCCCTGGACCCCGCGGCTCCGCGGACCCTGGGCCTACTAGTGCCAGTCTGCAACCGCGGGAGGAATTAACAGATTATGTTCCCGCGGAACATATGTGCGGTCTACGCTGTCCATTGTACTGGTTATTTTTGTTTGCTTCATGAAAATTATATTCTCCTTATCTCAATTCTAGATGACTATTGTATAGACTGTATTACAGAAGCCATACTTAAATGCACGCTTGAGAAATGCATTGATCTGCCCAGTCATATTTCGGTT
>Ga0209780_1002635_pt1 | contig 12875 bp, 11 predicted proteins | sample WorMetexBAHAMAS2_FD_187384 | JGI IMG/M metagenome (GOLD analysis project Ga0209780, IMG submission 187384) | Marine gutless worms symbiont microbial communities from Max Planck institute for Marine Microbiology, Germany - Inanidrilus exumae... | ecosystem: Host-associated > Annelida > Digestive... | reverse complement strand
GAACATGGCGAGCGCGGGAGCGCCAGCCTATAACGGGGGTCTGGGGGCGGAGCCCTAGCGGGGTCCAGGGGCAGGGCCCCTGGTCAGGGAGTGATGGACTTTGTACGGTTCATACGTCCGAAAATAAAGGGCAAAATCACCTCTTTCCAGTTCTTTTCAGTGTTTCAATTGTACAGGATTGTACGGGATTTCAGCATTGAGCTTTTTTACAGGCTTGTGGGCGATGAAATTGGTAAAATTCTGGACATATCTTTCGCAACATACAAGTTGTTGCCTCTGTTTAAGTAAACCACCCCATACTAGTGCTTTTGGTTTGTTTTGTTGAAGGTTTCATTGTGTACACTCAGTACCAGGTATGTGGAGTCGGGAGCAGTTATGTGACAGTTATTGACACCGATATGGAAATCACGATTTTGGAGGAAAATCGAACGGAATCGATATTGCGATGTTTTGAAGCAAGTGTGACATTATTCCGATACTGTATCGCCCCAGAGGGACCAGCGATCGGAGACGGCGCAGGAGGTCACATAATGGGTTTTACACCCCCCATGAGTCTGAACATGCCGAGTGTGGAGGAGTTTATCCGATCACACTGAGTGCAGAGGAGTTTATATCTTCAACTCCGAATATTGGGGCAAAAATCAAAATTGAATTCTTTATAAACAATCGAATCGAAATACAATCGAGAGGAAAAAACAACAATCTTCACATCACTAAGTCAGAGTCCTAATTTTTTTAATATCCCGGAGTCTAGAACCTATACGCTGCTTTTTAATTTTTATGTAATTGTTGCAGTGCTGTATAATTCTTGTGCAACTGGACTGGACATGTACTACAAATGCCAAGAAAGTATGCCAATGCAGCAAACTGGAAATTTGATGTTGAATTGTTTTTCTTTGCTTTCATTTTATTACTGGCATGCGCACGCTAGCATTGCACTAAATTTTTAATGCCACCTGGGCTCATGGGGGGCTTAGCCCCCTAGTTCCTGATAAACTCAGCCCATGGCTATGGGAAGTTCTGACTATATGATGTCATCACCATGATAGAAACGCATACTGGTCCGTACAAGAAGTAGGCCTAAAACAAGATGACGTGCATCTCTATGGTGTCTACGGGATTTCTGTAAGATTTTTGGCGGTGGACCACAGATGTGCGGACACTTACATTTTGGCACCACATCCTTTTACAGATGACAATGACAGGCATCTGTGGACAATCGGTATAGTCTTACCAGCAGTATTGTTACAACTGAAGCAGATTACAGAACGGTTAGTTGATTCCAAAATCTTAAAATCATTGTTCATTGAGTACGTGCACTATGCGCATCACATAATTGACTACCTTAAACAGATGTGTTTGTGTCTGGCCGTCCACGTCCACAACTACTTGTAAGGTTGCATCCGCATCGATGTGAGGATGCTGAGAAAAGCTTGCGGACGTTCTGTGTCTACAAATCTCTGGGGTGGTTGATACAGTGTTGATACACTGAGTGAAATCATATGGTGTCATTTAGTGCATTGAGATGCTGCAAGTGTTATTCCAGCTGCAGTATTGTTCTCCCATTGTGGCCAGTCCATGGTGTCAGTTACGTTAGTTTTATGCTGCTGCACATCAGTTTATTCTGCTATAATTTATCGGCTTTCTGTTTGTCGCATATTACATTATCATTCCCAAATTAATCTTTACATACTGTTATATTATAAATGACACATTATGACTGCATCCATGCTGCTTTGTTACATTTCATTTAGAATTAGTGGAATTATGTGTGTAAAATGCTAATAACTAACTGACAGTAGACGTTTGTTGCTTTGTTGCAGTATTATTTGTCACAGATCAGCCCAACCTCAACTAACAAGCTTGAACTGGATGGCATAGCGATTGTCAACAGTGGAAAAAATAATTGTCATCATGTTGCAAAGTCGAATATCAACAGCGAACTGGATACGGATGAACATGACTTGTTTGTACATGTTGACAATCCAGAGAAACACGTTACAACAATGGAGACGTACATTACGTTTAGAGTCATAACGAAGGTCGGCCATTTTAATATGCTGATTAATGTAGGCCTAGTGAAACAGTTGATTACTTCCACATGTCCAGGGTGTTTTGTGATATGAAAAAGCCTTGGTTGTTTTTTAATGAAATTTATAAAGGAAAATTGTTTACACATGAATTATAATGAGCACGTTGCTTATAATTTTAACTGTCTCATTCAAACTAAATGACTTCTGAAGGTCACAGGCAGTCATGTACACTGAAAATGTGGTAATATCTTGCAAGGTAGAAACATTGTTACTACAGACCACTACTAGGAATTGATATATAGGGCCCACAGTTTTCCGCGGCAAACTTTGCCATATTTCGCGGCAAAGTCCTGGAATTCCGCAGCTCACCGTGGCCGCTCATTTTAGAGTACACTGTGCCGACTTTGGCCCAGTTATATCGGAAGTAAACTGAAAAAGCGTCACTAAGTAAGTCATCACTCATCAGTCGATCGTGCTAATCACCGGTCATCTTCATCTACAAAGATCCAGTAAGTAAAAACTTAAGTTAGTAAGCAAACTGAACGTGAAAACGCGTCACTGAAATCAACAGGCCTGTGTAGCTGTCCGAAGGGACTGCGTTTTACAATTACAACAGCAATCCAGACTTACAGAATTTAGCCGTTGCTGCAGAATTTCCGTGTTTACGTGAAATTCCGTGAAATTCTGCGGAAACACCGCGGTAACGGCCAAATTCTGTGGCTCGGCTCGAAATTCAGCGGCTCGCGGAAAACTGTGGGCCCTAGTGATATATGGCCTATTGAATAGTGGCAGTTCCGATAACCTTGAATGACCTTAATGTTTATTCACCTATTCCAGGCCTATGTAATGGGATTTTCCATACAAGATTTCAATTGACATAGCATGTCTCATCCTTTCTCTGCGATAACTGAGCCTCTTGTGCAAGACTATTATTATAACTTGTTGTATAACAGGATTTCAACTAATACAGAACGTCTGGTGGTCCCTTTGTGACAACTGATCCTCCTGTTTGTCTAGTAGCACAGTTGACACTACTGTCCAAGCATTATTGGTGTCTTGATGTGAGGCTCATAAAGTTTTGCGGAACACAGTAATTGTTTTAAAGTGCAGGAATTTCTTTTCAGCTTTGCCATATTGTGATCCTCTCGTCACCTTTGGGTTATTTTTGTGACCATTTTTGAGCTTCATCTTGTATATATTGTTTTTTATGTTCATTGTTAATTGTTAACAGAAAATGATGAGTTTGGGATTAAAAATTTTATGTGTAGACAACACGCTGTGATCTGGATTCCAACGAGTATCAGGTGCGGAGACGGTATAATGACTTTTTGTGGCTGCGTCAGCGGCTTGAAGAAACACACTCGACTCATATAATACCGGTAAGTAGTGTGCTAGAACTAGTTGCTTGCATTAGCTGTATGTATCTGCAGAATGGGCCAAAAGAGGCATTGAAAATTCAGGATTTGGAATTGACGGACCATGTATGAAATAAACAGATGTTCTGTTGCTCAAATATAGATTACCTGGTTGTATATATACTGATGCCGGCGAAAACATACGGTAACCTTCCATCACTTTTAGTGGGGGAGGTAACAAGAATGTCTGCAGGATACGAGATGTAAGTCTCATAGTTTTTGATGTCATTTGACTAATGCATACTTTTATTACAATCTATGCATGCATTTATAGTCAGATTGCATTTTATGTGCATGTGTGTTGTACTGATGTTTTGCAGCCATTGCCTCAAAAGCACAGTTTCAAGAGATTGGACCGATTTAATCAGGAATTTGTCAGAACACGTATGGCTGCTTTGCAGAACTTTTTGCAGCGAATTGCAGATCACCCTGTGTTGTCCTTTAGCAGACATTTCTACACATTCCTCACTGCCAAGCAGTGGGTAAGACACTGTGTCTGCTTATATGTTGTATGTTTTTTAGTGTCTGTACAGTGAGTCATTTATGTGTGCTCTGGTAGGTTCGCCAGATAGGCAATTTAAACATGTGAAGCTTTATGTCATTAATTTCTGTGTCTAGAAGTAATGGAATTTTACAATAGTTTTTGTTGACATTTGCTTTTGGCGATTCACATATAATGAGGAATAGTAGTAAAAGTAATGTTGCTACTTTAATTTGTTACAAGCTTCATAATAGCTTTGTTTTCGGCGGCAGGAATTTCAGGCTGCCAGAAAAGAAGGTGCCAGTGTGATGTCACGATTGGCCGACTCATTTCATAACATGAGTGCTGCATACATGATGAAGAATCGCGATGGCGAGTTTGATGATCTTACGGCTTATATCAGTGCATTTGCCGACAAGCTCGCTGTAACTGACCGCGTGGCACAACGGATTCTCAAGGAGCAGTATGGTGAGCTAAGCATGTCTTAACTAATAACTGGAAAAACCGTCACTTGAGGTTGCACCATCCACTATTTTCAGTTTCCAGTTCATGTCTGCTATTCAGCCGGCTGTGCCTTTATCTTGCCTGATAATGTTCTGGATAGTCGAAAACATTTTTCCTCTTGTGAATTCCTCCGTGACCTTGAACATTGACTGGTGACCTTTATCATCAAACTTCACCTAAAATAGTGATGGACCGGGTGAATCGTCATGCCAAATATCTAGGTTAATGGTCATGTTGTTCGAAAATCATTGTCCAGACAGGCAGGCAGATGCAATTGGCCTGCACCACAAGGTGGCTGGTAAATACTTTTCTTTGCATTTGATACATGATGTATTAAACGTAATCTTGCAGTTCACGATGCAGATGTTGCTTGCTGTTAGAAAACTTATGTGAATTACATAAATTTGCTGAAATGCAGAGAGATAATGCATTTATGGAACTTGGGCACCTAATTATATAATACTGTTTCTGCAGGGAGATAGGGTCATCAACTCTGCCTGCAGTTACGTGGGGGGGCAACTTTTTGGCCGAACCATTGTGTGTAACTTTACGCTGTTTAAAAAATTATTTGTGAATTTTTGATTATGAGGATATGTCAGCCATCTTTGATGTCATTTTTTTCAGCTGCACGTAATTTGTATGAGATGATATGTGTATGAGGCCAAATCTATATGAGATTATATATGTGGGGCCCACAGTTTTCTGTAGAAAATTTTGCCATATTCCATGAGTCATTTTGCAGTATTCCATGGTTTTCTGTGGGAAAATCATCAGAATTCTGCTGCTCAGCTTGGCCTTGCCATTCAAAAACTGAGCTGACTGCGGTTCAGATATGAAAAACGGGGTTTTCTTTTAGGTACAGTAACTGAAAGCAAACCCAAGTCTTTTTTCAGTTATTTCAGCTTATAAAAATAATATTCAGTTTAAAAAGAAATATAATTCGGTAAAGTTTCTTTACAAAAAGTTTCTCAAATTTGATTGATGTTTGATGAATATATGTTGAATGAAGTCTGACATATATGGGTTAAGAGATGAAACGCATGCTGTCTGTAATTCTGTATTGAAAGGTTTGAAGTGAACAGTTGCCAAATGCATTCAGAGGAAACTTTAGGCTTATAAAATGAATGACACTATATAGTCTAACCGGTTACTGTTTGTTAGCAAACATCCCATTTATTAGTCTCAAATCACTGGAAATTAGCCTACTGACTGATTATACAAACAGAACATTGAGCTCTAAAACTTTAGATTAATAGGCTGTGGTGCAGTGGAGAGAGGATTAAAAAGGAGAGCTTGGCATCTTGAAAGATTGCTGGAAGAATGATAGAGCTTCTGTATTGCTGTCAATTGTCAATTATGATGTCGCTGTCACTTTTTATAGCCTGACATCAAATGCATACCAGAAGACCTCTGTCCTTTAATCATATACATTCACTGCCACAAGGGGTGGCAAGACAGTAATGCATCCTTTTGCCAAATTACTTTGCACACTGTTACTACAAATTAATGTCAATACTGTTAATGAACAGAGATTATTTTGATTGGCATAATTGTACCATTTTACATTAGTCATGCTGTATTTGCTTGTGTAGACATACTGGCTGAGCTGAATGAATGGGGACCTGTGTTCACGTTGTGGTCTAATTCTGAAGACAAACTAAGTGGTTCATTGTCAGGCATGGCAAAAGCTGTTGAAAAAACCTACGTCGCTCTCCAGGAACTTGTAAGTGCACTGCTAGAGCTTCACTGTCATGTGTTTGTGCTGATTTGTATGTAACAAACCAGACAGTCAGAGTCAGTTTTTTATACTGTTATGTATCTGCTGTTTTCCAGAAGTTGCTGGGACGAGATATTGTTTTGCCCAGAGATATTGTGGATATGTTTTGCAGTAACATTTTACATAAATTAGTGTTTACATTTCACAATGATACAGAGAGCTGACTCAGCAACTGTAGGGATGGCTGATTGTGGCATAGCAAGAGCCGGGGTTCCCACTGCTCCTTGAAAGTCCTGGAATTTTCTTCTGTTTTCGAGGCCTGGAAAGTCCTTAAAAAGAGGTCAGGTCCTTGAAAGTCCTTGAATTTTTTCTTTGAAGTCCTTGAAAGTCATCAAAATTTCGACCAACGTGACAGCAACAAGGAAAGGCTGAAAACAACTGCAGGTTCTGATTAATAAGCATAGATTCCATGAATATTATGCAGATGACCTCATTCAGGAATAAACAAAGTATATTGACGAAGTTGTTGCTGAACAGCGAAGCAGACTGGATTGACCCTTTGTTCCATAACACAGTGACTGACTGTAAACAATTCAGTAAGCTTTGGTCAGTTACCAGGCAAATTGTTGTTGTCTCACGATCATATCTCCAGAACAAAGTGAAAGTGAAGTGAGAGTTGCCAAATTTCGTAATTGGGAAGAATACGTCATGTGTTAGCCTTGGCGACTAACTACCTCCTAATGGGCATGGTCAGGGTCACGCCCGTTTTTATAAATTTTGGCCCTCGGTCATATCTTCGGAATTGGTGAAGCTAGGCACTAAATGTCGTGTACCGATTGATACAGAGGAGTACTCGTGCATGCATGATAGATTCACCCCTAAAGGGATGTGTTTAGGGTCACGTGGGATTTTGGGAAATAAATGATAATGTCTCGGAAATGGTGCAACATACCTACGTCTTCCAGAATAGGCCTGTTCCGTTTCCAGGACAGAGGTTGTAGTAGGTGACCAAACCTGGCTTTAGTTGTTTGTGTTCATTTTGTGTTGTAGTATAATATTTTTGTTATGGATGCATGTTTGCTTTTGTTTTGCTTGATTCAGTTTATCAATACTAAGCCAAGAGATTGGCTGGAAAGAACGTCTCTGAAATGATTTTTTTGTGTTCGCTGGGACATAAAACCTTAACTTGTCAATGATTCATTCTAAATGCAGTTAATAGGCTGCTGTGCACACAAAAACATGTTTCTGACTATCACTCACTGATCATACGTGGTTCACATTCACTCACAGTGGCGCAGCATCCCATTATAATAGATACAAAAGAACAGAGTACTGTTATTCTGCATCACATGATGCAGCTGATGGCTTTTATGTTTCCAGTTTAATGTACTTTTTGATATCACTATTTCCATTGCTGCTGTCAATTGATGTTGTGTTGAATTGTTGATTCATGCAGACTGATGCCACAGAAACACAGTTTACAAATCCATTGAAGGAATACATCTTGTATGCTGATGCAATAAAGGTTTCCAGCAGAATGTTTTAATTTTAGCTGTTAGTTACCTTTGAGGTGGTGGCACAACAGGTAGAGCATTGGACTTGCGATCAACAGGTTGTGAGTTCAAATCCTACTCGGGGCAAAAGCTGCTTAACAACCTCGGGCAAGTTGTTCACACTGTCACCAAGCTGTATAACTTGGTACTGGCCAAGGGACGGTGATGCTCTGCAGCTGGGAAGGTAACTGCAGGCCTGGTGGAAAGTAATGGCAGCCTACCGCTGGGTGGGCTGACTGCCTATACACCGGGATCAGCTCTGGGCCCAATGCTTGATAACGAGTATGAGAAGCCTTTACCCTTTCTTACTTTTGAGGAACACAGAAATTCTGTCATTCTGTCTCTTACCCAATATTCAAAAAGTTGTAGACTATTTTTTGGTTAATACTGTCGAAGAGTTTCATCTTGACAGTGAAACTGTCAGTTAGATTAGCTGTGCATGGTCCTCTAAAACTGGGGGTTCTGCATCACCATATCTTTGTTTGCTTCCATGGATAGAGCCACATCTGTTGAAGGTATTCAACAAATGTTGATAACATTTTGCAGGGCTTGTGAAGTTCTTTGCGAATGTGAACATTTTATAGATTTTCAAACGACCTTAATTGTTAATAGCGTCATTCTGTGCATACATGTAGAATTTTGTTAAGCAGCAGTATCACTGGAAGCCTTCAAGCTTTACGTGAAACTAGTTTGCTGCCATACACAATTGTTTTAAAATGTCGTGATCTTATAAACTGTTACGAACGTATAAAAATATATATCGTCAAAGGTTGTGTTGTATGCTTTTTTGCAACACAGTGTAGTTTCTGTTACTTAAGCATTTGTGGCAGATGATACGCCTTCCTGTTATTGTGCTATTTATTGCTAATTACTTTGGCATGCCATGTTGTTTTTGTTTGCTTCAGTCTGTATTGCGACGACGTGATGCCATACAGATGGAGTACGATATGCTTCTTGAAGAACTTTGTAGGAAGAAGGATGATAGCAGTGAGGTAGATGTCATTTTATTATCTGAAATGGAATACATAATTTTGTTGGATTTAATTTCTTGTTACGCTGTTTTCACTTGTTTTTGCTAACGTTTTTACTGCTGTATCTATATTTCGTGTGATTCAGTACTTAGCCAAGAGGTTGGCTGGGAAGAACATCTCTGAAATGACCTATTTTGTGTCGGGTGGAACGTAAAACCTTAACGCAATCAATCAGTCATTTGTTGTGAATTGTATACCCGGTAACTGTTGCACTCACAGTGACGTGTATTGTGTAGTCACAATTTAGCATTCACATCTTTGCTTTTGTGCAGAAATCTGAGGACGTACTAAAGGTATTGTTTTGATTTTCAGCATGACTTTATAAAATGGTGTTTGTCTACATTTATAATATGCAGACTTTAGTACTCAAGTCCGGACTCAGACTGAGTTCGAACTTGGACTTGGCCATCGTAAAATCGAGTCCTTGTTCAAATCCTTGCATTATCTGTTTCGGTGTTAAGTGCACCAGTTTAGTGCGTATTAGCCATTGTGGTATTCTTATGCGACCAAATAAGTCCAAGCTGTCGGGTAAAAGTCTTTCATCGCTCGTATTTCTGAAATGCAAAAGTACGTAAACTATAATGATGCAACATAGTCATGCACTTGATAGCACATTAAACGTTGAACTTGTTATTACGTTAAGATGGTCAGTCTCGGATTCGAACCCGGACTTGGACTTAACAGCAATTGACTCAGACTTGGACTCAACTTGACAGTCATGGACTCAGGGTCGGCAGATGCTGGACTCTGATAAGTCTGATAATATGACATAAGAATTTAGAATGTGGCAAACAGCTCATTAAAAATACATAGTTAAGATGTGCCTTCATTTCTGAGTATTACAAATTTGCTTTACGCTACTAAATTTTTGTAGTTTCGGCTGATTTTTTAAAGAATTAATCCCTATTAAATTTTAATATTTATAACATAGTTCTGCCTTAAAGGTGCGATATGACCTGAATTTTGTTGAAAGCGCCATTAAACCCCAACCAACTAACCAACCTGCTGATTTTTAAATACATTGTGTATAGTGCACTTTATCTGCCATTTAGTTTTTCATATACGTATAGAGTTTTTTGTTTTATGTTTTCTTATTTCTAGAATACTGTACACCGGTATGGAGCCCCCATTACAGGTATTTAATTGATATGGTCAAAAAAGTCCAAAGACGTTTCACGAAACGTCTTTCAAGACTCCACCATTTATCCTATTCTGATCGTCTGCAAATGCATGGTCTTCAATCCCTGGAACGCTGACGGTTAAGTCATGACCTTATATTAGTTTACAAAATTTTGCATGGCTTAACACACTGTACCCTATCCATTAATCTAATATTACAGCAACTCACGAGGTCACTCCTACAAGCTGGCTAGAAGTCTCTGCTCCCATGATATTTATAAATACTTTTTTACTAACCGTATAGTTGATCTCTGGAACAGTTTACCGAATAACGACGTAACTGTTCAGTCGCTGCGCACATTCTCTCGCCTAAATTTGTAGTATTTTTTATATTGTCTTGATGTGTTTTGTACTGATGATGTGTTTAGTTTTTATAGGATTGTAGAACTGTTTTTAGTATTTTTATATTGTCTTGATTTTTGCATTGCTAGTGGCCAACTGGCCCTTTTGCATTAATAAATTTGATTCTTTGAACATGTTTTGATATATATAACATGCAGTTAATGGGTAGTCAAATGTCATGTATTGCAGAATTGTTTTAGAGTTTTATGTCACCTATTTTGTTCAGAATGCATGTTTTGTATGGTTTTTGGTGCTGCATGTCAACTCTGCAGCAGTTTGGAATGTAATGTGTGCATTGTCTTGTTGGGTGGCTTATGATATGACTGGTTTTGTTAGCTTTTGTCATTTAGGATCATATGTTGGTTGTAATAGCTGGTGCAACGGGTAGAGCATTGGACTTGCGATCAACAGGTTGTTGGTTCAAATCCTACTCTGGGCAAAGGCTGCATAACAACCTTGGGCATGTTGTTCACGCTTATGTGCCTCTGTCACCGAGCAGCATAACTTGGTACCAGCCAACAGGTGGTGATGCTGTGCGGATGGGAAGGAACCACAGGCCTGGCAGAAAGTAATGACAGCCTACCGCTGGGTGGATGACTAATAGTTACCTGCGGGCTGACTGCCTGTACACTGGGATCAGCTCCGGGCCCAACGCTAGGTAACAAGTATGGGAAGCCTTTACCTTTTATCTAATAGCTGTCGATTTACTATTTAATTTCTGGGAAAACTTCAGAAATGGGCTGGAAAGACTGACTGTGAAATGACTGTCAAATTGCCCATCGTGACTTATCCACAGCCAATCACAGCTGTGATGATACAAGTCTAACAATTTCTGCATGTTTGAAAAGCATCAGTGACTGTGACAGGTCATTTTTAACACCGACCATTGTATCAGCAACTAGTGGGGCCAGTAAAGGACTAATATTAATATTCTAAATAGATTAAACTGATAATGTTAATATGGTGTCACTGATTACTGCATAATACCATCGGGTGTGAATGTGAATTACTACGTCTGACGCATTAATAGTTAGTATACAGCACACATTATTAATGCGTACATTGTCACGTTTTGCAACTGCTTGCTGGATGGCAGCAAATTGATGAGGTTAGAACTACACTCGCGTTGTTTGGTCTTAAATTTAGCTGCTTTCATTTGTCCCATCAGTGTGTAGTTAAATCATAGAAATATTTTTGCTGTTACTTGGACGGTTGCCATGGTTGATTATGTTGCATGTCATGTGACATAATTTCACCTGCTGTGTTTCTGTGTTTTAGTTTGCAACATGACAAAACCGATTGTTATGAGAAGCATGGACTGAGCTAAGATAATTGTAGTGTTCTGTGGCTCTTAGTGTGATTGAGCAAATGCGAAATAATGACTGCTGAATCAAGTGTAAAATCAAGGCTGTAAAACTGAAATAGAAATCCCCGTAAAAAGTACATGACACTGAAAACTGTAACTGAAATTGTAAAGGTGGACAGTATAAAAATAGAGCCAAGGCCCAAGGCGTTACCTGCTATTTGTATATGAATTGGATTCTACTACTATTACTTTCATTTAACAGCTGTTTTACCAGGTGAAGCTGGGTCAGATGGTTCCCTCAGATCCTCATCCTCCACCTTTTCTGGAGTAGAACCTATGTGATTAGTGGAAAGGGTTTTTATGGGAAAGATGTATTTGAATGGGATAATTACTGCCAAATCACTAAAAAAAACATTCATGTTTAAGAAACATGTTTTTGCCTGCCGTGGGTTGGAGAGGGCAGGTCTGGTACCGTGAGTGGGAGGTCCCCCGGATGCTTCTCTTGGGTTTTACCTAAGAGAAGCATGCGAAAGCCAGACCAACACAGAAAAGATAGTATACAACAAGAGTCGTTAGGCACTGATATGTTATAGGAACTGAAGAACTGTAATTACACAAGATATCACATTGAACTGATAAAATGTCTAGTGGTCTTGTGGTGGTTGGTTAGTTTCCACCCTCTTGTAGGCACTATTATAATAACTTAAATGAGCCTCCCCTATCCTTTGGTTTCCCATTTTGGGTCGTCGCTGAACAAAAAGACAAGGAGGTCGGTAGGTTACTGTATCGTTGGCCATCATTAACCTGATAGAACTAAATCTCCACCAAAGACCTTGTCCCCGATACAGCCTATTTTGTGCTGAAAGGGGACGTTAATCTCGCAACCAACCTGCCACTTTGTTGATTGGATTGGATGGAGACATTGTTTATGGAAAGGTATCCTTTTTGTCTGACCATTTTGCGTGTGTGTATTTTTCAAGGAGATTATTTTCAAATTTAAATTTTCTGCAACTACATTCTTTTTGTGAGGATATCAGTTTCTTCTTTTCATCAGCGTTATAGTTCAGATACTTCTGACTCTTTCTGATATAGGTGTTGGTCTTGATCACAGGCTGCGCGGTAGCGCCAGCCCTGTGTTAACGGCCACTGGCTTTGTCAATGGGAAAGGGCAATTTTCGACCCCCCACAGAATCGACACCCTTCAACCGATCACCAAAAAATTTGTCACAGGTGATTACGTCGGCGACCCCTACGGCTGTGCCAAATTAGGTGCATATCCATCCAAGGGGAGCTTCTGGGCACATGGGTGAAATA
>Ga0209780_1002633_pt1 | contig 12877 bp, 5 predicted proteins | sample WorMetexBAHAMAS2_FD_187384 | JGI IMG/M metagenome (GOLD analysis project Ga0209780, IMG submission 187384) | Marine gutless worms symbiont microbial communities from Max Planck institute for Marine Microbiology, Germany - Inanidrilus exumae... | ecosystem: Host-associated > Annelida > Digestive... | reverse complement strand
GATCCACCCCGTCCCCCCGGTAATTCGAGCACTAGTTGGGAGCGATATTTACCGCGCATCGCTATGCTGGCGCGCGGTATATGCTATGGCCATGTGTCCGTCCTTCTGTGTGTGTCACAGGTCGAAGTTCTATCAAAACATCTAAACATATACGATCACGCAAACAACGCTATAGAATGGCCTGTGAGTCCGCTCTATGGCCGCAAGCTGTTCGACCATGCATCAGACGCTCACCTTCATTGGTTGGAGAGTAGCTCATACCATAAACACTCTGAAGACCAAGGAATAATATAACTGCAAAATAACTACAGACAGACAGACAAACAGACAGACAGACTGAACGCCCTACCCACGCCAGTGGCTATGCCGGCGTGTGTAACTAAACATACACCAGGTTCACAGAATCAACTGCGCTCTACGCATGTTCAAATTCTTCGATAGTCAACTAAGTGGAAACTTTCTGCTTACTTTCCTAGCTAAGTGCTCCCGGACTTAACGCAGCCGACAATATTTTTTGTCCCCTGACGGTGGGCGTGGTCGATCTACATGCAACAAACATGGCGGCAATGGTAATTTGCGACAGTTGCCTAGCTTGTTTTTTTATTTATAAGCTTTGTTCTCGGTTCGAAAAGGCAACAGTCATTGCCGAAACGTCACTAATTTTGTAGATAAATATTTCAAATCGTTTAGTGTTATGTTCGATCACTGTTGATTAAGGTCCAGTTTTTCCACCGCAAATTAATCTCCCATTAACATTAATGGGAAATTAACTTGCGATGGAAAAACCGGCCCGTAGTGTACAAATATAAATATTCGATTGATCGATTAACTAGTATATCTTTTTGTCATAAACAGTAACAATAAAAACGTGTTTACTGACAGTCGGTAAGTAACGAGATGCATAGACGTCGAAACCTGGGGGCATGTTCCCTGCAGTTTGACTTTGGCAGGCCCCGTGTTTCTGCATGGCTTTGTCCCCAAATGTGTCTATAGCCCCTAAGAAAACCAAGCCTTTTAGATGGGCTGAACTCTTAGGGCAATAAACGTCAATCCGTCGCCTTGGCGGTAGTCCCGAATTCAACTCGGGGCACGGACTCTAAAACAGAGATCCGTTACTTAGGAGGTCGTTACATTCGCTCCGCCCTATGATGTTTTGCCGAGTGACCACCGTGTATCAATCAATTATCAGGCAGCAAAGCTGGATCGTGAGTGAACCGCTATAGGAAAGGAAAGTAAAGGAAGCGTATTTATATAGCGCCTTTTAGACACTATGTATATCTCAAAGCGCTCAGGCATGGATCACACAGTTTTACATGCAATACACCATGCCTGCCTTTCCTTCGTATGCGTTCACCAGATGGCGCCACCTCTAACTGAGGTAAGAGACATCTAATAGCAGCTTACTACTCATCTATCGACCCCGAAGGGATGAAAGGCTGAGTTGGCCTGGTTGGTTGACCCATAGCGGACGGTTTACCCACAAGTGGTCACCCATCAGCTACAGGTCGAGCGCAGGACAGAGAAAGTATGCCGGCCGAGGACCGACGTTTATATACCACTGAGCCACGCAACCAACTATAGTTCGATAACACACAAAATGCCGGTCGATCGACATCATTGCTGTCTCAGAAACAGTTCTCTTCTTCGAAAACAAACGGCGATAGTTAATCTTCTCACATTCGACTGCTCGCTCTGTCCGTCTGTCAGGTATTTAGTGACTGTCACCTCCGCTTTGGAACAGAAAACTCGGCAATTCTGTAGAATAGCGCGGTCCCGCTTTTATACCCCATGGAATTCCATGAGGAAAACGTGAATTTTTTCATGGGATTCCATGGAGACTCCATGAAATCCCATGGAATCTCCGTGGAAAATTTTACATATTTTCTCTTGGAGGTATAAAACCGCTATTGTACAGAATTGCCAAAAAACAGATGGAGTCGTAGCGCCAGGGAGATTAGAAAATGTTTTTATTTTTCCCCTTATTTTTTCGTTTCTGTGTCGTGCGCTAGATTAAGCTGCCCATCTCGTCAGGTTTCGAGCGCATGCCATGCACGTTAATCTACCGTATCGTATCGTATCGTATCGTATAAAAAGTTAGCCGGTGTTCGACTGATGCCCATCGACGTCAGTTGTTAATTATTTCACGTCTGCTCTGGACCACATCTTGTCGCTCAGTCTGCTCGTTAACGAGATTCGGACCACTGGGCAGATTACCCACTCGGCGACGTTCGCTGTGGGAGCCACGGCGGATGGCACAACCTGGACTTCAGTCTGCGCTCTGACTAATGACCACGTTACACAGGTGTAGTGATGTTTTTCTGCTGATAACGACGACGACATCTCAACGCTGAAGCACGTCTGGCCTTAATTACACTGGCATCTGACATGTCGAACTGAAGTCCATCGTCGCGGCGGTGGCGGCCAGTTGTTTGGCCTGCTGCTGACACTGATAGTACGATGCTGCCATCAGGGCGTCAGACGCCAGTGAGTGACAGTTCATACGATAGCTGCAGCGAAGTTGTATCTTAAAATTATAAATACATGTAGATTAGTGATATTGTAGCGTAATTACGAAACATTAATTAGTCATTTTTAAAGAACTCCCCGAAAACTATTAAATTATTCTTCGTAAAGAAATACTCGCGAAAACCGCCTTCTCTATAGCGGTCGTTCGTTACGCCTTAGCCCATCTCTAGTCGTCATTTGGCACTGATGGCAGCGCTATGAGTTGGCTGAACGGCATCGGAATTTGCTGTCGGGCTTACACGACTGCCTCGGATTCCTCCGGAGACTTCAGGAACTCTTAGAAACGAAGCGACCGGACGAACCGGCAGTTGAACGAAGAGACCGTTCCTTCCTACCTGAGCTGATGTGCTCAAGAAAATGTTCCCTCTTCTTGCTTTTTCGTGGCTGTGACGCAAACGTACAGTCATGTCGAGTGGAGTACGTTTGTGTAAGATCATGAACACTTCAATTTACTACGTTTTCATCACAACGCGCAGTTATGTTGTGACACCCACGCCTGTAGGTCCGTCCTGTAGCCCACTAGACGGCGACGAGCGTCATGACCACCCGCTGCTTCACGTGTCCCCAGGCAGCAGCATGTCGCGCCGTTATTGTACCGTTTTTGGAACAGAAACCCAGCTAGAATTGTACCGCCAGGAAAATTAAGCCAGTCACTGCAGTCAATAGATGATGTCATTGAAATTAAACATTTGTCTATTCATTCATTGTCACTACAGTAATTCATATTTTCTTTAATTGTAATTCGCCAGCAAAGGTAGCAGGACAGTATGTATGAAACTTAACTACTTCAATAAACTTAACTAAATATCATCTAGCAATGTTGCCAGTTCTTTGTTAGCATAAACAGTAAATACGGTATCTTATACACAATCTATTTTTTAAAATCCGATTGTCGCGGTATTTGGCCATGGTCGTGGCTTAGGGCGGGCGGAGGGGCGGCCCAAGCCACAATTGTGGTTTGTTCATTATTATTTGTTATTAGTACTATTTTTAAAACTAATATTCGTGCAAGTTATGCATGAAAATGGACGATTTGGCACGCAAATATTCCAAAAAATCTGCCCCTTAGATTTCATAGCAGGAGGAAGCGACCCATCCCTCAGTTACCCCTCACGGCTTGGGCCCCCAATGCAATACAGATCTGATCGTCAGCCGATGTCGAATGCAAATCGGTGCCCTTGCGTAGGGCGAGAATAGTCAAATGCAATACAAATATAGTCACAAATTTGTAACGCGCCAGTGTCTAAGGTAGAATCCGAGGCGCGGTATAGCTAGCTAAGTCTGCTGGCAGTCAGAAGATCGTAGCAGCAGTTCAGCCTTGAGTCGTGACTCGTGAAGCATCGTACACGTTGGGCAACAGAGGTCATCAGAATCAATTACGTTGACCCCTTAAAGATTACTGGTCGTCGACGAGCCGTCTCAAAGGAAGGCGTACGCCAGCAGAGGCGGCTCAGTGGCCGCGTTAATCTCTCGGATCAATAGCTTGAGGTCGGTGCCATTGCCTGGTTGTGTGAATCCCATGCCGGACACACCGAGGTGATCGCTGTCCCGTATCTTGTGTCCGATGTCTACTAGAGATGCACGACGATGATCAAAATACCGCGATACCGATATAGCGCGGCATTTCGTAGTGTGTCCACTGAAAAGAAAATTTATTTTAATAATAACTTTTTATTGTGTGGTTCATTCATGCATGAAATACTTACGCTTATTGTGGATTGTTCCGCGCGACGCTATGCTAGCGCGGTATATGCTGTCATAGTCTGTCCGTCCGTCTGTCTGTCTGTCACAAGTCGGAGTTCTACAAAGATGGCTAAACCTAGGATCACACAAACACGTGTGATATCGCGGATTACGCTGAAATGTTGTATGTCGGTATGTCGTAATCTTGTTGAATACCGCATATCATATATCATGAGCTCGCTAATTTTGACCATAAATAGCCTTTTTCTGTGCGACTGCAGTAAAAGTCACCCGGAATCTTGTTAATGCGCCCAACTTTCAACCCTTTATAATGAAAGCTACCCTTGATGCAAAATGCAAACGAGGACTGAGATATTTGGTGTTGTGATGATTTGAAAAATAGAAAATTAATAAATCAGCAAATTTTATTGTAGAAAGCTTTCCAGTTTAAAACGATACGTATGGCCAACACTGGCCACATCTCACAACTAAAGCAGCAAAAATAAAAAGATGGTGTTATTTAGCAGCGTAGTAACAATATGGCGATGTGCTGCCAAAGTAATAACATCTTTTTTCTAGGGGCGTAGCTGACCAGGATCTAGAAGTCCGGACTTTTCAGCCACGATCAGAGTGACCGGTGAGATTTTCACAAATGCGACGAGACTGTTCTGAGGTGCGGTGGGATCCCCTCCCCAATTGCTGTGCCTTCGTGCGTTAATTATGTTGAAAAGGTTGTATTTTCTGGACCCTTCTAAACTAAAATTTCTGGCTACGCCCCGCTTTCTTTAGCTGTGGTATGTCGCCAATGTCGTCCTTACGTATCGTTTCAAATTGAGAAGTTTTTTCACGATAACTTATAACTCCGATAAATCGCGATGATCGTGCATCTTTAATGACGGCCTGCAGTCCGATGCTCAGATGCTGGAGAGTGACCACCCACTCAGCGTTGGAAATAATTGAATCGATCAGAGCCTCAGCATCCGTCCTACGACATTGCAGCTGATGTTTCTGAGGTCCAGTAGTACTATTCGGCACTCTGCCGTGCGCCATCGTTTCTTGTTTACTGCGACGTCTGTTAATCAGTATTGACCCCTGGCACTCGTCGTGAGTCGGATCTCTCCACTAATTATTCCATAGAGGCCCATTAGTCAGTCCAGCAGTGAGTGCACCTATAGGCCTATTGCTCGGTGGCACGCAACCCGTTCGGCGTTGATATGAATATCAATTACTGCAGCGTTGAAATGCCGCGACATGCAGTTAGTTAGTAGGCCTACGCCTAGGTTCGGACTTTGTAGTTGACTTGATCCACTCGAAGTGACGGCAGAACGCGTTCATACACGCCATCGGGCACTTAAAACGTCACACTGCTCCACAGTCTCAGCCCAACTCGGCGTATTTCGACTGCGTGCATATTTATTTGCGCCTGTTAAATATTACCGACCACTTTAACCCATTTTTGTCCACAGTTCTAAAACGGGGACAGTGATTCGATGCCAGGTTAATTGGTTAACCGACCACTTGTTGTTTTTATCCACACATGCCGATAGGCAAGGTATGGATATATCGTTCACTGTTTGTTTGTTTGTTTGTGTGTGTGTGTGTTTGTACACTTACGGATTTCTCCGCCGACGATAAAGCTAGCGGCGTCAAATTTCGCACGGCGGATAATCGGCGTCCAAGGCACGGAATCTCACATTTTGGGGAATTTTGCTCCCCATAAGCCCAAATCGGACGAATAGGCACTGGCCAGTGGTCCGCGCCAGTGGCCAGTGGTGCGGGCCAGTGGCTAATCACGCGTGGGTCACGCCCACCCGCATGTAAACATTACCTTAGAGATGCGCCAACGTAAAAGTCACGCTAGAGATGCACCGTTCGTAAAATCGCGCGGCGTGTTGACTTAGGATCGGCATGTGTGGATATATACGTCCGTCCCGAAGACGAACGCACTTGTTTTATTTTCTGGCACTCTGGCGCGCAGGGTTGAGCGCCAGAGTGCCAGAAAGTCAAACTATCAAGAAGTTCATCTACTGCAGAGGGACCGCGCGACGCGCTATGTTAGTTAATTCGTGCTATGTTTGACGAAGTATAGGAGTTAGAAAGGTTTCAAATAGCAAAAATGACCTTCAAGGTATTCAAGGGCATTGACAATGGTGCCATTCGATAGGCCACAACGCTACGATTTCTTGTTGGTCTTACATTGCAATTATGTCTCAATCTTGCAACATTTCCGAGATATTATCACTTATTTCCCAAAATTTAAAGAGGTCACGTGACTGCGAACACATCTTGTTCGGGGTAAATCTATCATGCACGTACTAGTACTCCTCTGTGTCAATCACACCACACGACATTTGAAGTACCTAGCTTTGCCGATTCCAAAGATATGACTGGGGGACAAAATTTAAAAAAACGGGTCACGTGACCTGACTACGCCCACTAAAGGGTAGTCTGTTATCCCAAGGAATAGCACTTGATATATTCTACATGCATACAAAATTTGGCGACTCTCGCTTCAGTTGTTCCGGGATATGATTGCGGACATCGAAATAGAAAATTGGTCATGTGACCTTGACCACGCCCATTTTAGGGGTGGTTTGTCATCACAAAGCTACTTAATATAGTCTACTTGGATGCAAAACTTGACCATTCTATCATTAGCGGTTCCAGAGATATCACTCGGGGCTCAAAAATATAAAGTGAGTCACGTGACCCTGATCACGCCCCTTTTAAAGGTCATTTGTCGTCGTATCCCGGGACTTGACATAGCCCATTTGACCGCTATAGCTTCAGCCGTTCGAGAGACGTGGTTGGTTCCTACCAGAATTTAAAGAAAGACAGACAGACGGACGGACACACGACGATAGCTTATACCGCGCTAGCATAGTGTCGCACGGAAAAATGATCCGTTAGCCTGCCTGCATGGCGTCGAATCCCTAAATTAATGTAGCTATTTTGTAAACTCTGAGCTAAAATGGGTTAAGTGGTCCCGGTTGTGCTGTACGTCTGCTGTGTGTGTCTGTGTGTTCGATCGAAATGGCCTGTAACTTAAATATTCGTGGTTCGATTTGACCCAGTCTAGATCATATTCGTAAGTCAAGACGTAGGTCAAAATTCAAGGTTACGTGAGGAGATGTTGATAAAGTGGTCACTGAGACCGCTAGTGAAGGCTTGGCTTTTCTAGTTTGCTTATACTTGCAGTTCTAACATTAAAAGGTCGTCACCATGTCTGTTGGATAACACTGTCGCATCTTCCACTCATTTGGTCAGAGATCCAGAATTTTGACTTGTCGTATTTAAAAATTGATTTTAGAACTTTTATGGGTCGTTTGAATTCGGCATTCACACCCACAGTGAGAAAGGGAAATCCAGAAATACCAGCTCAGCAGTAACTGATGGCGTACATAATTATGCATAGGGCCTAATTAGGGTAAAACGGTCTTCTAAGTTCAACACTTATGTAATTTCGGCACTCTCGACTTCACGGAAAATAGCAGCACAATAGCACAGATCGGTGGTCTGGTTAGGTAATGACAAACGCAAGGAGTTGTGTTTGCTTAAAGCTTAAAAATTAACAAAATTGAGTTTTTGACGACTGAGTAATGCTGCTTTTAAATTACCATATTTCCTTCACATTTTTCAAATACGTAGGAATCAATATTTTCGCACAGTAATTCATTTCTGCTTCTGGTTTACAAGTTGATCACTCTTTTAGTGCGGACATCGATAATGCTCAGTATGTTTGCGAAATTATATACACAGAGAGTTCAACTGTAGACATATATATTAAGGTAACGTACAGCCTTTGGTTAGGTCGCTTAAATACAATTTCTTCAGTCTTAGCAATGTAGATAACCATTCTATTCTCCTCAGCCCAATGTTTGACATAATTAAATTTCTCAACCAGGTCAACATCAGAGTCAGAAGGATCATTCAAGCTGTTATTGTGCGGAACATGACTGGTCTGTTGTGGTCATTCACAAACTGTCGGCGATTAAATTAGAAGTCGGCGTCTCGACCGGAGAGGATTTGGTATGTTCAGTGTGACATCATCAGACAAGAGAGTAGTGTGTGTTTTATAAGCGAAGTTATGAAACATAAATGATTTCGTAACAAGAATGAAGCCGGTTAGTAGGCCTACCCCGTACTGGGTCGCTGCGCGTGGCGATAGGCTTGTAGCTGCAGAGACAGTCTCGGTAGTTTATTGGAATTGCAGGCAGAAGGCAATGCATAGCGCTATAGTCAGAAGTGTGCGTAAACCAAAAACTCTTAATATTGTGGGGAAAGGAAAGGAGAGATGGGAAAGATTCGTCTATAGCCGAATGCTGATAAGACCGAGGCCACGCGATGGGTTGGATCTCATTTATAACCAAGCCAAGATGACCAGCTCGGATTGCTCAGTCAATAATACTATATTGTATAGATCTGCGCCTACGTATTCATCGAGTTCACCAACACAGCAGTATAACAGAGCCTAATCTGCTACTGTCTCGTACATTTGTTGTCGCCATGTGAGTATGACATAACAAGACTAAAGATGCGTGACAGAGCCTAGCGTGTAGCCCGCGCGACATAGCACTGACGACTCTCTAGCGTATAGGTCAAATAAACAAAACTGAGTAGTGATCGAAGAGAAAAATCAGTATTGATCCCTGCAAGGTCTATTGCAGTAAAGTGAACATAGCCAAGCTGCTGATCGACGAGGGGTGTACACTTTTCACCCTCTTAAACTCTGGAGTTACTGGGCGGACGTTCACCAAATGTATAAACGATGTAGCCAGATCATCGTAGATGAACTTTTTAAAATCAGAAGTGCGATATTGCAATCCGTTTCCGAATGCCATGGCGATGAATAAAGGTAAATCGGCCGATTTCGCCAATTTTGACGCTGAAATTGATTGCCATGGCAACGTCCCTTGAGCGATCGAGAAAAGAAGGTCAGACGTTTAATCTGTGTCTGTTATACGGTGAAAATTTAGTGATAATCAGTCAAGTAGATTTTGATATAATTTGTCTCAAAGGATTTATTATTTTAAAAATGCGGGGTTCACGCCGACGACCCTCTTAAACTCCGGAGTTACTGGACCGAAGTTCAGAAAATTTACAGTCAATATAGCCAGATCATCACAGATGAACATTTTAAAATCCGAATGGCGATATTGCAGTCCGTTTCGGCATGCCATGCAGGGCGACGAATAAAGGTGAATAGGCCGATTTGGCCAATTTTGACGCTAAATTTGGTTGCCGTGGCAACGTCTCTTGAGCGATTGAAAAAAGAAGGTCAAAATCTAAAATCAAATACCTACCATATATGGTGAACATTTGGTGAAAATTGGTCAAGAAGATCCTGAGACAATTAATTAATGAGGATTCATTTTCTTAAAAATGAGGGGTGCACGCCGACGATCCTCTTAAAGCTGAAGTTACTGGACGATGTTCACCAAATTTACGTACAGTGTAGCCAGGTGAACTTTTAAAATCAAAATGGGGACATTGCCATCCGTTTCGGAATGCCAGGGCTACAGATAAAGGTGAATAGTCCGATTTTGCCAATATTTATCCTAAAATTAGTTACCATGGCAACGTCCTTTGAGCCATCGGAAAAAGGGGTCAAATCGGCAATCTACGATCAAATACCTACCATATAGTAAAAACTTGGTGAAAATCGGTCCAGTGGGTATTGAGATCTCTCTCTCTCTCTCTCTCAAATGTTTATTTAAAACAAATTAACGCAGGTAGAATATAGCCCACGGGGTATATGAATGCCGCGCAACCTAAACTATACTTTAATTTACTAGTTACAGAAAGTTCGGAAAATTGGAAAACAGAAAAATTGTTCACGGAAACAAATCGTTAGAAAGCGCCATTTTCCTAACAGGTAACAAGAAGATCAGCTATCGCCGAGAATCCAGTCTGTTATCTACTGTTGTACGAATAACGCAAACAGATTAGCCCGAGGAGCACTTTCAGCAACTGTCACTTTTTATTCCGCTACTGCTTATTCCACCGTCGCACTCGTATCGCCTATCTCTACAACGGATGTCTGGCGTGGTATAACGTAGTGTTAACCGCGCGATCACTCAAGCGTGAAATACAGACAACTGGTGCAAAGTGTTGACATCTGTGACGTCAGCAATAAACCATTCTATGCTTGATTGATTTGTCATCCAAAAGGTACAACTTAATATATAGTCTACCTGTATGCAAAATTCGACGAATCTAGCTTCAGCCGTTCCAGAGATATCACTGGGGCCCAACTGACCTGACCACGCCCCTTTCCGGGATGATTTGTCATCCGTGGGCTAAGACTTGCTACGATCAACCTGCGTACTAAATTTGAAGTCTCTATCTCCGCCCACTACGAAGATATGAACAGGGATATAAAATGTGGAAAATGTGGTTTGGGGTATAGGTAGGGTCACCCAAGGTCACTTAAAATAGCGGTATTCGATAGGGCGCATACGAGTTCGTATTAGCTTCCCACAGTAACTACGTCACTATCTTGCCATTTTTGAGATTTTGAGATATAGCGAGATATTGGTCGAAAATGGCCAATTTGAACCTATCCCACCTCTATTTGTCGCCCTCGTTGGGGTGACGCCCTCGGAATTTCGCCGAGATCTTTGGTGTGAGAAAATCGGATCGAGTCACTGGGCTGTCGTATGGCGTTGTTTGCGTGATCCTAGGTTTTGCCGTCCTAGTAGGACACCGACTTGTGACAGACAGACAGATAGACAGACTGACGGACAGACAGACACACGATGACGGCAAGTATAACGCTAGCGCAGCGTCGCGCGGGTAAAAATCGTTTCGAATGTACGGAGCAGTACCAACTCAACTCTACTTCTCCTTCTACCACTCAACTTTGACTCAAACGTAACTCACTTTCAAAATGCTTTTCAGCAGATCTCTTCGTGGATGACTGCATGTTTTAAAAGTATTAACTCCTCTACGACTGAATTCCTACTCATCGAACTCAAAAAAGCAACTTGCCAAAATACACAACACCATTGAATAGTACCCACGCAATCCACCCACGCAATTGCGGCTTAATTTTTGATGAACACCTGACCTTTTTAGATTGATTCCTCAACTGTCTGCACAATTACCACCTCCATCGTCACTCCAAACTTGATTACTGTAATCTGCTTTAGTATCTAAAAGCTCCCTAGTGGAGGTGTTCACAATTGCGCTGCTGCGTGATGCGATTGCGCTGCGACTGCGAGTGCAGCAAAAATAACAATCCATGTTTATTTATCTGCGAGCTCGCACGATGTTGCAGCCAGTCGCAAGCAGGAATCGGTATGGATGTGGTTGAAGTCATGGCGTGAGCGTATACTACGTTACATTTCGAAACGTACGTACTTGTTTCAGTGTACGCTATTTTACCGTACGGTAAACGTACACTATATAAAATAATTTAGGCTATATAGTACACCATTGACGTCCTAAAATTTCGTACTGGTTGCGCTGGCTGATTAACATCGCACAGCGTTATACCGGTAAATGTCAGTAGGCCTACTTTATTACCCACGCCGGCTGTATAGTCGCCGGCGTGGGTAGGCCGTTCAGTCGCGTCTGTTCGTTCGCGCTCTAAAAGGTAAACGGCTCGAGCTATTAACACCAAACTTATATACTTATACTTATAACAGTCGCTCGGCATGCATCAATCCAAAAGTCAAAAGGTCAAAGGTCAAGGTCACACGGTGACGAAAATCGTCACAATGGCAGGGTTGCTAGTTGCTTCTTTCGACAGAAGTTGAATTTTACTGGCAAAAACAGCAAAATCGCATTTTGTGCCACCCTTTGGGGGACTTAGGGGTAACGTACACGGTTTGTGTATGGCTCGTTGGAAAGCGCGTTGTCGACTTCCTATTAGTGCTAATTGAACGTTTTTCGTCAGCTGTCACGGTTGAGGCGTTATGAGCGGATATTTGTCGAAAAGGTGGTGTTTTAAAGAGGGGTTGGCCACTTTGAGGGCAAATTTCAGGCGAAGGGGGTCGTCCACCGTCGACTGTTGGCGTCAGAAAACTAAGAGTTTATGGGCTATCACGTGGCGTTGTTTGTGTGATACTACGTTCTGATGCAATACCGGCGTGTGACAGACACGTAGACACACTACGGCGGCTAATGTCCGCTTATCGCTAGCGCCGCGCGGGAAAAAACTATGCCTGTATACCGTCTAGACCAGTGGCTGTTGGCCGGAGTTTGTCAAGCATGCGAATGACTTCTATTTCCGTGATACAGATGCGTTGATCCGGTACAGTCAGCTTCGGTGTCGTCCCTTTGTAGTGCCGGTCAGTCGAAATGCTGGCGTAATGATCGTTAAGCATTTGCGCCGTAATGCCTTCGACGTCAGTGTGATGGCGTCTTGCGCTTGGTCCGATCAGTTCACGAACTTTCGCCCACATGTTGACTTCGCGCAGCTACAACGAGTTTTGCCGTGCAATGACAGTATATACGGACACGGCGCGCTAGAGCGCTGGCTTCTTCTGTGCGACCGGCTAACATAAAATGTATAAATCTCTACTGGATGCTGGAGTACCTATTATTATTGTTGATGTTCTATGTAACTGGTATAATAAGTTACACTATGCTGTAAGATGGAATAATGCATTGTCAGCTCAGTTTTCAGTATTCAGTGGTGTCAGGCAGGGCAGTTGTCTCTCAC
>Ga0209780_1002632_pt1 | contig 12878 bp, 12 predicted proteins | sample WorMetexBAHAMAS2_FD_187384 | JGI IMG/M metagenome (GOLD analysis project Ga0209780, IMG submission 187384) | Marine gutless worms symbiont microbial communities from Max Planck institute for Marine Microbiology, Germany - Inanidrilus exumae... | ecosystem: Host-associated > Annelida > Digestive... | reverse complement strand
ACCAGCGCCAGCCCCGCCAGCACTGCCGGCGGGGGTGGTGGTGCTAGCTGGAGTTGGAGCCGAAGGAGTATAAGTAGTAAAATAAGCCACGCCCCGCATCGCCGTAGGAGGCGCCAAAACTTTCTCCCCAGAGTCTTCCAGATTAATGTACCAACCTTGTTTTCCTTTAAGCTCACTAAGCGCCGCAGCCTTTTCAGTTGGGGTTCCATCTTGTATAAGATTATCAGTCGCATCGTAGAGATCAGCATGAGTTAGCGCGGCGGTATCCGCTACACCGTCACTATTCGAATCGACCAAGCCATTAATGGAGGTATCGCGAAGCACGTAAAGGTGATCCTGAACATCCTTTCCTAACGGATTCGGTCGGTGACCACTGCCGATCACTACCGCATCGTATTTTGAATTGCCAGCGGACGTGTACTTGCTATCTTTTAATTGAAGTACGGTTGGCGGGTAGAAAAATCGTCGCCCGCAGCTCGGGCACGTTCCGCCGAGTGACGCCAAAAGGGCAATGGTGCCTTTGTTACTACTATCTATATTCGAAGGAAGATCAATACGCCAAATTTGGCCGCCCGTATCGCCAACGTAAATGCGGTCGGTGAGTCCATCTCCGTTGCTGTCCACTAAAAACAAGTCGGAAGGAATGCTGTATTTCATTTCGGGGTGTTCCAAGTCGGCGCCCGAGCCTGTTATGCTAGCCCACCATAGGAGTGCGCCAGTGGCAGCGTCGACCATGAAGATGGCATTTGAGTAAGCGGCAGTCCGGGACGGGTAGGTGCCGGGGTTGTCCTGGGTGCTGGGTTCGTAGCCTCCTCCGAATAGTAAAACAGTTTTGGTTGCGCCGTTGTAGTGTACCTTCGTCGGTTTGGGTGTTGACCAGGTTTGTCCCAGTTTTGCGAAGCTGCCGGTGCCGCCGTTGATGGTCCATAGTAATTCGGGTTGGTAGTTTCCACTGGTGTCGGGCGTAATGTCTAGGGCGAAATAATTTCTGCCACCGCGTCGTTGACCCACGGACATTTTGATCCAGTCACCGGCTGCCGGGTCAATCTGTTGGTCTTTGTTTGCGTCGCGGAAGATGAAGGTCATTTCGCCGTCGATGCCGTAGGTGTGGTCGGTACTTGCTGGGTTTTCCATCAGTTTTTTTTGGAGGGGGAGTAGTTCTTTTGGAATAAACATCCAGTCTTCTCTGCCGTCGCTGTCGTTTACCATGTGGATAGTGCCTGCGTTGGTCGTTATTAGTACTTTGGTGATCGAGTTCCCATTTTTGTCCTTAAATTTGACCGCTTTCGGGGGGCTGTGCATGGTGTCTCTTAGTGGCCAGCGTGGGCCGGCGGTGGTGTCGCCGTCTTTGTAGCCGCGTATCCAGTTGATTAGTTTTTCGGCCCCGGTGTCGTCGCTGGCGCCCAGGTGTGTTCGGAGTTCGGCTTCGTTGGTGGTGGTGATTTCTACTAGTCCGCTCCCAAGATCTGTGTAAATTGTTCGGCTGTTCGGGTTTTCTTGTTCAATAACTGCGCCCGCTCCTCCTTCTGTGACTTTGTTTCCGTCTGGTGAGGTGCCGGGGTTCCAGAGGTCTTTGGTTCCGGCTTTTATTTTGCCGTTGGAGTCCATTGCTGGGTTGTCGTTGGCGTCTAGTATTTGGCCTATTGTGCAGCCGGTGCTTGGGTCGGTGCAGAGTTTGTATTTTTTTATGTTGCCGTCCCAGGAGGTTTTTTCGCTGGGTTGGAATAGGGTGAGGTAGATGTGGTCGCCGGGGTCTAGTGGGTTGAAGGGGTCCATTTGTAGTGTTGGTGGTGTTGTTGAGGTTGGTTGTTTTGCTACGGTTACCACGATTTTGTTGAAGGAGTCGAGTAGTTCCGTGGCGTTATCGGCAGTGTAAAACTTTCCGCCGCCGGCGGTGGCTAGTTTTCGCACCAAATCGGGATCCCCTCTGAATGCGAAGGCAATGCTGTGCAATATTACCTTTTGTTTTCCAGGTAGCGAGGACGATAGGTCCGCATTGTAAAAAATTTCGGCCATTTCTGTTCCGCATAAGTCATTCGACTTTGAAGACAGAACCCTTGAGCAATCTGTTTTCCTGTGATCGGGGTGGTGTCCACCCGCTATTAAGTCCCTAATTTTCTCTAAAGCAAAGTTGTAGCGCTTGGTAGCTTTTCCGTCGGTCAGCAATATCAGGATAGTTGGCGCACCGCATCCCCCAGTCTGGGGTTTAACATACGTCGGATTACCAGTAATTTTCTCATTAACGCAGTTTTCATCACTCAAATTGTCCTCGCTACAGGCTGAACTCCTGGTGTGCCTGCCGCCAGTGTAACCACCTGGATGCGCCAGGCGAAACCTCTGCATGTCCACACGAGAAACACTAGACCCCGGGCGAACCAGGCCGGAATGCACCGGTTCACCGTTCAAATACAACCAGGCTTCGACCATGGCAGGTACTATGGGCGTGCCGTCCGCACCTTTGTAATCATGTTCTATGGTGTACAGTAAGTATTCGCGCACTGTGGCGACGCCTTTTGGCCTGTGTGTGTGTCCGGGCACATGGGCGAGGTTCGTGTCGATAAACGTTATTGGGAACAGTAACGGAATATTGTGCGAATCTTCTGTAAAGTAATTGCTGGCGGTAAACGTCATCAATCCAACGTTGACGTTATTTATTCGTCCCAACAATAAGGACAGCGCGTCACGCAAGTGATCGATGCGAAAACGGCTGTTAGTAACGGGCGAATTGCTGCCGACGTCGTCTTGCCGCAAGCTACCTGAGTTATCAAGCAGAAACAAAATATTAGGAAAGTAGTCGGAGCTTACTGCGGTTTGCGATCGATAAAGTTCAGTATCATCCGCAAACCCAGAAAAATGCAGTCCTGCAATTAGTATAAACGCAGTCGTTTTTCGAAGTTTTTTTGTCATCGTTAGTCTCCAATATTAAAATAAACGTGTTTATGCCAACCAATTAAATGGATGGCAGGCGTTTTTAGTTCACCACCAATAGGTCATTGCCCGGTTTTGGCACCCACCGACCCACGCCGAGGCGTATGGTGGCCCCACCAGAGCCCGGGCCATCCGCACTCGAGCCGGTAGTCGTTACGTCAAAAACAGCCAATTGGCCGCCAGCGAGGTCAGCGCTGGCTCTCGGCTGCGGAAACAGACCTTTGTAGGTGTACTGGGAATTATCGGTATCCGCTGAAATACCATGGTCTCTGGCAATGGCGGTATTCGATAATTGACTAGTCACGTCAACGCTACTGTTCGGCAACAGGGTTCCCGCCAAGGATAGCCCAGAAACGTGTAATTCGGCTTGTGAACTCCCTATTTCAGTCGTGCGAAGCGCAAAGTTGGTTTCTTGATAATTAGAGGCTAATTTGGCTTCCAAGACGGTACCATCCATTGCACTCACGCCCAGGAGTGTTAGTACAATTAAGAAAATCAGTGCCACGATTAGCACTGTTCCCTTTTGGCGGGTGATGTGGCGTTGTGGCGTTTTCATAGTTGACTCCGCATATTGTTATCGTTGAGCTAAGTTGTTTGATTAGTTAATATTTCTCAATTCCGCCGTCGTCGTAAAAATCGCACGGCGAAGATAGTCATCGGTTGGATCATAAGTATCGGACGAATCTGGACCGAGTTTGTAAGTGTTGGTATCTTTATCTCTATCGGAACGCGGTGTTATGGTATTTGACAATAAAGTAACACGCACAGCCCGCACATTTTGCATATTTGTCACAGTATCACTATCGCGATACTGGTTGATGGTGCCATCGCCATCGGTATCCTCACCATAACGGATTTGCATGTTTTCGACGCCTTCAATCAGTTCCTCAGCATTGCTTGCGCTCAGCGCCGCGCCAATTGGACCATTATCCCTGAATAAAGAAGATCCGTCGGTGAAATAACGATATGTAACCAAGCGGCGCATTTCCGCACCGTGTGATTGACCATTGTTATCATAAGTTCTATCTAAATTGCCATTCAAAGTTACTTGTGTGCTTGTTATTGCTTGAACAGTATAGCTAGTTGAACCAACACAATCAGAGACAAAGACATTGTCGCCTACGAATAACTCGCCGCGTGTTGTCACAGTAAATTGATTCTGACCCGCTTGCAGCGGGCTGGCATTTAAGGCAACAGGTGCCGCATGTACAACCGAAAAGGCGTTGCGATTGCCGTCTACGAAAGATACCAAGATGACATCAGAACTATTAGCACCATCGTTATTTCTGCCAGCCAATGGAATTACGCCGCTAGGAATTTGATCGGGACAGCCAAAACAGCCCGCCATACGCAAGTCGTTAGCAATCAATTCCAGGGCAAAACGGGCATTTTCCGATAATCGTCCCATGTCATTTTGCACATGGTAGGATCGTTTAGTACTGACCATAATACTCATCACTCCTAACATCAGCACCAGACTGATGAGCATTGTAATCATGAGTTCAATAAGGCTAAAACCATATATTTGTTTTTTACTTCTCATATTTGTATTACCCAAGTTATCGTTTTAGTATTAGCATTAGTAGTAGCGTCTTCGTATTCGCTTTCGCGTAGTGCCCATGTAATTGAAATCGTATATCGTACCTGGTCCTTTCCATCGCCAAGGGGAGGTTCAGGTAATCGAACTGCCGAAATCGAGCCAGTGCCACTGGGCAGGCTTGCTGCAAGTTGTTGATACCAGCGGGCTAAGTCATAATTACGTAATTGTGCAGGTGTACAGGTGTTGTTATCGCAATAATCAACACTTATAGTCGGTTTATTAGACGCATTGACCACATAACCTTTACCAACAGCCGTGCCATTTGTCAGTACGTCGTTTTTAGCAAAAGCCATGTTAGCCCGTATTTGCTCCATTATATCGCTACCCAGTAACGTAGACTGGGTACGCATATTGGAAGCAAAATTAAATTGTTGTCCTCTGGATTGCAGCGCGGCAACGCCCAACAGTCCAATGGATAGTATTAATAAAGTCACCAACATTTCAATTAAGGTGACTCCTCGAAAGTCGTCTTTAATAGTGTTCATGGTTTCTCCCTCCTAATCTATGAACATGAATGCTTGGCATCTGTTAAGGCGGTACGTCCAATCCGATTGATTTCTATTTTGCGACCTTTTTCACCGGTTCGTTTGTCACAAATGGTAAAACTAACCTTCGCCCCCCGGGACAACTTAACGGCCAAGGTGCCATCGCCGCGATAACTTAAGGTACTTGATTTTAATAAACGCCCAACGTTAGCAAGCGATCTCCTCCTAAGCCACCTCCTGTTGGGACCATCAATCATTGTTGCACCCCCACCCCCAGGTTTGATTTCACGGAGAACTTCAGTGTCACTGGCGGTGCCATCGCCATCCAAATCTACACAATTCGTGGGCGGAGTAAGGCACTGATCAAGCGACTTATCGCCATCAAAATCAATCCATATCCTCCAACCAGGACCCCATTCGTTGTTCCTATCACTGGGCGAAATCGCTGTTATATTAACAGCACGATTTCGCGTGATCGCCTCTCCTCTGGCATAATTCAAACTAGCGACTAGGGTGTTAGTATTTGAAGTCAATCGGTTATCCTGCAAAAAGCCGCTTAAATTGGGCATAGCAGCGGCGGCTAGGATACCTAAGATAGCCACAACTATTATTATTTCGATCATGGTATATGCCGATTGTTTTTTTGCGAGCATTTTCTGTTCTCCTTCTTCTTGAGGGCATTATGAATCGTCTTAAATAGCATGTCATACATGACCCGGATAAATGGTGGTTTTCGGCTGACAAATGGTTTTAAGTCGCTTTGTGATAGAATAAATAAAAAATCCTGTTATTATAACCACAACAAAACCAAAATAGAGAGAGGTATTATAGTGCTTTTTACATCCGAATCCGTCTCCGAGGGCCATCCTGATAAAGTCGCTGACCAAGTATCAGACGCTATCTTAGATGCAATTTTTACACAAGATGACAAAGCGCGGGTTGCCTGCGAAACTTTAGTTAAAACGGGTATGGTTATAGTCGCTGGTGAAATTACGACCAATGCACAACTCGATGTCGAAACGGTGGTACGTAATACTATCAAAAAAATTGGCTATAACAACTCGGATATGGGATTTGATTGGGAATCTTGTGCAGTAGTGTCAGCGATTGGTAAACAATCAAGCGATATTGCAATGGGTGTAGACGAATCTGAAGATCATGAACAAGGTGCTGGCGATCAAGGTTTAATGTTTGGCTATGCGACCAATGAAACCGACGTATTAATGCCAGCCCCCATCACTTTTGCCCATCGCTTGATGAAACGTCAAGCTGAGTTGCGTCATAATGGGACATTGCCATGGTTACGCCCGGATGCCAAAAGTCAAGTGACTTGTCGCTATACTGATGGTAAGCCTACGGGCATTGATGCTGTGGTTATATCAACTCAACATGCGCCATATATTGAGAATAAAGACTTGCATGAGGCAGTGATGGATGAAATTATTAAACCGGTTTTGCCCAAACAATGGATTGACAAACAAACCCGTATTTATATTAATCCAACTGGTCGTTTTGTCATTGGTGGTCCCATGGGCGATTGCGGTTTGACAGGGCGCAAAATCATTGTCGATACTTATGGCGGCATGGCACGACACGGTGGGGGAGCCTTTTCGGGTAAAGATCCCTCTAAAGTAGACCGTTCCGCTGCCTATGCGGCTCGTTATGTGGCAAAAAATATTGTCGCGGCAGGATTAGCAGAACGTTGTGAAATTCAAGTTTCTTATGCAATTGGAGTGGCAGAGCCGACGTCGATTCGAGTAGAAACTTTTGGGACGGGGACGATAGATGAAATGCGCTTAACAGACTTAGTGCGCGAACATTTTGATTTACGTCCACGCGGTTTGATAGCAATGCTGGATTTATTGCATCCGATTTATGCTGATACTGCGGCTTATGGACATTTTGGACGTGAAGAGGCGCAGTTTAGTTGGGAGCGCACGGATAAGGCAGAGATGTTGCGTGAGGCGTCACATTGTTGATGAGTACAGCGAATGTGGGACAACGAATTATTCGTTGTTTACCATTCGCTGTACTCACTTGTTGTTTCGGGAATGAGGCACGATTTCCTCCCGTAGGGAACTTTCTGATATTATTTAGGTTTCGGGAAATCCGCTCCGCTCCATTCCCGAAACAGTTAACTTTTAACCAGGAAATAAAATGAGCGCACAACCAATCATCAATTTAAGACCAGATTATAAAGTCGCAGACATTAACTTAGCTGAATGGGGACATAAGGAAATTGCCATCGCAGAAACAGAAATGCCGGGCTTGATGCAGCTCAGACAAGAATATGCTAATGAGCAACCGCTCAAAGATGCTCGTATTGCCGGCTGTTTGCACATGACAGTACAAACGGCTGTTTTAATTGAAACCCTCGTTGCTTTGGGGGCTGAAGTACGGTGGTCATCGTGCAATATTTTTTCTACTCAAGATCATGCTGCCGCCGCCATTGCGGCTCAAGATATACCGGTATTTGCCTGGAAAGGTGAAAGCGAGGAAGAGTTTTGGTGGTGCATTGACCAAACGATTTTTGGACCAGATGGCTGGCGCCCCAATATGATTTTGGATGACGGGGGTGACTTAACGCAAGTGATGCATGACAAATACCCTGAATTGTTGAAAAATATCAAGGGTATTTCTGAGGAAACTACAACTGGTGTACATCGCCTTTATGAAATGATGGGCGATGGCTCATTACAAGCCCCTGCCTTTAATGTTAATGATTCAGTGACAAAATCCAAATTTGATAATTTGTACGGTTGTCGTGAATCCCTAATGGATGGTATTAAACGTGCAACGGATGTGATGATTGCTGGTAAAATTTGTGTAGTTTTAGGTTATGGTGATGTTGGCAAAGGCTGCGCTCAAGCATTTCGTGGTTTAGGCGCAACCGTGTGGGTAACAGAAATTGATCCTATATGTGCTCTGCAAGCGGCTATGGAAGGTTATCGGGTTGTTACGATGGAAGATGCGGCTGCCGTTGGTGATATTTTTGTGACAACCACTGGCAATATTAATGTGATTACACATGAGCACATGATGCAGATGAAAGATCAAGCTATTGTCTGCAACATTGGCCATTTTGACTCAGAAATTGATATTGCCTCATTGCGTCAATACCAATGGGAAAACATCAAGCCGCAAGTGGATCATGTCATTTTTCCTGACGGAAAACGCCTGATTGTGCTGGCAGAGGGTCGTTTAGTCAATTTAGGTTGTGCTACAGGACATCCTAGTTTTGTAATGTCAAATTCTTTTACAAATCAGATACTTGCACAAATAGAGTTGTGGAATCACCATGAGCGTTATGAAAATAAAGTCTATGTGCTACCTAAGCATCTTGATGAAAAAGTGGCACGTATGCATTTAAAACGCATAGGGGCTGATTTGACGACTTTGACACCCGCTCAGGCTAACTATCTTAATATTAAGATTGAAGGTCCTTATAAGCCGGAACATTATCGCTACTAAAACCCTTGAATCGCGGATTTTGCGGATTACACACCCTTGAGCGGATTTGACGGATTACACGGATTACGCGGATTTAAACCCAAAGTCGGATTTAAACCCAAAGTCAAGAATGAGGACAATGAGTGTTTTTAGGTTTTTAATCCGTGTCATCCGTGTAATCCGCAAAATCCGCGATTCAAGGTTTTTTTTTAAATAAATGAAACTGCTAATAGTAAGTGGCTTATCAGGAGCCGGTAAAACCATCGCCTTGCATAGCTTGGAAGATATGGGAACTTATTGCGTAGATAACCTACCAGTTGGACTATTACCTGCTTTTGCCGAGCAAGCTGAACAGATAAATCATGACTGCGTGGCAATCGGCATAGATGCTCGCACAACGGCTTTACATGATATACCCACTTTATTGCAAAAATTAAAGCAAACACAAGTGCCCTATCAAATACTCTTTCTTGAAGCGAATGAAGCCGCGCTTATCAAACGTTTCAGCGAAACTCGTCGTAAACATCCTTTAACAACGGGTGATGTATCCTTAGCAGAAGCCCTTCAACAGGAGCGCAAATTACTTGAGCCCTTAGCTAATTGTGCCGATATTCATCTCGACACTAGCCAGACGGATGTTCATCAATTACGCGACATGATCCGTATTCGGGTAGGGCTCTGTTCCGAAAATAAATTTTCATTGTTATTTCAGTCATTTGGATTTAAAAATGGGATGCCCAGCGAGGCTGATTTTGTTTTTGATGTGCGCTGTTTGCCCAATCCTTATTGGGAAATGGGACTAAAAAATATGACTGGACGTGATCAGCCTGTGATTAACTTTTTACAAGCACAAGCTAAAGTACAGCAAATGCGTAAACAACTCATTTTCTTTTTAGAAACTTGGATTCCCCAATTTGAAGCAAATGATCGTCAATATCTAACTATTGCTATTGGTTGCACGGGAGGCCATCATCGTTCCGTGTATTTAACAGAACAATTGGCTGAGCATTTTAGTCAATACAAATATGAAATATTGGTGCGGCATAGAGAGTTATAACACCAAATGAACGTAGGCATTTTGTTGGTTACCCATGATGACATTGGCACCAATTTGTTAGAAACTTTGCAAAAAACCTGGGATGATGAGAGTTTGCCTTTGGATGTAAAAGTCCTACCCATCCGTCATGAAAATGATCCAGAGGCGTTCTGCTACCATGCCGAAAATCTTTGCAAAAGTCTTAACAAAGGACACGGTGTCTTAATCCTCACCGATCTCTTTGGTGCCACACCTTGTAATATTACCACGAAATTAATTCATAGCTGTCGTGTGCGGATAGTCGCCGGGCTCAATTTACCTATGTTATTTAAAGTCATGAATTATTCAAAAGAAGATTTAGATAGTTTGGCAAATAGAGCCTTATCTGGCGGTTGTCAGGGAATCTTAGACGTTAATTCTGTTTTTAATAGATAAACCATGCTAACAAAAACACTTACCATTATTAACCAATTAGGCTTACATGCGCGAGCTGCTACTAAATTAGTTAAACTCGCCTCACAATTTGAAAGCAGCATACAAGTAAAACGCCAAAATCGTGAAGTCAATGGCAAAAGTATTATGGGAGTTATGCTATTGGCAGCAGCTAAGGGAAGCCAGATTGAATTGATTGTCAATGGAACTGATGAGACAAGCGCAATGAGCGAATTATGTCATCTGATACAAAGCGGTTTTGGGGAAGAAAAGTGAGTATAAGCCTACATGGTATCGGAGTATCAAAAGGCGTTGCCATTGGCAAAGTCTATATCATTCGCCAGGAACAAGTTGAAATTAACGAATCTTGCATCCAATCACCCCACATTCAAGATGAAATCGAACGTTTTGAAAATGCGATCAATCTGGCACGCGAACAATTATTGCACATACGCAAACGGGTTCCCAAAAATAGCACTATCGATATTGCGGCATTGATTGATGCCCATTTATTAATGCTCGAAGACAGCTTATTAAGTCAAGTTCCCATAGATTTGATCCATGAACATCAATGCAATGCCGAATGGGCGTTGAAAATGCAGGGTGATAGCCTGGTGCAAAGCTTCGAACAAATCGCTGATCCATATTTAAGCGCAAGACAAAATGATGTAAAACATGTAGTTACAAGAATTCAACGCATTTTAGCTGGCTATCAAGATAGCTCACTTGAACCCGCTAATCTGATCAATGCCATTATAATAGCTGATGATCTCAGCCCCGCCGATACGGTGCTGATGCAACATCATGGCATATTGGCTTTTGCCACAGAATATGGTGGCATCACTTCGCATACCGCCATTTTAGCCCGTAGCTTAGGCATTCCCGCCATTGTCGGATTGCAACGGGCACATTCTTATATTCAAGCTGACGATACTGTTATTATTGACGGTTCGGAGGGCATTATACTCGCAGAGCCTGATGAACGCAGTTTGCGTTACTATCAGCGGCGTAAAAGTGAGGAAAAACGTTATCGTAGCGCATTAAGCAAAATCAAAGCATTACCGAGTTTAACCCGTGATGGGACATCAATTAGTTTACAGGCTAACATCGAGTTCCCGGAAGATATTAAAGCAGTCAAACGGGTGGGGGGGAAAGAAATTGGCTTATACCGAACAGAATTCCTATTTATGAATCGATATCAACCCCCAGATGAAGAAGAACATCTTGAGGTTTATCGTCAAGTCATCCGAGAGCTTGCCCCAGTTACAATACGTACCCTAGATTTGGGGGCAGATAAACAAATTGTTGATAATCGCCAACATCCTGACTCATTTATCACTAATCCGGCACTTAGCTTGCGTGGCATTCGTTTATGTTTAAAAGAACAAAATTTATTCAAAGCACAATTGCGGGCTATCTTGCGTGCTTCTGCCTTGGGAGAAGTACGCATGATGATACCCATGGTGTCTGATCAAAGCGAAATAATGCAAGTAAAAAAAATTCTTGAACAATTGAAAATTGAACTTCGCCAACAATCGCTCAAATTTGATCCCTCAATGCCCATTGGCGTGATGGTGGAAGTTCCCGCTCTGGCGATTTGTAGCGACTTAATAGTACCCGATATAGATTTTTTATCTATTGGTACAAATGACTTGATTCAATACAGTTTAGCCGCTGATCGAAACGATCAAAGCGTTAATTATTTATATAATCCTTTGCATCCTGCGATATTACGGCTTATTAAAATGAGCATTGATGCCGCGACACAAGCCGGTAAGCCTATCAGCATGTGTGGGGAAATGGCGAATGACAAGCGTTATGTACGCTTGCTGCTTGGACTGGGTTTACGCACATTTAGTGTAAATCCTGAATCCTATTTAGAAGTGAAACAGATTATTAATAATACTGACTTGAGCCGCTTAGCACCAATGGCTGTTAGAATGCTTGATATAACTTCCCAAGCTGGCAGGGCTGAGTTGTTGGAAGCTATTAATTATGAAAATTAAAAAAATAAAAAAACAACATCCCTCAGCAACCTAAGAATCCTGCGCTTGCTTGTTATTCCAAAATTTCCTCTTGAATGTTTTCGTCAGCCTCAAATTTAATAAGTTCTGCAAGTAATTCGTCACAAACAACCACGCTTTCAAAATAAGCTTTACAATATAAATCAAAATTGTATCTATATTCGGTTGCACAAACAGTAATAACAAGTAAATCAGCACGATATTTAGATTTATCAGTTTGAAATGCCGTTAAGAAAATCAGTTCCTCTAATAATTTGTTGAGCTTATATGTCCTAGAATAAGAGCCAACAGGACTTTTAGTTTCTAAAATATGTTTAAAAAAACATTCCAGCATTTGTTGATAATGAAAGCAATGAATAGAACAATCTTCTATCTTACTGGTATTAAAAAAATCAACTGCTACTGCATGTTCCCACGCTTTACCACCTAAGTTTTTTACATTTTCAAAGTTTTTAAATAATTTTTGGTACATTTCAAGTGGGCTCGATGGCAAAAGTATAGTTGGCGAGTTCAACCCAAGTGGAAACGTTCCAGGCAAGTCGAACTTTATTACCAACTCAACTATGATACATCATTTTAATGAGATTTAATCATATTTTTGCTTTTTATATTTAATCATCTTTTTGCTTTTTGGACATTTTTATTTAATGGGGGTTGATAAAAATTAAATTGTCAACAACCCCTCGGCTAAAGACCGAAGGACTTGAAATACTCATATTTCAAACCCAGTTGACCAAGCTAAATGTGTACTCACCACGTTAAGAACGAATTTAAACATAGGCACTCCGTGATACCCCACCAGTCACGGACCCTGCGGCAAACCATTAAACAGCTATAAGGGCTTAAAGACAGTGCGGCTTACACACAAAACCGTTCCACAACACTGCCGAAGAGAAAATTACCCGCGCAAGCGGAGCGAAGTA
>Ga0209780_1002631_pt1 | contig 12882 bp, 13 predicted proteins | sample WorMetexBAHAMAS2_FD_187384 | JGI IMG/M metagenome (GOLD analysis project Ga0209780, IMG submission 187384) | Marine gutless worms symbiont microbial communities from Max Planck institute for Marine Microbiology, Germany - Inanidrilus exumae... | ecosystem: Host-associated > Annelida > Digestive... | reverse complement strand
GAAAGATTTGGTAAATAAAAATGTTTTAAGTTGTCTCTTGAAAGACGGTAGAGAAGTTGATGCAGTGACGTTGGTAGGAAGACTGTTCCATGCTTGTGCGACAGTCACACGAAATGATCGATCGCCAGTGGTGCTGAGCCGAGTTCGAGGAACGATTAGGCGTGGGCAGGAACCGGACCATAGTAAGACAGTTTGTAGACTAGACGGTGTGTGCTAGCAATGCTGTATCATCGTGTGTGTAGGCGTATTTGAAAGGCACGGAACTCGGAGACACGGTCGACCAAGTCGAGTCACTGATCAAAAAACACGACGCATTTGAGAGCCTCCTGGCTACACAGGACGCAAAGGTTCAAATATTTCACGTCTGAAAATTAGAATGAGTATTAGAGTTATTACTGCCGATGGTTCTGGCGCTACCAGTAGGTCCTGTGTACGCTTTCTACTGCCTTCACGGATATTTGCCCGCACCGTTTCTTTTGAGCTAATCGGTTTTTATTTTCAGTTTTTCCTTAATTTTTTGTTTCCATGCCGTTCGCTAGACTTAAGCTGGCCATATCGTCAGCTTTTGAGTGCATGTAAATATATCTTATCTTATCGTATATCGTATTAAAGTTGTTTTGAGTGTTAATTTTATTGATTGACACTAATAAACATAGAAAGGTACACCAGATGGAAGTGTGGAAAAAGTTACCTTTAACAGGGATAGCCGTTTTCAAAATGGCGGCCAAAGATTCAGTTTGCAACACCTATAAGTAGTTAACTACAGTAGTTAACTTAGAAGGATGTTGTTGTGAAAATGTGTTATGTGTTAAGGCTAGGGTTCGGATGATCGTGCAGACATTCGTAGGTCCGATAGTTGATAGTATCAGTGATTGAATGATTGATTGATTCATTTATTCATTCATTCATTCATTCATTCATTCATTGATTGTGATTGATTGATTAATTGATTGATTGATTGATTGATTGATTCATTGATTGATTCATTGATTGATTGATTGATTGATTGATTGATTGATTGATTGATTGATTGGTTGAGAGTAATGAAACTAATGACAACGTTGCAGTTGGAGTCGTTGAAGGAGTTTGGCGAACGTCTACTGGCTGACAATCATTTTGACTCAAAGAATATTAAAAAGCAGTTGGACCACATTGTCAGAAGGCAAATAACTTCCTTTTATCTTTTACATAAGCATTACAAAAAAATAATTACCCTGCATTACCTACATTTCTTTTACATACTAGGACTTGGACTATACATGTACTGCACCTGTTTTTTCTGTAATAGTTGCATGCATAAAGCTGGCTACTTTCTGCTTTTTTAGCACCGCTAACTATCTCGTATCATATTGTAAACCTTATGTAAGTTTATTGCATGTCCGATATCCTGTAAAGAAATAGTCAGTTATTTTACGTAGGGTATGATTCAGCAGTAGTGTCTGATTGTATCAGATTAGAGATGTTTGGTTTTAGACGTCAGAAAGTGAAAGGTCTGTCGAAAGAGAAACGCGAGAAATTATCGGACAACCTGTTGTATGCCAAGTTTAATCGTGACGTGGCCGAGGTAAAGTCGAGTCGTTACATTTCAGGCATTTATCTCACTGTCAGCATTGACGAGTCGACACTTAATCCACTCGCCGCCATGTTGTGTAACCATTTCACGTTTGGGAAAAGCCTATAACAATGTCAGAGGTGGGAAAAACTCACTGTCATGTTTGGGCAAACCCGTGGTCAGTGTATGGGTAATTGCCAATACCGCAGGCAGCATTATATCACATACCACGGTTGTAAGTATAGCCTACCTAGCGTCGCCGGATTCATCCGGCAGTCTGGGGATTATTATTTATTTCCTCCGCCGGAAATATCTGGCCGCCGGAAATATCCGGCGGGCAAGGCAGCGAAAGGGTTAATAATAAAGTTTACAGAGTTGGTCGTTAGTGGGGAAGCAAACTGACAGGAACTGGTTAACCCAGATTCACCTTGAAACAACATCATCAGTTGCAGCAGGCTTTAAAACGATGGTAGTGGGTAGGCAGGTAAGATTAGGATTAGGACATGGTGCCTTGTAATGAGTCTGATACTCATCGCTAAAGCACTCAGGTATGGCATGTGTTAACGAGGGATCACACAGTTTTACCTGCCACTCGCATGTTCATCCACCAATGCAATGAGCCATACCTGCCTTTACTTGCCAGCCACAGTGCATCACCGCACTTTGACCGGTACTCATGTCCCGTCTCACAGAGGGAAGGAGACTGAGTTGGCTTGGGTGGCTGGTTACATGCTGAGGTGGTATATTGGTAATAGTTATAGCATAATGCAGTTAGTTGAAGATTTCTTACATTTGTTGGGATAGCTAGAGTTGTTACGTTTGTGATTTGCTTGTGTGGTATCTATATATAATAATAGGATTGTCACGATATGTGACCACAGTCGTGGCTTGGATGGACAGACGGTCGGGCGCGGCAGGCATAGGTGGCAAGCGGCGAGCTGCGAGCCGGAATAGACGGCTCGGGCGGGGGCGTGCGGGTACAAGCAAGGCTGGGCAAATGAACGGGCGGGCAGACGGGCAAGCCGACGGCCCAAATCGAGCCAAAATCGCGTAGCGCGATTTCAGCTCGTTTCATAAAAATGTGCTGGATTGATGGCATTTATTTGCGGTACTGTTAGGCCGAGGGCTGGATTGAAGACAAGCTGACGGTTGCGAAAGAGGAGAGTTTCAAGAACGTGCGAGATATTCAGGACAAGATGAAGAGCCTGAAGAAACATCAGGCATTTGAGGCCGAGATAATGGCCAACGCTGAACGCATCCGTGCAATCAAACAGGTCTCTGTGTGCATTCAGGCAATTTTAGTGTTTATCTGATTCTTTGCAGTTGGCCTGAGCATGGTAGGTAGTTTGTATAAAATATCTTATAATGTTGGCACATGTAGTGTATTTAGGTTGAATGTGCCACTAAACTGTGTTTTGTGAACAACTTGGAAAGTATCGGGAACTTTGTAGTATTACTGTATTGATCACTCAAAATGAAACGCGAATTTGTGGAACAGTTGCATCTTGGGAAATGTCACGAACAGTGACACTGTTAGGCATGCAACTTGTAAAAACTTCTATTAGTCAACTAATACTATTAAATTATTTTAAGGCTGGTAACAAATAAAAATTTTATTGATCAGTCATTAGTTGCTTATTAACTCATTTATTTTGATTAAAGTAGTAATTCGGAAATCACTAGAGGTGGCATGCCAATGCTTGTGTTAAGTTTATTGCTGTATGTCTAATTTTGTTACATTAGGTTTAGAACCATGCTAAGTGATTGGCTCGGAAGAACGTCTGTGAATTTTTGTGTCCCCAGTCAGCTGAGTATAAGACTAAAATTGTGGTAGTTCGACTAGCTCCAGCCACCCTGTGAAACCGACAGTCAGGCTCTCAACAGTCGGCAGCCGAGCCTTCGTATTTGCTTATTCACATCTGGAATTGATTACCCACTTCCGCTAATTTGCTGTCAACTTTCCGGCAACTGTTAAAACACATTTTTATTCCAACAGTCAGGGCTGCTGACATTCTCAATCAGTGGTCCTTGCAGTGGCCGTGTCATTTAGGCCACTCTAAAAATTTCATGATTGCTCTGGTTACCAGTGAAACAACGCATAGACTACAAGCTCGCAGTTTTGACTTACAAGGCGACGCAGAGTGGAAGTCCGTCGTATCTGGCATCACTCATTAGTGACTATGTGCCATCTCGTTCACTGAGATCGTCGGACAAACAGCTGCTTAGCCGTCCTTACACATCTCTCGTCATGGCTCACAAAGCATTTTCTGTTAGTGCTCCAAAGATCTGGAACGACCTGCCTCTTAACTGCCGTGCTGCAACTAGCTTTTCCATCCCCCCCATTCTACCAGAATAGTCCCACACTGTTTCCAGGTCGGATGTCGTAGGAGGTGACTAAACCTGGCTTTAGTTTTTCTGTTGATTTTGTGTTATATGTTTTTTGGTTAAGAATGCATGCTTGCTTTTGTCGTATTTGATTTAGTTTTTGTCTCGCAGTGTGATAGGCCTGTTGTAGGCGCTGGCATAATATATCGCTGGCCTTTCTTCACTGGGTAGGGATAGCTCTCCACCCCTGACGTTTACTCTCTGATATAGCCATATTTGTGCTGAAAGGGACGTTATACTCCAACTAACTAACTTTTCCAGCTCATATGCTGATCACTCCTACTAACAGTCGCCTCTTGTGGCGTAGTGGTAGCGTCGTTGGTCTAGATCAACGAAGTTAACCTACGCTGAGCCCGGTTAGTACTGGGATGGGTGACCGTGTTCGGGTTCGACTCCCGGAGGTGGCACTTTATTTCGGTATGTAATCAACCACCCAGGTCGACTCAGCCTTCTACCCTTCGTGGAACAGTAAAATGAGTACCAGCCAAAGGGCAATGATGTTCTGCGGCTGGGGAGTAAAGGCAGGCATGGTGTAATTTGCAGGTAAAACTGTGTGATCCATGTTCGAGCGCATTTACTTTACTTTACTTGTGCCTCTGATTCCTGTTATATCGCTTGGACTAATCGGCACGTTACAAATTGGTTTGTATGATTGTTTTTGTTGTTGTAGACTGGAGAGGCACTGTTGAAGAAACACCACGAGGCGACGCCGGAGATCCAGAAGCGTGTCAACAGTCTGATCTTGAAGTGGAATGAGCTGCTACAGGCGTCCAGCGACCGTGGCAAGGGTCTCGAAGAGGCCAAAGACATCCTCAAGTTCAACGAGGAAGTCGACAAGGTTGAAGATTGGATCCGCGAAAAGGTCGCTCAACTCTAACAGTGTTTTTAGGTCGACTCTTCAGAGTGTTGGATTCACGCTGTGAGGATCGCGGGTCTGAATCCACGTCATGCGCAGAATTTTTAGTCTCTATTTTTTATTTCACGTAAATGATTTAAAATAAGCGTATCTAAATTAATTTAAATAGGAATACAACAACGCAAATTAGTGTATGCGATCAACTTGTCTTGGGTTCAAACCCTGCATAACAACCTTGGGCAAATTGTTCACACCTATGTGCCTCTGTTACAAAGCAGTATAACTTGGTACCGGCCAAGAGCCGGTGATGTTGTGCGGCTGGGAAGATAACCGCAGGTCTGTGGAAAGTAATGGCAGCCTACCACCAGTGGATGACTTATCGTCTTATAGGAAATCGGGGTTGGGGAACACAATGGTGACGTCAGAGTTTTGCCCGGAAGTAGAAATTTGGCCATTTTGCGCATGCGCAATGAAAAATATGCAATTTGGCCCTTATTTGTGGCCGAATCGCCGAAATTCCCGCGTCCTATATGAAATCAGGGTCGGGGAACACGATGACGACGTCAGATTTTTGACCGGAAGTCACGGACTTGTGAACTCGGCTATGGGGCAGATACCATGTTCCACAGAACGTATTTCTTGTTCAAAATGTGTGTGTGCGATACGGCAGGAGACGCTGGTGGCGGAATGCGATCTCGGCCGAGACTACGAGCATTGTCTGGAGCTGCAGAAGAAAGTCAATGATACGGAGGCGGTGAGTGATGGCGTCTGAGTCGGACATCGTTGACTTATTTCATGGAAAGATTATTGTTTGCCGGTGTCTGACTTTGCTCTATATTTTTATCAGCGATTTCTCCTGAAATACGTGGGCAGTTGGCAATCACGATGTAAATATACAGGATGACACAAAAATACCTGGCCACTGTGAGTCAGAAAGGTGCCGTGTATTTTAAAATGTAGTGTAGAAACACGTTTAAGGTGTTATTGGATCTATTGGTCAATGACCTTTTCTTTGTCTCTGGTGGACATAAAACCTTAACTTGTTGCATGCCTGGTGGCTGATGTACAGGGTGTCACTGTCGACGAGGCACGGGTGAACTCCATCAACAAGTTGGCTGAGAAACTGATCACGCAAGGACGGACGGACACAAAGTTCATCCGGGACAAGAGAGACTCCCTCGACGACAAGTACGAGCTATTTTCTGTCGCGATTGCAGTGCTTACGTCAAAACTTTGCCGATTCTTTACTTTAGTAGCCCACGTCAAGCAGTTGGTCTGGTGTGTGTCTGTGTCTGTGTGTCTAGAAAATAACCTTTGAACTAAAAGCCACCAAACGTTTGGGTGACAAACATCTCGGCTCCAGATCCTAATCCTAACCCTAGCCCCGTGTGGGCCTGGGGCAATCTTTTCTTTCCCCTTCACTTCCGCACTTCCCCGCCTTCTACTCTATTTTTTAGTATCTTTTACTTATCCCTTTCCCTTTCTTACTCGCTTTATCTATTTTCTTGCTTTTCCATCGAGGTTTGAGGTTAATATATCACCGGCCTTCCTCTACTGGGTAGGGATAGCTCTCCGCCCCGGACCTTTCGTCTCCGATATAGCCATATTTGTGCTGAAAAGGGACGTTAAACTCCGACTAACTAACTGACTAACTAATCCTAACCCTGCATGTTTTACTGGCAGACAGATTCTGCTTCCTGTTTCAAGTTTTGGTGGCGTGGCGTAGTGGTAGCGTCGTTGGTCTAGATCAACGACGTTAACCCACGCTGAGCCCGGTTAGTACTGGGATGGGTGACCGTATCCGGGTTCGACTCCCGGAGGTGGCACACTTTATTTCGGTATGTAACCAACCACCCAGGTTGACTCGGCCCTCTACCCTCCGTGGTACGGTAAAATGAGTACCAGCCAAAAGGCGGTGATGTACTGCGGCTGGGGAGTAAAGGCATGCATGGTGTAATTTGCAGGTAAAACTGTGATGCATTTGAGGCGCTTTGCGTAAAAATGCTCTATACAAATCGACGTATACTCTACGTATACTTTACTTTTGGATTACTTTTGTGTTACGTCGTTGTTGTTGAGGTGGAGAAACATTCAGTTGGCGCTGGACAGTCATCGACAGCGTCTTGATGGTGCGTTGGAGGTGCACGCGTTCAACCGCGACATTGACGACATCAACGACCGCATCAATGAAAAGGTGATCGATTATCGCTTAACAGGAGGTCAAAGAATTTTGACGAAAGGTCACATCGCCGTTATTCTCCCCGCGAAAGCGAGGGAGTATGATTTTACCGGCATTGGTTTGTGTGTCTGTCTGTCTGTGTGTCTGTCTGTGACCACGATAACTAAAAAGATTGTGGACGGATTTGTACCAAATTTTATGGGAAGGTTCCAAGGGGGAAAGGGAAGACCAAGTTCGTGTTTTGTTACCATCGGTAGAGTTATGTGGAAGTAACCGTCAAAAAACTCCGTAAACTGGCCATTTTGTACTTCTAATAGTAGGTGTGGCAAGTGTTGCCAAGTGTTGGCGACAAAAACCCCCAAATTTCGCTTTCGTGGGGAGTTGTACTCTCTCAGAGTACTATCCATCTAGTTGATGATATCGTGCTGTTATTGATGATGGAACGATCCCTTTTGCTGCACTGTTATTGAGTACTGAATGATCCCTTTTGCAGCAGAGACTCTCAATGCTTTCAGTGTGCCGGACAGCTCCCCCAAAGTAGCCCCTTCCGATGGGTGATCTCAGCCTCCATCTAATGCATATTCTTTGGGCCCATCCAAGTCAGCCACCCAAACGGCATCTTGTTCGGTTCAGCCATTTTTTCCAGGGTACATCCTTGTGTCCAACACGCACAGACAGACCATGCTATAGTATGCAGGATCTGTAGCAATATGCTGCAAGTGACGCAGCCTAAAAAGTAATACTATAGGGTGGTGTGAAAAAAGCGGACCGTCGGCCACTGAGTCACGTTGTTGACCGGCGTTTTTTGATCCACGTGTACAGAGAGAGCAGTTGAAAACCCGGATGATTGGAGGCGGTTGTCGCAGAACGTTCTGCCAGTCAGTAGAGGACTATTGATGAGATAAGTGTCTGTCTGTTCTGGCAGGCGTCGGCAATGTTGGTGGATGATTTTGGACGAGACTTGGCCGGCATTCAAGCTCTACAGCGCAAGCAGGAAGACGTCGAGAAAGACATGACGGCATTGTTTCAACAGATCCAGGTACTGTTCCGTCATCAAGCTTTGTGACTCATTCAGTTTGTGAATCCATTCCTGTATCCATTCCTGTAAAGTAAAGTAAGTAAGTAAAGTAAACGTCGATTTGAATAGTTTATCGTCGTAAACCACCTCCAATGCGCTGAGGAACGGCATGTTTTAGAGGGATCACACAGTTTTACCTGCCACCGACATGTTTATTATCCATTAATGGAATGAACCATCCTGTCTTTACTCCGTATGCATTCACCAGATGGCGCCTCCCGAGCGAGGTAGCCGCACATCTGATTACGACTCACTACTCATTTGTCATCGAAGGTCAGAGTGCAAGGACACAGCTGAGGGACAGGCCCGTTGCGAGCCAGTTTTGGGCCCCGGGGGAACTACGGTCACTAACGGGGCCCCCTGCAGGCTGCCTCACCGCCAAGGGATCGCAGGGCCCCTCCGACACTGCGGGCCCGGGGTAGCTTACCACCTTACCCCCCTCTCTCGACGGCCATGCAGACTGCAGAGGGAACTTAGATGAGGAATAATGTCTTCAGCTATGCATGCATGTTACGGGGTGAGACATAATCGGCTGAAAAAGCACACCCAAGTTGGAAAATGCAAATACATAAACACAACAAATTGGAAAATGCAAATACATATACACAACAAAGTGGTCGGTGTGACTTTGATGGATTGTTACCGTATCTCTTTCATGAGATACCTGATATACTCCATTGCTGGCTGTGATTAGATGCTAAAAATCTCTCTGCATTTTGCGTTGCTGAAGTAGTTCCGTTGTTGAACAGAAAATGGAAGGCGTCTACGGCAGGCTGTGCAAGAAATATCCGGACATGGCGAAGCAGTCGGAAAAGAAGCTGGACGAAGTTTGCGAGAACTGGAACAGACTGGAGGACCTGGCAAATGCTCGGTCAGCTGAGTACTTATTGGTTGTTGTTTTTTGCTGCCGACTTGAGACCGACATGTGATTGTTAATCATTCTTGTATTACTATCGTTTATGTCTTCCTGTGTTCAAAGTGGGAACCCTTCAGAATATGAACTATTGTTTATGTGGACAGCATTAGCACTAGCATCAGATGTATGATTTTCAACAGATTACTGTGTACGATTAGCACATTGCTGCCGCTGCTGCTGCCACGTTGCAGGAAACTGAAGCTCGAAGACGCTTATCAACATCATCGCTTCCTCACAGATGCAAGAGAACATGTATGTCTGTTCTCTCTGTCGAACTGCTCTGATCAGTGTTTTCAAGTTGTAGTGTAGTTTAAGTATGTAACGTCTGTGTAAAGTGCTTCCCAAGCTACGCACATCTGCGTTTTTGTAGCTGTCAACCAGACATTGGCTTATGTTGTGGGACCACAGATACGAGGCTAGTGCATTGCGTTATTTGTCCATTTATGCCCCAGCGTTTGCTGGTACTCGCTAAGTCCACCCATGAAACGATGACTGGGGTGGCAGGTCACGTACGAGATGGTCTTGCCTGCCCGAAGATGGTCACCCATCCCAGTACTAAAAGGGGCTGAGGTAGCGTAATTTTATTGATCGAGACAGTATCGCCACGCCGGCCTTCAGTTGTCTGTCTGTTTGTCGGTGTGTCTTTCTGCCTGTTTGTCCGCACTCTAACAGGAAAACGGCTTGAGCTATCAACACCAAACTTGGTACACATATACTCTATAGCAGTCGCTCAGCATGCATTGACGCACAGGTCAAAAGTTCGAAGGTCAAGTTCACACGGTTACGAAAACTGCACGGTCGCACCTGGCCTGGAACATACATGTGCCCGTTATCCCCAAAGGTTCAGTCTAATAACAGGTAGAACAAGTTTGTGTCGGTCTTCAGACAGACCACAACATTGCCGATGGCTGCGTACGTAAGCCATGCTGGGTTTTAACTGCTGCGATACCCCGCTGCACTAGCTATGCTAACAATGCCGTGTTTTCCCTGCATCTTTTCCCCGCGTCTGCACCTGCTGCCGCGAGACATTAACCATATGTGACATGCAGGTCGCCAGGTTTTCCGTGGGTGGAGCTTTTTGCAGTCACGGGACAAACAGACGGACAGATGCCAGACCACTGCACACCCGCTGTCTGCTATATGCATCCAGTGATTTATGTTGCTTTTGTTTATATATTTTGCATGTGGATTTAATACAATAATATCAAAATTAATGGCAATAATACAGATAAGGGAGATAACCGGTAAAAAAAGCCCAGTTTCACCTAAGAATCTACCAGCGCCCCAGTTTTTCTGCACCACCGTGAACATTGGCGGTGCTTTTTTATCGGCCAGGGCCCCAGTTTTTCTGCACCACTGTGAACAATGCGGTGCTTTTGTAGGTGGCATGGTGCAATGCTCTGATGACGACGATGAACTCTGGGAGTCCGGCAGGCAGCGCAACCGAGGCTGGAGAACAGCTACAGAGCCATCTTGAACGCAAGGTCGACTGGAAATTTCTTACTTCTTTCTTCCTGTGTTTGTGTGCTTCGCCACCCGACTGTCGGCGAATGCATTACTTTTTAGGATGTCCCGTTCATCCATTCATCCAGTCAGATATTTCTACAATGATATCTCGTGAACGGCTTGAACAGTTTTGATGATAACGGACAGGGAATATTCACTAGCCCCTACTGATGACCTGATTAGATTTTGGAGGTCAAAGGTCAAGGTCACAGCAGGCCTAAGTATGTTGTGATGTTGTGGTGATGGCATGCAGTCCATCTTCCAGTTGTATTGAGCAGATTGTTGTCACGACTGGCAACAAGAAGGCATCTAGCTGCAGTTGCTGTATTTCTCCAGAAAAAGTCCGCCCCGTTACTTTCGTTGTTGGTTACTGATTTACTTCTTAAGAATAGGACCATTCCGTTCCCAGGCCCGAGGTCATAAGAGGCGACCAAATCTGGCTTTAGTTTTTGTGATTGTGTTATGGTATATTTTGTTATGTGTCCACCTTTGCTTTTTAGGCTGACTCTTCGACAGAGTCAACCTAATACAGCCAGTCTCAAGTGTCTGTCCGTCCGTGCGTACGTATGTAAGTCCGTACGTACGACGTCCGTCCATCCATGAAAAGTTCCTTTGATTTCAGTGAAATTTGGCATGTAGGTAGAGGTCGATGACTTATGCACGACGGTATGCAGTATGACCTGATCCAAGGTCAAGGTCAAGGTTACGAGTTCTTCACAGTTCGAAATCCGGCCATTTTTACAAGCTATCTCCTTTGCCATCAGCAATGGGAGCTGGCAACTGACCATGGCTTTTTAAACTAGGGCATAATATCTAAATTTGATCAGGTCGGATTTTTGATATTTGGCCTAGTTTTTATGTCACGTGACTTTGAAGTTGGCAGAAACGTCAGTTGTGAAGAGTTGACTGTCAGTCGCCGTACGGGGCTAATTTTATTGTGTTAGATTTAGTTTTATGGTACTAAGCCAAGAGATTGCCTCAGTGGTTAACTTAAAGCTTTGACTTGAGCCTTGAAGGTTTAGGTTTGACCAGCATTGCTACTGTCGACTGCTGCACAGACGGAGATTGTGGCTCGTCACGTGAACTATACGGCTCTCCTTCAGCGCGGGGAAAGGCTGATGGAGCAGCAGAGCGTGGCGACAGATGAAGTTCAGAAGATGATGACGACACTGGAAGAGGTGTGGGCGAGCCTGAATGACAGCTGGGACACCCAGAAAACGATGTTGACACAGCTGTATGACCTTAAGGTATGTATACACATCAGAAACTGAGAAAATACTACGATACGATACGATACGGTAGATTAACATGTGCTCAAAAGCTGACGGGATGGCCAGCTTAATCTAGCGCACGGCCCAGAAACGAAAAAATAAGGAAAAAATAAAATCAAAAATAGAGTAGCTCAGAAGAAACGGTCCAGGCAAAGGTCCGTGGAGGCAGTCCGTAAGGACAGGTGACATTCTTACAAGATACCACTAATTGGGCGTCACTCTACCTCCGATAGACAGCATCTGAGCTATGAGGATTGTCTGGAGGTTGGAGGAACAGTGATCAGAACTGTTGTGTGCTGTATTGTGTATGATGATGATTGTGCACAGTGATACGCACAGTTCTGAAATTTGTGTGTTTGTTTAGGTTTAGCGTTCTGTGTGGTTTTTTAGTGTCACCCCTTAGATCATTTTATTTCTGTACTGCTTGCTGTCGTTGTATTGGGTTCAGTTTCTTCAGTACCAGGCCAAGAGATTGGCTGGGAAGAACGTCGCCGAAATGACTGTGTTGATTGGCATGTAAAACCTGTACTCACTAGCAGGAAGTGATGATTTGGCTTATCTGATTTTGTCATTTCCAATGACCTTCAGTGACCTACATGGCCGCTGACCTACAGTAAACCTTTTAAAATTGGATATCTTGTACTACTAGGTGGCGGCGTGGCATAGTGGCAACGGAGTTGGTCGTATCAACTAAGCTACTCTACGTCGAGTCCCGTTAGTACTGGGATGGGTGACGTGTCCGGGTTCGACTCCTGGAGGCGGTACTTTATTTCGGTATGTAACCAGCCACCTAGGTCGACTCAGCCTTTCATCCTTTCGAGGTCGATAAATTGAGTAGTAAGCTGTAATCGGATGTTTGCTTCCTCGCATGCGTGGCGACGTCTGGTGAATGCTTACGAGGTGAAGGCCTGGTGTGGTTGATTGGAGCGGTGGTGTGTTTGCTGGCTGCATAACGCGGGTCCAATTGTACGTTAACACGTGCAATTGGATGGCCACAGTTTGTGCTGCAGCACCATTGGCTCTTGCCATCAACTGCCACTTCCGAGATTGTACAGCGCGCTGGTCTGGTCATCGCGTAAGCTGCACTATATAAGAATCCGACCTTAGTAAAAAAGGTAAAGTTCTCCCATACTCGTTAC
>Ga0209780_1002630_pt1 | contig 12888 bp, 13 predicted proteins | sample WorMetexBAHAMAS2_FD_187384 | JGI IMG/M metagenome (GOLD analysis project Ga0209780, IMG submission 187384) | Marine gutless worms symbiont microbial communities from Max Planck institute for Marine Microbiology, Germany - Inanidrilus exumae... | ecosystem: Host-associated > Annelida > Digestive... | reverse complement strand
TTAAGTATTACTATCTTTGAGCGATCCCCGTTATTACAGGTACTTACAGTTGACACATACATTAAAGAAATTACTACAAGACAGAAACAATTGAATTTATTCACATAAACGTTGGGACACTACTGAATACAAATGACAAATCCCAAAACCCCAAAAACGGCGATTGTCATCATACCGCCGGAAGATTGCCAGGAACCCATTCAGCGCATTCGCCGGGCCCATGATCGCTCCGTGCGCCGCTGGATGCCGCATATCACCCTGGTGTTCCCATTTCGACCGGTAGAAGATTTTGACGGCATCGAGCCGAAGCTCAGGGAGGCCTGCGAAGAGTTTCAACCGTTTGACCTTGAACTGAAGGAGTTTCGGTTTTTCCGTCATGCCAGAAACCGCTGCACGATCTGGCTGGCCCCGGAACCGGAGCAGCTTCTGATCCGGTTTCAATCCTCTCTTTGGCGGATGGTCCCGGAATGCGATGACGTGCGAAACCATCAGGGGGGATTTCGTCCCCATCTGAGCGTCGCCCAGAGCCCGAACATATCCTCGTGTGTGCAGCTGATTCGAAAGTTTTCTTCCGGATGGAAGCCGATTCGATTCCGCGTATCCGACATCGCCTTGATTCGACGGGGCGACCCGCCGAATGATGTGTTTGCTGCAGATCGGAAAATACCGCTATCGTGAACATTTAATGAATTTGCTTAGTAGATTACTGCAGGGAATCGTCCCATTCATCTCTCACGGGAGGCTGTGTCGTGATGTAGCCTGTTGGAGCGACGCGCAGATCCCGCTTAGCGGGGCTGCGAGGAGCTTCATTCGCCGGGAAACAAACCCTTGAACCCTCTTCTCCAACTAACTTGGAGAAGAACCAGAAAAACACATTGGCTGGGAATGAAGATCGTACTCACCACTCACGGGTCCCGGGGAGACATTCAACCGATTCTGGCATTGTCCCTTTTACTGCGGGATGCCGGGAATGATGTCATACTCGCCGGACCTCCGGAGAACCTCGCCTGGATCGAATCGAGATCCATACGGTTTTCTCCTGTGGGAAATGATTTCATGGCCTTTGTCGCTAGGCATCCGGATGTCTACACGCTACGCCCCGCGCCGGCCATTCTTCGATTTCTAAAACGCGAGACCATAGAACAATTCGAGACTTTCCCCGCTCTGTTTAAAGGGGCCGATCTGGTGCTGGCGGCATCCCTAAGTTTCGGAGCGGCATCCGTTTGTGAGAAGATGGGTATCGCCTACAGATTCATCGCATTCTGCCCCCAGGTTTTCCCGTCGACACATCACCCCTCCGTGTTTGCAAAAGACCATACCAGAAGCTGTCGGTGGAATCGGATGACCTGGCGTCTGGATGCACTGGCGGATCGGCTATTGTTTCGGCCGATGATCAACCGGTGCCGGCGTGCCATTCGGCTATCACCGTTGCGGCAGTCCGGCCTGAAGCATATGCTCGGAAGCAACCCGATACTGGCGGCAGATGAAGTGCTTGCCCCATTACCCGATGACGTCGTGCTTTCGGTGGCCCGAATCGGGAACCTCCAGCTGCCACCATATAATACGCTCAGTACCGGTATGCGCCGGTTTCTCGAGGAGGGAAGACCGCCCGTCTATGTAGGCTTTGGCAGCATGCCCCATCGCCACCCCCGGAGGCTCCTCGACCTGGTGTTGCAGGCTGTCCGGTCCGTTGGACAGCGGCTGATCTTTGCTTGCGGCGTCGAAGAGAAGGTGTCGGAGGACTGTTATATGGCTGCAGACACAGTACACTCGCTGTTGTTTCCAAATCTGTCGGCCATCGTGCACCATGGCGGTGCAGGAACCACCGCCACTGCTTCCCGATCCGGTGCCCCTCAAATTCTGGTCCCCCACATACTGGACCAGTTTTACTGGGCCCGACAGGTGGATCGGCTCGGCATCGGTCCCGAATCGATATGGCGTTCCCGGTTGAATCGGAAGCGCTTCGAAAAACGGTTGCGCGCGGTCCTCTCGGACCCGGAGTATACCCGGCGTGCCGAACGGGTTCGTGCCATCCTGAAAACCGGTCCTGAAGAGGATGTGGTCGCCAAGGTCCTCTCCTGAAGATGGCATGACATCATCTCAGATGGGGGGCGACGGGTGGACGGGAACGGTTAGGTGTCACACAGCTCGTCTTCCTCGAAAGGTTTGTATTTACAAAGGATTTTCTTATAGTAGGAGAGACCTTTGACGCTGTGATTCCGGGTCTGTTCAATGCCGACATGGACCTCTCGCTTTTCATGGTGCTCTTCTCGCGGATGGATCACCACAGTGCCTACCTGAATGTCCGTATTTTTCTCGAACTCATCGAGAACGACATTGAGCATATCCGATATCACCACGTGGCTCATGGCTCGAATGACCTTGTCGTTTCGTTTAAATCCCTCTTCCATTGAGATGTACCTCCAAATTCGCCATTCGTGGTGTAGTCTCTTAACTTAAACAGTCTGCCCGGAGTGTCAAAACATAATATCGTATAAAATTTCGGATAGTTAGGATTTTCGCTGGTCAGTCGTCGGAAATAACGCTGGAAAGGATTTGAAGGGTTTTGTCGGCCACCTCGGGGTCGAGGAGGCTCGAGACAGCAGAAATGAGTTCATCCGGGGCGGCATCCTGTCGGAGGGCACCGAGATAATAGTGGAGCACCGACGTTCGATGAAATTTATCCAGATTCAGAATATGAACCAGCTTCCGCCGAATCGCCCTGTCCTCGCGGGCGACCTGGATCAGGGTGATGAAGGGTTCATTCTCGGATAGTGAACGGTTAGAGGGCATTCGAATTCTCTCCCAGGCAGGGCAGGAACGCAGCGTCCCAAAGAAACAAACTATGAAATATCCGAACTAGCCCAGAGGTACCGTCAGTCGGTTGCCCTCGGTCACGGTGAGATATTTTGTCAGGTTGTCTTTTGTCGGGCCCGACATGACCTGACCGCTGTAGTCGTATGTGGATTTATTGACACTGCAGCATTGAAGTTTTTCAGTGTCCGGGAGCGGATCGATCCGGCGGCCCATATGGGTGCATCGGTTTCTAAATGCGTACAGTTGGTGATCCGGGCCCCGTACCACAAGAATCCGGTGTGGCAGCCCTTTGCCTTCCAGGCGGATGGCCCCTTCCGGCTCATTCAGTTCGGGGGTTTTATCAAGTTCGATATGAATCTTCCCGTTGGTGTAAAACCAACACGCCTCATTTGCCGGTTTTCGAGTGCTGCAAATCCCCAATAGCCGCTTGAAAAAACCCATAAATGTGTTTACTCCCGATTGCGTAATGGTGGGTGAGACGGAGCGGGCCGTGTATCGTTACGGAGTTCAAATGGATTGAAATTCTAAATCCGAATCCGCCAAAGGCGGACAAGTTTTGAAATACGAAACCATTTTCCCACATCAAATCCGGTTTCCCAAACCGCTACTTACTTTTTCTGTGCGAGTTTTTCTACTTTGTCGACATACCCCTGGATGTCACATTTCCGTTCCAGGCCTGAAGCGGCCATATATCTGACTTTCCCGAAAATCGCCCGTTCCGACCAGGCTCGATCATGGGTACCGTATATCCAGGAAACGCCGGTATAGGAGTTCGGGTCCCGACCGTCGAGAAAAAATTTGTTGTTTAGGGCCAGTGTCGTTTTAAATCCGGTTTCCGGAGTTTTACTCCATTCCAATATCTTTTTTCCCCAATACATCCGCATGTAATTGTGCATGAATCCGGTATGCACCATCTCTTTCATGGCGGCGTTCCAATAGGGATCGTGGGTGTCGGCAGCTTCGAGCTGTTTTTTGTTGTATTGATATTCGCGCTGATCACCCCGATGGCGCTTGAGCGTTTGCTTCGCCCAGTTCGGAAGGCTCTCATAACTGTCGTAGGCCGGCGTGTACTCCACGAAATTAATCGCCAGTTCCCGCCGGATAATGAGTTCTTCCAGATAGGCCTCTTTGGCATCGGCTAGCAGGGACGGAGCCTTCAGGATCTTCAGGGCAATGTAGACCGGCGAGATTTGTCCGAAATGCAGGTAGGGACTAAGATAGGACACATTCTCCGCCTGGGGCTGGTTGCTGTTGGTATGATAGGTCGGCAACCGGTTTCGGATAAATTCCCAAAGCTGCGTAACGGCTCGGGATGTACCTCCGCGGAAGTGTTCGGAGACGGCCGGCACGCTTCGGTCGATATTCAGCCGTTCCATAAACCCTCCACCCAGATCCCGCACATCGTCCTTGAACTTCATCTTCAGGGAGTCCAGCCGCAGGGGGCGGGGTTCTATCGGCATCAGATACCGGTCCAGAAGCCGCTGTATTTTAGGGCGGATGGACCGAGCGGCATACTGGGCCTTTTCAGACACCGCCTCTACCGGCACTACCACATCGCTTTCCACCTGGATGACCGGACAATCCACCGCTGCGGCAAGCTCCCGGCGCCATTCTTTCTGATGCCTGAGATAACCCCTGTCACAAATGATGGCGGATGCCCGATTGGAAACCTCAACAGCCACATCCGGAGGATGTCCGACCCGGATCACCATTCGGATACCCCGACGGGCCAACGTCTGCCGAGTTTCCATCAACCCTTCGAACATAAACGTGTAATGCCGAAGGTTCGCTTCCGGATAACGGTCGGTGACACCAAACACCACCACAACGGACTGGCCGCTGTGGTTGGCCAGTTCAATGGCATATTCCAGAGCATGATTCCAGACCGCCCGCTGACTTTGCTGCATCCAGTATAGAATGAAGTCCCCTTTCCGTATGGGGGCTTCATTCAGACGCTGGATACGATCCTGGAAGATATCCAAGGGGAGCATGGCATCCTTTTTGGGTGGGGCACCCATTCTCCGGCGATCGGGACAGATCCCCTGAATGGGCCGGTTATTTCCTTTTCTGAGGACCGGCTGCGGCCTTCCGGAGATTGAGCCAATCCCTCATTTCAGTCAGGTTTCGGGACAGGTGATACCGGCCGTCTGCAAACACGCCGTAATCACCGCCTCCTCCCATCGCCGAGGCAAAACGCACCGTGTTGGCATAAAACAGCCAGTTGTCGCACCAGCGCTTTTCGATGAATTCATCGAAGGGGTTGGCCTTTGCCGAGAGCCCCTTGGCATACCCATTTTTCCAGGCCTCCGACATGAGAGTTGTGGCCTGAAGGGTCGCCTCATTTGTCCTTTTGATGGTGTTTTCAAAACGCCGCCAGAACCCGGTGACCCAGGATGTGTCGTGGCAATTCTGGCAGACCCCCTGAAGACTCTGGGCTCTTCGGGTCTGCTCATCTGCATCGATGAGATAGCCGTCTGCGAAACCGCCGGCAAAATCGGTCGGCAAGGGAAGCCCGTCCTTATTTCGGATGATCGTTGTGTCCGGCTGCTTCGGATAGGGATGTGCATAAATGAGCCCGAAGAGCCGCCAGGGCAGTCGGTCATTCATCTGGTGAGTCCGCTCGACGACCGTCTCGCCCTCGGTGTTGACCAACAGACTGACGTGGCAGCTCGCACAGGTGGGGGCCGTAAAATCCTTGCCGATGGTCCAAGGCACCGGTGAGAAGTTCCATCCATCCCCCTTGGTGCTGAATATATTCCCGTGCTTGCTGGAGCTGTAGACTTTGTATACGGGGACATCCGGTCCGATGTGGCACTCCTTACAGGTATACGGTTTTCTGGCCATTTCAATGGAAAATTCATGGCGTGTGTGACACGCGGTACAGCTGCCACGGCTGCCGTCCAGATTGATCCGGCCGACACCCTGGTTGGGCCAGCCTGAGATGATCGGAAACTCCAGCTCGCCGGCGGCGTCTGTATCCCGTGTTTCGGTTCCGGCGACATTCAGTACTGTGCCGTGACAATAATAGCAGGCCTCCGCTTTGGTGTCGTCGTCCGTGGATCCAAATTTTATGTGGTCTTTCTGGATGGACGCCGATCCGAGAATGCTCTGTTCCAACTCCTGGAAGACGGCGTTTTCGGCGAGATTTTTCACGGCATAGGACATGAGGTTAAGCGAAAATTGGTCTACCTCCGTCATGTGACAGGTCTTGCAGTCGTCGGGACTGACCACCACATGAATGTCGTACCCATTGTGTTCGAACGTGTCGGCGTGAGCGTCCGGCCGCAGGGTGTGGCATTCCGCACATCCCACAGCATTCGGCCGGAGGTCTTCGGGCACATCCTTGTTGGAAATTTTGTTGGCCAATCCCTTTACAGCAAGGGCCTGCTCGGGGGTGACCATGGCGTGCCGACTTTTCATCCAGCTCTCGACGACTCCGGGCTGAAAGGTCGTGTGGCAATCGATGCACTCGGTGGTAGCCTCGCTCAAGGGAGCTTCGGCATCGGCCTGTCCGATAAACCCGAATAATGAAATCAGGCCAAAAACTACGACAATCACGTTTTTCAACATGTCCCTCTCCGCATTTAGGAAGCTGTATCGTGGGTTTTTGTCCCGTCGAGATCTGATTCACGGGATCGACCCGAACGAAACTATCATACACCTCGGAACACCTCAACCAGAACATTGCATGAAATATTTTCTGACGTAAAACTCACGCAAGTGAGTTTTACTAGGCGTGGTTCCGGAGCTTGAGGGCCACCGGGTGGGGCCGCAAATACACCTGCTGGCTGAGATAGGGTTGCTGATATTTTCGGACATAATGATTGAATAGGGTGATGGGAACCACCAGGGGAAGCATTTCCTTGCGATAGTCATCGATAATTTCAAGAAGTTCCTGCTTTTCGTCCGGGGCCAGCTGTTTCTTGAAATACCCCAGCATGTGCTGGAGCACGTTGCTGTTCTTTTTGAGGGTGGCGCGGAGCCGAAGGGCTTCGGTCAGCATGGTTTCATAGGTTCCATACAGATCCGACATGGGCCTGGACTTTCCGGCGGCCACCAATTTACCCATGGCCCGGTAGTGCCTTGGGCTGTGGGATAATACCAGCAATTTGTGACGGGTATGAAATTCAACGATACGGCCAACGCTTTTGCGCTGTGCCAGGGTTGCCCGCCAGCGTTTCATGGTAAAGATCCGTTCGATAAAATTCTCTCTCAGGTGCGGATCGTTCAAACGGCCTTCTTCTTCCACCGGAATCAAGGGGAAGTGTTCTGTAAACGCCCGGGCCCAGATTCCGGTGCCTACCTTGTGGGGCCTTCCTTTGTCCGTGTAGACCTTCACCCGGAACAGGCCGCTGCTGGGGGAACCCTTTTTAAAAATATACCCACAGAGGTTCTCTTTCTCGAGCGTTTTGAGCCGTTTTTTTGCCCACTTTTTCATCCGGTCGGTGTGGTCGATGTTTGTCTTTATCGTCAGTAGCCGTGGTGTCTCGGGATCTCCCACCAGCCGCATGCTTTCCCGGGGGATCGGCAACCCGCATTCCACTTCCGGGCAGACCGGAACAAACTCGAAATATTCACTCAGCACATCGGTGACATAGCGATTTCTCTTGTGGCCACTGTCATATCGAACCGGTTCTCCCAGCAGGCAGGTGCTGACGCCGATTTTGATGGTTTCGTTCATGGGTTTTCCAGATGTCATTTTTGAGGAGGGTCGATCCGGATGGTATCCTCCTGTTTTGGACCGGCACCGATCAGCGGGAGTTCCATGTCCAGCTTGAAAAAGACCAGAAACTTGACCTCGCGACGGTCCTTCTCCGGAGGATACTGCCGGCGCCGAAGCTCGTACAAAAGCTCGCTGTCTACTTCCTCCCGGACCATCGTGAGGAATAACCGCTTTCCGTTGTATCCTGGTCCTTCTTCAATAAACAGATAGGTCGCGTGAGGATTCTCACGGATATTTTTATGGGTCAGCCGGTCTCTCATGATAAAGGCCAGGGTGTCGTTCTCCATCACATGTGGGCGGGAGTACACCGCCGCATCGACCCGGCCGTCTGCGCTGGCCGTCGATAGAATCCCCACACCTTTAATATTTTCGAAATACTCCTTCAGCTCATCCATTTTAGACATGTGCTATACCTCCCCTTTGTGAAACGAAATTATCATCATACCCGCCCTATATCCTGGAAACCGGTAGAGTGCACTTCGGCTGCAGTTTAGGTGTGAATCGCTTGGGGCGATTTGATATCGGACTTCCGACGCTTTGGGCGATCGCTTTCAGCATTCCGGAAAAGATCCACTGATGAAATGGATACGTCCCATACCAGTAGAGCAGACCAGCCAGACCTTTCGGAAGGAATCGAGATAACAGCTGTAGTTCGGTTTGTCTGTCCCCCACAGCAGTCATGTCGATCTGGAGGATGGCCTCCCCTGGGAGTTTCATTTCCGCCAACAAGTGAAGTTGATTGGGGGGATCAATCACCAATACACGCCAGAAGTCCAGGGCATCTCCCACTCGGATTTCTTCAGGGTTCCTTCGGCCGCGTCGCAGGCCGATACCCCCGACCATCCGGTCTATCCAGCCGCGTATTTCCCAGAGCAGATTGCCGTAATACCAACCGGTGCTGCCGCCGATACGGCAGACCGGGTGCCACACCTGTTCCGGGGCGGCCTCCAAGCGGACCCGATACCCACATTCCAGAATGGTACCTCCGGCATAACCGGCATCCCCACAGTATGCCCACTCCGGAGGGACCAGATCGCCGGCATCCGACCAACAGGTGTCGATCTGACATTGCGCGACGCGTTCGAGTGCAATGCGTATGGCCCGTCGGCAATCGGTGAGCTTTAATGGTATGATGTTTCGAATTCGGTTGTCTTCGCAAATTACCGGTACACTAAGCCCTTCGGTCAGCGGCATCGCAATGGCAGCAGGAACTGGCGTCACGAGGTGTATCCAGTAGGCACTGAGTTTGGGCGTTAGGACTGGAACGGGAAGGATTTGCCGTTTCGGCAGTCCCGACTCTTCACAAAAGATGTCGATCAGCTCCCGGTAGGTCACAACGTCGGGACCGCCAATATCAAAGGTTTCCCCCTTGGCGCCCTCCGGCTCCAAGCATCCCATGAGATATCCGAGAACATCGCTAATGGCGATGGGCTGGACCGCTGTGTGCACCCATCGGGGAGTCACCATTACCGGCAGACGTTCCACCAGGTAACGGAGCATTTCGAAAGATGCGCTACCGGAGCCGATAATCATCGCTGCCCGAAGAACGGTTGTGGGAACCGTTCCGGACTGAAGGATGTCGGCGACTTCATGTCGGGATTTCAAATGGTCGCTCAGTTGGAGGTTGGAGATTTCGCCCAATCCGCCCAAATAGATGATGCGTTCGAGCCCCTCGGCAGCAGCGGCATGCACCATATTTCGGGCGCCGGTCTGGTCGGCGGCCTCATAACTGCTTTTCTGGGCAATCATGGAGTGGACCAGGTAATATGCAGAGCGACAGGCACGGACTGCCCGGACGAATGCGGCCCGGTCGAGGACATCGCCCTGAACGAGTTCGACGCGATCGTGGCGGGCCCAGGGCCGGCAGGCGAGTTTTTCCATGGAACGACCCATCGCTCGAACCCGATATCCGGCTTCAAGGAGGCGCGGTATTAAACGCCCGCCCACGTAACCGGTGGCTCCTGATACGAGGATGGGGGATTGTGGCATGATCGAACCTCTATGGTGAAGGTTGACGTGCGCCCTCTAACATAAGGGTTTACCGGAAAAAGCGCAATATTCGCTACTAAACAGGCGGATGACAGATCATGAGCTGAGCATTATGTTGATACTGTTTCATTGATTATCCAAATGACCGGTAAAGCCGTTTAACAGGGACCCTGTCGATTCAGGAAGCGACATGATCACACGCAGAGATTCGGCCGGATATACGTTCGAGTGGGCCCGGAGAGTCGCCGATGTGGATCAAGCCCAATGGGATGCCATGGCGATTCCCCTGGACACCCCACTGCTGGAGTGGGATTGGCTCTATCTGATGGAGGAGTCCGGTAGTATCGCGCCGAAGAACGGATGGTTGCCCAACCATCTGGTGGTTCGACGCGGGGAAGAACTGGTCGCGGTGGCCCCCCTGTATATCAAAGGACACAGCGCCGGCGAGTTTGTTTTTGATCACGCATGGGCGGATGTGGCCGGTCAACTGGATATCCCCTACTATCCCAAACTGGTCGGCATGAGCCCGGTAACCCCGGCCGTGGGGTATCGATTCCTGGTGGCCCCCGGGGAAGATGAGCATCGGATCACCCAGCTCATGATGCGGGAAATCGACAAATTTTGTCGTCACCACGGTGTTTCCGGCTGCAGCTTTCTGTTTGTCGACCCGGAGTGGCACCCCCTGGCGGAATCTTTCGGATTTTTGGGATGGAAGCATCAGAGCTATCTTTGGAGAAATCCCGGATTCAGCGACTTCGACGATTACTTGACCCGGTTCAATTCCAACCAGAGACGGAACATAAAACGGGAGCGACGGGCACTTCGTGAGGATGGTGTTCGGCTCGTACCGTATGCCGCCGACGATATACCCCGGGAGTTTTTTTCACTGATTTATCGATTCTACGAGCGGACCAACGATCGATACGGGCCCTGGGGCTGCAAATACCTCAGCGAAGCCTTTTTCAAGGGGTTGTATGACAGATATCGCCATCGACTTCTATTCATTGCGGCATATGACACACAGTCCAATGGCATGCCGATCGGCATGTCCATGCTGCTGTGGAAGGGGCCCCGTTTGTATGGCCGATACTGGGGCAGTTTCGACGAGGTGCGTTATCTTCATTTCAACACCTGCTTTTATGACCCCATTGAATGGGCCATCGAGAATGGTATTCAAGAATTCGATCCTGGTGCCGGATCTCCTCATAAGTTGAGACGGGGCTTCGAGGCGACCTCCAACTTCAGCCTCCATCGCTTTTTTGACCGTCGGCTCGACAAGATCTTCAAGACCTATATCGACGATATCAACCGCCTGGAGCAGGAACAGATCGACTCGTTGAATCAGATGCTTCCATTCGCCCAGCGCGACTAATCCGATATCCATGCCCTCCCAAAGACCTGTTCCCAAGGTCGTGCCGTACCCTCCCTTTCTGATAAAACTATTGCATTACTTTTTATAATTATTATATAAAGATAATATACTTTAACGGATTGCCTATATATAAAGGAATAAAGTTATGGCTAAATATAAATCCGATCCTCGTAAGCCAGAGTTCTCGTTACCCCAACCCTCGCCCAGGGAGTTGCGGGGCCGGCAGTCGGTCCGAGCCACGTTTAAACTCACCGAGCGTGCCATTGAGGCCTTAAGCGTTTGTGCGGTTCACCTCGGCATCAAGCAAAAATCTCTTTTTGACCACCTCATTGACGATATCCGATCGCTGGAATCGATAGCCGAAAGTGTCAACTCGCAACAGTTCAGCCAGCTCAGCCGTGTCCAGAAAACCTATGTCCTGAGTCGTAAGACGCTGATGTGCCTTGATAAAACCTCTCGCCAAAGCAGTGCTCCGCGGGATGCGCTGGTGGAGTATTCGATTCAACGTCTGATGCCGGTGATCAGAAAGGAGGCGAAGCGGCATCGGGAGCGCAAAGCCCTTCTGGAGAAGATTCAGGATCATCTCGCCTACGGAGAGGATATCCTCGAAACCTCCAGGGAAGTATTGGGGGAGGAAGATCCGGTTACCCTCCGGCTTAGCGGGGCGGTGGCGGCCTGTCGAAATGCTTACGAGAACATCCGATCCTTTGTGAAAAAAGGAGAGGCCATCGAGCAGTTTGTTGATTAGAGACAGATCCTTGATGCTGGATCCTTGATACTGGATGCTTGTCCGCCTTCGGCGGGTTGGAATTTGGATTCTGGAAATTGAAATTTGATCTTAGGCGGCTTCGTCGGGTATATCCTCCCGGCTACGGCCGGGTATGGTAATGGTAAAGATCGTGCCTTCACCTTCCTTGCTGCGGGCCTCAATGGTTCCACCGTGAGCCACAATATTCGTATGGGCAATAAACAGGCCAAGCCCGGTTCCGTTATGCCGCTCACTGCGATGCTTTGTGGTAAAGTACGGATCGAAGATCTTATCCAGATGATCCGGGGAGATTCCCACACCGCTGTCACCGATCTCCACACGGACACCTTCTGATCGACCTTTGTCCGTCAGGTGGGTTGTTGCCAACCGAATTTCTCCGTCTTCCGGAGTAAATTCCACTGCATTAGACAGCAGGTTCAACACCACTTCTTTCATTTTTTCCGAATCCATCCAGATGAGTCCGACTTCCGGATCAAGGTCTTTCCGGAGATGAATCCGTTTGGCGTTGCTTTGTGGGGAAATCAACAAGCTCATTTTATCCATCAGGTCGTTCAGATTGCCGAGTTCAAATACGGATTGGCGCGGTTTCACAAGGTCAAGCAGCTCGGTAATCAACCGGTTGACCCGCTTCGTCTCCTCCATGGCCAGGGAGTAAAAATTCTTTCGAAAATCCGGGTCGTCGTACTTGCGGGGCAGCAGTTGAATGAACGTACCGATGGCGGTCATGGGGTTCTTGATTTCATGGGCCAACCGCGCCGCCAGGTTTCCCAGAAAGGAAAACTTTTCTGCTCTGCTGAGCAGCGCATGGGATCTCTGGAGCTCGCTCATCTGTTCCTGGAGTTTCCGATAGAGCCTGGCATTTTCGATGGCAATGGCCAGCTGCTGGGTAAAAATGTCCAGAGTTTCCCGGGTCTCCTTGGGAATACCGCGTCCCTCGATTTCATCGATTGTAATCACCCCGATGACTTTTGAGCGCGTAATCAGTGGCGCGACGTAGACCGAGGTGGACTTGATTTGAGCCAACAGGCTGTTTTCATCAAGGTCCTGGGATGCCTGAACGTCGGGGACATACTCAGAGCCTGTCCCGTAATCCCGATTCGTGCCCGGGGTCACGAGGGTGATTTTTCTGTTTTTTTCGGCTAAAATGCCGTCCTGTTATAAATTAAGCTATTGATATAATAATGAATATGAGCCATTCTATCTCCAAAATGACCAACG
>Ga0209780_1002629_pt1 | contig 12889 bp, 6 predicted proteins | sample WorMetexBAHAMAS2_FD_187384 | JGI IMG/M metagenome (GOLD analysis project Ga0209780, IMG submission 187384) | Marine gutless worms symbiont microbial communities from Max Planck institute for Marine Microbiology, Germany - Inanidrilus exumae... | ecosystem: Host-associated > Annelida > Digestive... | reverse complement strand
CACACCGCCGGCGAAGCGAATTCTGCTGTCTACGACTGCCTTGCTCCGTATGACGATAAAAGCATGAAAACCAGTCTAAGGGTCTAGATATGCTACAATTATTATTAGACTACATCGCAGTACTACGTACGTAGATGCCGTCTATTGTTACCGATCGAGTAGCGTGGTCTGTCGGTCTGCCAGTCGGTCTGTCACCTAGTGAGCCCTGCAAAAATGGCTGAAGCGATCGAGATGCCGTCGGCGTCGAGGACTCGGGTGGGCCCAGGGAAACACGGAAACACGTGTTACACATAGCGAACCACTTCGAGGCGAATACTGTATTGTGTTCATTCAACACAATACAGCCATCTGGTTTGTACTAAACTGATCGGTGCGACCTCGATTGAGGGCTGTTTAGTGTATTCTGTTGTTGTTTGTTGGACAGCGGCAACGATGTCGGTGCTTGTGGTCGTAGCTGCTCTTGGAGAAATGGTGTGCCCCGTCGTAGTCGGCAACGTGAGTCTAATGTCCGATGTTGTCAAGCACGTAATAACGGCTATTAATCGTAATTTTCATTTGCACGCCGAAATGCATATAGACACGAAAATAGTCGATTTTCGTCGCTTTCAGGATATGCATGCAGCTTTAACAGCAGTGATAATTTTGTTCTCGAAAGGTGGGCGAAGCATTGCGACATCCGGATGATGTTGAATCGATGACGACGACGAGTCGACGAAATTGCCGTTGTTGATTTTGGTTATTGTTGTGCGCGTCAGACGTCTCAGGTTATGAGACATCCACAGACAGCCGCATGGACTCCAGTGTCGTCTATGCAATGCCGTCGTGTTTTATTGTTGTTTCGCCCCTCCTACTCCCACTCCGTTTCCAGGCCGGATGTCGTAGGAGGCGACTAAAAAACCTGCATGGCTTCAGTTTTTTGTGTTGATTTTAATATGTTATGTGTATTAGTTAGTTAAGGACGCATGCTCTTTTTATCATATTTAATTTAGTTTTGTCTTGCGGTGTGATAGTTTTCTCCCTCTGTTGTAGGCACTAGCGTAATAATTTAAATGAGCCTGTCGATCCCTTTCCCTTTTTGGGTGGCTGCAGAACAAAATGGCAGCCAGGGTTGAGGTTAATATATCACTAGTCTTCCTTTACTGGGTTGGGATATCTCTCCATCCCTGACCTTTTGTCTTTGATATAGCCATATATGTGCTGGACAGGGACGTTAAACTTCAACTGACTATTTTTTGTTTTGCCTTTCCACATTGGCTCCACGTAGAACTGCAGGGTCGACCAGAAAATGTTTTTAGTTTTTCCTTAATTTTTTGTTTCTGTGAAGTGCCCTAGACTAAGCTGGCCATTTCGTCAGCTTTTGAGCGCACGTAAATATATCTTATCGCATCGTATCGTATCGTGCTAATACTAATACTAATATCTAATACCAACTTTGGCTTCCGATTCCTTAAATTTCAGTTTTAAAATCATATATAATAGGTTGGTGTTGCCAGAATTTATCAAGTTTGTTTTAGAAGTGTTAACTGTGTCAGACAAGACCACGCAGTTGGGTAGATTGTTCCAAACATTTAGTGCCCTGTTAGTAAAATAGTACTTACGCAAATCATACTTAACTCTATACTACTTTTTAACCTAAGGTTATTCCCTCTAGTTATAGAGCTATAGTCACGATTAACCTGTGGTGTTAAAGCTGTAGTGTATTTTCCAGTAATATTTTGTCCATTTCTGTCATATGTCCTCTAATATGTCTGTAGTACAATGTTGGTAACTTACATGCTTTAAAGCGAGATAGAGTCAAGCCGAGTCTTTCGTTTTTTTCTTTCCACCATGTAACCACTGACCCACCGATTTATGTACAATTTTATAGCACAATTATACTCCGCCGAGCGTTTAGATATTGACAGTGAGTTTTACTTATGATGTGCTGACCAGACGAGTAGTCACGTGACTCGACGGCCATATTGTCTGTTCAGATGTTTGCCGTACTCGGTCCCGGAAGTTTTCTGGCGTTCGGTGACGTCATGTGCGCTGTAGCGGCCGTCGTATTTGCGGCTCTGTGGTACATCGGTCGCAGAACTCCGCGACATATAGGTGAGTCCCATTTGACCTGGTCTGAAAACACGATAGGAAACGTCCGAGCCGTCTCTACAGGCCCCGAAATTGTGGGCTTTCGAGCACGAAATGTGCAGCAGGAATTTGTGAGTTTGGAATACGATTTTCTAAAATTTCCGTAAGTGTCCAGTAGGATTTATGCATACAATATAACAATGTCTCCAAATAAAGTTAATTAACGACGAAATATCATTTCGCAAAAATTCTGAAATATAGACCTACCTATACGACCGCTGCCATTGTGTTTAATAATGTTCTTTCCGACTGACTTTCAGTCTTGCAAAGTGTGCTGTTCGAATTTCGTCTAATTTTAAGGCCTTATTCTTCTTATTCTTCTTTCATCGCCCTATGCAATTATTACAGCCGTTCGAGCGTGCATCATCGTCGCGTACGTCACGTGCATAAGTTACAGTATGTAAGCCGTATACTTTATACCGATCTTCTCTCGGGGGAAATCTGTCTTGGTCGGTCCAGACAGTTTATAGTACAGTCTAGCCACCGCAGGGTCCCACGTCTACGAGTATTGGAAAGTTATGACGGTTTGTCGGTTGTTATGACGTGTGTCGGTGTCCACCAGATGGCCGGCTGTCTACGTCGTCAAATAGCAGACGGATGAGAGGGGTGCCTTTGCGCCCCGATAACAGCATTTACGGCACGATAATCATCATCATTATCAGCGAAACGTGCGACCAGTTGAACAATTATACCACGCCCACTTGTTTATTTTCATGTGTCCGTCGACATTAGAAAATACAGACGAAAACAATGCATGTGCATTTTTCATGTTAGGTTTAGTAGAGTTTTTTTAACCAATCGTAACTGGTAATTACCTTCCTTATTCTCCACGCGACTCTGTGCTAGATTTTAACCTAGCACACCTGTATTTGGCGCCGCCGTTGAGGGTGACCGCATTCAAATTTTCACCAGTCTTTGGCGTTAGAAAACCAGAGTCGCAGGGCATGGCGTCGCGCGGTAAAAATATCAAGATACTTATACATTGTACATTTGTATTTAAGTACATTTTACAATGTGGTATTATAGGTAGTTATTTTTTATCTACAAGCTTTAATGTATTTCTTTATAAGGGATCAAGGATTATTAATATTACTGTCGATGTTTGTAATTTCTGGAAATCGGTGGCTCCTATTTATTTTTGCCAGAGCTGCAAAGCAGTCCACTAAGTACCAGATTCGTCAGCTTCAGACTTCAGTTCATTTACATACAACTGACATTGACTTTTGACAGTTCGCTCAGCTTGAAATTAAATGAATCACTGTCCACAAAATATTAATTTGTTCCACAGCTGCTGCCGTCTGAAATTTTCGCATTCGAATACCAATTTCACACCGTGTTTCGTTAGTTACTCGCCCTAAAAGTATAGCAGATACAAGTAATTTATGAAAACTTCAAAAATGGTTTACACTGTATTGCGGCGTGATTAAATTATTCGAGTGAAAAGTATCTACGGCAAAGTACTTTCAAAAAAGTATATTCCTATTGCAAGGTAGTTTCAAAAAGTATCTTGAAAATACAAGGTAGGCCTAAGTTACTATGTTGTGACTTGAAGATAATATCTTGCACTTCACTACCCTGAACAAGTTGTATAGTTGAAGAAAACAGACTTCGCCACCGGTGCTGCCTCCTGGCAAACGAACTGGATGAAACTTAGGAGTCGTCTTTGAATCTGACCTATTCCCTGCATTATGCGAAAACCTGACGTCATCAGAAAATAAAACGAAAATACATAAAATAACGTATCGCATTGCCATCACTGAAGACCGAACCATGGCCACAGGTAAAACGTACACAAAATTTGGTGAAATTTGAACGTGCAGTTTTTGAGACATGGGAGCATACAGATAAACAGTCAGACAGACAGACATACAGACAGAGAAGCTGATCACAATATTCCGAACCCTCACAGCGGGCGAAGTAGTCAGTCTGATGTGGAGAAACTGAACGTGTGTGCGGTGTGTTGTACGTGTTTAGCCCGTGGCGGCGCGTCGTTTGTATGGAGTCACATGTGCGGCGGCACAATACAAGCGTCTGCTGAAGGTCCACAGATGCAGCGCGTTCGACTCTACCTCGGCAAGCGGACAAAAAGCAGCAACAGCAGCGGCAGCAACATGGAACTAGCCAACTTCGGCTAACAACGTCCCAGTTGTATACACGCCACCGGCATCGTCGAACGTCAACTGTTGAACAAAACACAGCATATTATCGGCAACGACCAGTCCGAGGTTAAACTGAGCCGCATCCCGCCGGGTGTCAGACCGTCTGGGTTCAGGCACATTCGCGGTGCAGAAATATTTCACAAGTTGTGATGTACAGTTCGATTGGATGTTTGACGACGACTTTGTTACAGATTTGCAGCTGAATTTCAGATGAAAGAATTTTTAAATCGTTCAGCATTTAGCGAAGTTATGGGCAATAGTAAGTAGCACTTTTTCTGACTCACAGTTCATGGCCAATGATCCGGTTTTTACTCACACTGTTGAAATACAAGTGTCGAGTAATCAAGGAAAACAGTAGTACGGGTACCTAAATATTTTTTGGTAAAATTTGTGTTCATGCATAACTCAAGCAGTACACTGCATTCAGGCCAACTCAATTTAACCATCCTTCCACAAGTGAGCGCAGTGCATACTAACGGCCATCGTCAGAGAAGAAGCGACGAGTTCTGCAGGCCATGTTGAGGCAGATTGACGTCATCGTAACTAGAAGCGCCGTGAAGTCGACCAAGGACCGGTTGCACCACGCTCAGTTAACTTTTACCGTCGGCTAACTGATCCACTTTCCAACACCGCCACTGGTCGATGTGTCGCGTGACCTGCCGTTGTCATGACGACGCCGCGGAATTAACCCACGTCTAAGGTTAACTGAACTGCTGTCGCTGGACCTGAGTGATTCTGCTGCAGAACGCAGACATGTTTCAACGGCACACATTTTCCATACAGTTTTTGACCAAACTGTCAGTCACACGCGTATAGAACGTTCGTATGCGACCTGATTAGACTATGCATACGTGTAAAAACGCCATAACTCCTCTTTTATGGGTGTTTTCGTGCTGTAAAGGTTAGAATATCGCGCTGTTTACTTCGATGTCAGTTGTCGAGTGGCGGGAGATAAGCGATGCACGGCTAAATGTTAATAAGTTTGATACGCGATTTCTATGTTTGGTGTATAGTTCGTTGCGGACCGTTGCTCGGCACTTCGTCGCAATCACAACATGTCATCGTCGTCGACAACCAGTGCTTCCTGATAACAGCTTACCGTTAATGGCTGTATTAGCCCCTTCCGCTCGGTTTTATTCATTTTTCCGGACGAGAATCTCTGGGGAGTAACGGCGCAGGGTTTTGACGGACCGGACGTCACTGAACCAACATCGTCAAAATACGTCGAGAACTCAACGAACTCTGGCCTGGCCTCATCCTTTCTTCACCCACCACTGGACGGACTCCTGAAGGAAGGGACGTTGGTCCGTTTTGCACTGGCTCTGACGCAAGTACCGTGAATGACATCTTGGTAAATGTAACCATTTTCTGGGCAGAGACGACATCATATACTTCATGTACTTTTGGTGTCTATACCTGTTAGTTATATGAAAGGTGGAATACTGTTTGTTACTTCTGTCGTTTGTTGTCGTAGTTACTTACCACTGACAGGCTGCGTGTGTGTGTGTGGGGGGTGTATGCTCGTCAATGCATATTTCGATGTTTGTGTTCCGCGACTATCAACGATAGAACTGTATAACTGTCTTGTGTTACGTGAACCGTTACGTCGATCAAATTCGTTAATCACATATTTTGGCATGCGGCATTCCCGCATTTAGTGTTAAATGCCCCATTTCCCCACACAAATAGGTATTATTTAAACTGCCAAAAGTAATTCAAATTTTAGACAGAAATGGCGCATATCGCCTACTGTTGCACTACTGTTGGTAGTGGCGTGGCGTAGTGGTAGCGTCGTTGGTCTAGATAAACGAAGTTAGCCTACGCTGAGCCCGATTAGTACTGGGATGGGTGACCGTGTCCGGGTTCGACTCCCGGAGACGGCACTTTATTTCGGTATGTAACCAACCACCCAGGTCGACTCAGCCATCTACCCTCCGTGGGACGGTAAAATGAGTACAAGCCAAAGGGCGGTGATGTTCTGCGGCTGGGGAGTAAAGGCAGGCATGGTGTATTTGCAGGTAAAACTGTGTGATCCATGTCTGAGCGCATTTGAGGCGCTTTGCGTAAAAATGCGCTATACAAATCGACGTATACTTTACTTTACTTTACTATGCAATAAGCTTGAAAAATTGCGCAGTCAAACTTCCTGCACCGAGTCTGAACTGAAAAGAGTTCTGAGCCGCTGCTGAACAGTGTCAATGTGCATTAGGCCTCGGTGATTTTGCCTTTGTGAAATTGAAATCCTTGTTGATTTCAAATACATTCTTGATGTATGATTTTGATTTTGATGTGAAATCAGCATCAAAATAGCTTTACCCACCGCAGCAGCGAGAAGACCCATACGAGGGCTCGCAGTCGTCCTTGGCCCCACTGGCGGAGAACCTCGAACCCCCTCCCCTTCCGCAGCGCGATGAATTGATCGTGAAAATCTGTTATGTATACAGTTCGTAAATGCTATGCATTGCAATACACTGTAGTGTTAGACTAGTTTGAATGTAAATTCACATTACTGCATTTGTGTAAAACAGTTTCTGAGTATTGCTACAAACGACAAGAAATAAACGTCGAGAAGCGGTGTGTTTCACGGTGTTTTTATAACCTACTCAATGTATATCAAAGCCAGTATAGCCTGCAGTAGGACGAGTGACTTTCGGAGGTTGGGGAGGTACGGTTGTCTGACTTCAGCTAAAAATCAGAACCATATGTCGACATTGCTGGACCCATTGCCGAAGATATGATCCATCAGCGGGAGATTTTTGTTTATCTATACTGTTATCATTGTAAACAAAATATAGTCACGGGTATAATAAACTTCTCTCAATTACTGCTGTATTTGGACTTATTGTTAGTTATTGTGATTTCGTTAAAGCAATACTGAATCGTCATTGGTTTATAACATATTATATAGACTTCTATTTTAGAACGACTTAATCGTACTCAGTCTGTGCAAACATGAAAGAAGCAGCGAATATTTCTTAAGCGGACGATCACAACACTAGTGGAGCAAACAGACGTTGATTCACTCAGTTTGTTGACACTGTGGTTTATAGGGTCTATTGGGTCCCAGTCTCAGTCATGACCAGTAGCCTGCTTTTAAGTTTAAAGCGTCCTAACGGCGTTGATGTTAAAACTGCATAGAGTCTCGTTTTATGTAGTTGAACCGAGAAGTGGTCAAAATGGGTGTCCGGTTGCTCCTTTGTGTTTTCTTGACGCCAATAAAACTTTATTCGAGTAGCTGAAACCCCAGTTAACTGCTGTCACAGCATTAGCCTACTGTAAACGTCCATTACGCGATGCATCAGCAGCGTGATTTTAGGCCTATAGTCCAACGCTTTCCAACCTGGGTCCACTGCGCGGCACCCAAGAGTGCCATGAGCTTTGTATAAAGAAAGAATGCCGTGACCGGATGTCGAATATAAAAAATTTAAGTAACACTTCTGTCACTTAGTCAGATGCCATTAGTTTGTCACTGAAACACTGAAACACCGTAACATACACAATATATAGGCCTACTGGTACTGGTGTTGCACTAACGACGTAACACTACTTGTCCGCAGCGTGCTGCACCTACATTATGTGTAGGCGGGCCAGTAATAACTAACAAAATAAACGTTTTATAGTCTTTATAGTAGACTTTAAAATGATATCAGTTAAATCAATAACTGTTATTAACAAAGACTGAGCATAGCTGCAGTCTGCCGCCTATTCAATGGATTTTGGGAGGGTTGTCTTGCTTCAAAAGGGTTGGTAATCACAGCTATAAACCACGTAACCTTGCAGCGTGAGATCGTATCACGGTCGCATCGTAGTTTTGGTCACGCCATTGCTCCATAACGTCGCACAGTGACGCAGTGGGTTGGTATAACGACTCATCACGATTTTTGCTACTGTATCATAGAAATTAGAATATTTTGCATCATAACAGAAACAATTTGATGAATACAGTAAAACCACTGTTTTCGCGCACATTTCATGTTATTAACATCAAAAGAGTGAAGGATGGTTCACTTTTTTGGCCTAGCCGAACGTCTACTGTCCCGCCGATGTGATATTTACGTTTAACGGAATAAAGCAAAGAATGCATGCGGATGGTACTGATCTGCACAGTCAATTCCCAGTCCGCCAGGACGCCATGTAAGACTTTAAAGGTAGATTTATTTATCTAAAACACGAACCGTTGACACTGTGTACATCGTGCCTGAAGGCGCTTGTCGGTGCAAAGATGACCAAGAGGCACGTTTGCGCACGCGAGCATTACTTCTAATCTTCTCGTCCGCGATAGCGGAAGTCGTTGCAATGTCTGAAAATCCGGACGAGAGCCCACGGTCCGTCAATTCGCGGTGCAAAATGATTGCGACTGTTGACGGACGTCTGGGCCAACTGTCACGCGACTCATCAAATCCCCGTAAAAGACGACAAAGTCGCCGAAAACTGAGCCGAGAATGAAAGTGGAAAATAATAAGTTTTCTTGCAGAATGCACACATGCAAAAACAGCGAATCGCGAGAGAAAGACATAAAACAGAGCTAAGAACTTATTACTGTTAATGTTTGAAATGGACGATGAATGCAAAATCGTTAAAAACTATGACTGATTAAAGAATAAAATATTCGTGGCTGCTACCTCGGTTGGGTGGACGGAAAGGTCACAGCCAAGAACGTATGGAGGACTCTGTGGCCTAAGGGATACGAGCCTATACGTCCTATCGTTTTATCTTGGTGCATTTTACCGTTATCTAAACCCACTCATTTCATCTCGTTCCAGTGTTAGTGCCGTTACTGAAAATGGTGTGATTTTGACCGATAGTCTAGACAAGGCTAACACATTCAACCGATATTTTTCGTCTGTCAGAAAAATCGACAACGGGTTTACTCCACAATGCAATGATGTTGAAATTAATGAAACATTGGAATGTGTTACTGTTGACGAAGCCGACGTTATGTTAGCCATTGCCAAGCTTAAGTGTAGTTTGTCTGCCGCAACGGACAACCTAGCTGCCACCTCTATTATTTAAAAGGCTCAAGTGTTGTCTCAGTAGGCCAACGGCAATGTTATTCAATCAACTATTGTCTGTAGGGCATGTTCCATACGACTAGTTGAGTACTGTTGTTGTGCCTGTTTTTTAAAAAAAAGGTGTTGCTGGCAAGCTGTGCAATTATAGACCCATCTCTCTCACCTGTGTTTCCAGCAAAATCCTTGAAAAAAATTGTCTCACAAAAAATTTGTGCTTACTTATGTACTAACAAAATACTTCATCCTAGTCCGCATGGCTTCTGAAAGCGTGTAAACGAACGACTACTGCTACTAATCTGCTTGAGTCTTAATAACTGGACCCTTGCTATACTATCTAAAGAACAGTGCGTTGTAGTATACATCGACTCCAGTAAAGCAGTCGACTTGTCTCACGTCCTAGCTGTTTGCTAGGTTGCGTAGTTATGGTGTCCGTTGAGCTCGTTGATATACGCCAGAAACATAATAGGCCAATAATAATAGGCTATAATAGTAGCCCTATATTATATAGGACTACTTGGTTTGCTACGGAGCTTTCTGTGTGGGCGTACTCTATGGCGTTGTTTCAGATGTAGTGTTGTGCAAAGAAGCGGCATTGGGTGTTGGGCCTATCATGTTTCTGGCGTATATCAACGAGCTAATTTATACTCTTTAAGGATTCGGCATGAAAGTTAAAAAATGTATGCAGATGATGCGAAAATGTAAGTACAAATTGTCAACCATGTTGACGTGGAGCGATTGCGGCATGCCGCGTATGCCTTGTCCGACTGGGCCGAGGAATGGCAACTTGCAGTGTTTGTGGTGTAAACCGCTTTATTGTCCTGCGAGCCTGTATTGATTGTTTTTGCACTGTTCATGTTAATAAAACATTTACTTTTGCACCCTACACAGTACCGTATCTGTCTCAACTAGTTGAGCAGATCAGCATCACGCCGGTAAGCAAGCCTGTAACAGCATCGTTTATGTTTCAGTGTGACAACGCACGCTGTCAGAATATTCATACGAACCGACTCTGCGCGTTAGTCGCGCACGACGATCATCAGCAGCAGGCTCGTTGACGCTCCTGTCACGAAAATTGGAAAGACACCGGCGGCGGCTCTAGTTGTAATTCGTTGTTGTTGGTCCGGCACGGGCGTGAAACAAGACACCGTTCGAGGACGAAGTAGGCATACTCGCACAGTCGCATGCACGCTGCCGTTACTCGACTACGAACAAGGGCCGACGGCGTTTACCGAATGCATGTCTGTGTCTGTCTGTCTGTTCTTTGTTCCTTATGCAAGGCCATAGTTTTGAGCGGATCTGCACGAAATTTGGCATGGGCATCCTTATACCAAACAGATGGTCATCGAGCTTAGCGAGCGCCGCTCGAGTCCGCGGGTTCACGCTCAGCGCACCCGAATTGGCAGGCGCAACGGATCGAGCGCCATGGGGGTGAAGGGTGGAGGGTGGTGGGATATTCTATTACGGCTTTACTACAAATTTACTGCAAAGTCTGTCGGTGAAAGAATTATGAAAATCGGTGAGTATTTGGCAAAGTTAGAGGCAAAAAATATAGTGGCACTTTTTCCGAACATAGTGTATTAATCCTAATCCTGACACAGACGTTCACATTGTCGAAACTACTGCATCGATTCCAGCCAAATTTTGCACAGTGATAGAGAGCACTAAGTACTCTTCGTGGGTGGTCCCAATGTGCCTACAACAAATCTATTATGGCAGACGGCCGCCATCTTGAAAAATAGAAAAATGGTCATATCTCCGCAACGGATTGTCCGATTGGCGCGAAATTTGGCATGATGACGCATATTAAACCTCCGAACCTTATCTGCAGTTACAATTTTGAACATTTGATGGCGGAGGCAGCCACCTTGTACATCGAAAAATATCCATATCTCATCAACGGTTTCGCCGATTGATATTAAATTAGGCACGATGAGGCAAATTTGGCATCTTAAAAATACGAACTGTTATAAAATCCTAATTTTAAAAATACAACATGGCGGACAATAGCCATTTTGAAAACCGATAAATCACCATATTTTATAGCAACGATTTGGCCGATCCTCACGAAATTTTTCACGATGGCGCATTCTGCCCACGTGAGTAGTGTTTTAGTAGTTTAAAATTTCTAATAAATTGCACATAAGATGGTCTACCTGACAAATTCAAATAAAACATAAAAGGGCAAATATAAAACTTGCATTTAATAGAAACATTAAATTTCGGGAAGAAACAACAAATATAAATGTAAAAACTTGGAAGTTTAAAACACGGTGTTGAAAGCCAAATCACACGTCTAAAACTGCAAAAATCAATTTTTGATTTAGGTAGTCACTAGGCTTCTAACACGAACGCTCAAAATTTATTCCGGCCCACACAACTGTACAAAATTTGCTTCTGTTATGCTTACATTTACATAGATTATATACAACGTCCTTTGTTAATCAAAAATATTAAATGCATCCAAAGTAGTTTTTATTTACTTTAATATGGAGTTATTCTTAGAGATTTAAACTTATTGAACAATGTAATTTATTATATATTCTTTTGTTATGAGCCTAAACAAAATGCATGCAAAAGATGAAGACGAATTGCCGTTATTGCATAAAGTTTCATGACAATTCTGAAGAAATCAACAGGACGACTTTAAAATTTGATTCAATAAATTGATAAAACGCTAATTATTTTATATCAAATTATCTTGTTTATCAGTTATCACTCGTCTCTGATATAGCCATATTTGTGCTCAAAAGGGACGTTAAACTCCAACTAAATGATTAACTATCAGTTATCACTTTTCAATACACAAACGTAATCTAAATTACAGTAAATGTTGCTTCAATTTGTATTCACAGAGGATTGTTGACAGCATGTGAGTTTCCAGCAACTTAAACACAGCACAGTGCACAATTTGTAATTGTATGGGTCGGAATTTTTCGAGCCTTCGTGTTAGAAGTCTAGTGACTAACTAAATCCCAATATTGATTTTTGCAGTTTTACACTGCGATTTGGCTTCTAACACCGTGTTTTAACCTGCTAAGTTTTTACATTTATTTTACTAATGAATAACGAACTCTAGGTATCAGACGAGTAATCGGGTACTTGTTTATCGTTACTCGATGACTACTGAGACGATATGTATTATTCGGTTGACACAGCCGTAATGAACAGACGATCGCTTCCGTCGTAATTGACTGCACTCAACACGCTTGCAATTTTCTTGATGCTTTCCCGTCGTCGCTGACACAAACACGCTTTACTCGTCCGTCAGGAGTGAGTTTCCATTATGCGTCTGACACGACTATCAGCCGTGTGCGAGCATCGCTCCGCGTGATGCCTGAGCAGGGTTTAGCTGGCTTGGGGTTCGTCATAGGGGATATGAGAAGTCCCCAGTGGGGTCAACGGGCAGAACGACGGTGGGAATCTGGGGACGAAGTCCCATAGCAGCTGAAGCACTTATTGTTCACATGCCAAATCGACAACATTTTTGGACGCATGATTGCTATGTGTCTTTGCTATTGTTCGTTATGTAGTTCAGTTTGGTTCAAAATTTCCTCAACATAGTGCGTATTATAAGTCAGGTTATTATTATTA
>Ga0209780_1002628_pt1 | contig 12890 bp, 6 predicted proteins | sample WorMetexBAHAMAS2_FD_187384 | JGI IMG/M metagenome (GOLD analysis project Ga0209780, IMG submission 187384) | Marine gutless worms symbiont microbial communities from Max Planck institute for Marine Microbiology, Germany - Inanidrilus exumae... | ecosystem: Host-associated > Annelida > Digestive... | reverse complement strand
GTGTTTAAGATGTGCAATGGGATATCACGGCTTAAGCTAAATGAGTTTTTTACTTTAGCAGACAATAACATAGGAACTAGAGGACATTCTAGGAAACTAGTTAAATTTAGGTGCACACGCGACTGTTGTAAATATTTCTTTTCTAATCGAGTAATTAATAGGTGGAATCAGCTGGACCAGCGGGCGGTGGAAGCCACCAGCATCAATGCTTTTAAAGGTTCGATGAGCAAAATAAGGGAAACAAGGATGGGCTTCTTCATGGACTGATCCGCCGAGCCCTGGGCCTCCCTGGTGGGTTTTCTAACCGGTGAGGCCACACAAGGTGAGTGAAATAAATGAAATGAACAAATGTCGCTCGGATATCATTAATTCATTATTAGTTTCGGCTGTGCTCATAGGAGCAAAAATTAAAGGGGCATAAAATCCCGAATTAGGGGATACTAATCACGCCAAAATGTCGATTCTTTCGAGATCCCAAGCGAACTTCCTATCAAAAGTTCGTGAGAATATGCTAACAACTTCTGCGAACTGACATGCATGCAGAACAAGGTGTCGCCGTAACGGGACGGGACGTAACCGTACTGGCCCATCGTGCAGTGTCGGCCGCACGACCACCCACGCCGACACGCGCCCGGCGGCCGGCCCGCCAGCAGCGTTACAGACAACGACAGAGGACGCCGACAGATGACAGGCGCCAGCGAGCAAAACAACACTGGCCCATTGGGCGGGCCAGTAATAAAAGAATAAAACTTCGAAACGCGAACTTTAACCATGGCAATGAGTAACCGCCTTGCTTCACGTATCGGCCAATAGCAGAGCAGTCATGCGCGTGTCTCGGCCACATGGGCTGCCATCCATCAGAACCGATCGAGTCTATATAAATATCGTCGTGATGCGCCAAACCGGCCTACGCGGAGCAAGTCGCTTCAGCAAGAAGACTCAACTTGTCTTTGACGTATGTTTGATTGCTTCTTGCTGTGTTGACTAAGACTTTTCTCGTAGTGGTTAATAACGACTGTAGAGAATCCATAGGATGCACATGTCATTAGGCCGGTTTCAGCCAGGTTCATTTTGACCAATGTTAAGTCATTAACAATTTATGAAGTATTTCGGTCCGATTATCAGTTTAGCAATTATTAATTTTCGGCTATCGGTGTCTTTGAAGTTAAGTAAGTAAGTAAATAGCCTTTTTATTGTAATATGACATTCGTACACAATGTTGTAGCGAAGAATAGGAATAAAATACAAGTGATATATAATGCACAAAGCATAAAGCGTGCGCAATACGAACTGATATAGCAGGCTAAAACAACAAGAACTCATTAAATGATAAGATAGCGAACGTGAACCTTTTTACGATGATATCGCACACGTACTTCAAAATACCAAAAAGAACATACTTCGTAAACGATAGCTATAGGCAAGTACTACACATTAAGTCTTGCTATATGCACCAGAGGGCCCACCAGAGTCATCTACGCAAACGGCATCTCGATTGTTTCAGCAGTTTTTGCCGGGCTCACTAAGTGACACACCGACTGACAGACCAACAGAAAACGCTATTCGTCCTTTAACGATAGGCGGAGCGCACAGTGGAGAAGCCAAATTCTGTTATTGTCTACGGCTACAACAAGTATTTACTGGAGCAGTCGATTCGACAGATCGGATCAACTTCAGCAATCAGCAGCTATATTCAGCTGTAACACTAGACGCGTTTGTAGTTTATTTCGCGGCTAATGTCGATATAGTTAGTCACAATTACAATAATGCGAAACCGAATTATGTCCGACTTTGCGCTAATAAGTAATATTAAAGGAAATCGCGGCTCCGTAGCGAAATTAGAAATGATGTCACGTGACTGCGTTGTCGACACAATAAATATGCAATCTAAGTCGCATTGACTCTATGATAATGCAATATAAGCGCCATTTCGCCGTTCAAGGTCATTCAAGGTCACCGATTATGGTATTAATCGAAAGATCATATACGACTTTTTATTAGTGATTAATACTAACCTACCTTGTACCTTGCACCGTTTCTAACATTATGGCCTTCGATACCTAAAAAACCGCTATATTTGGCTACCCCTCTTGCGTTTAAACCCCCGACAGAGGTCTTCCTCTGGGACGATGTCCGTAAAAAATTTCCGTAGATGTCAATGGATGGCCAAGGTAGTGGTGACAATTATCGGCCTAATATGGTATTGAACTTCCGTCAGACGGGAGTTATGGACGACTGAATTCGCAAGATGTTAACACTTTTTGAGAAATTTTTGCGTTTTTTAACAAAACAACCCCTTATGGTAAAATTTGCAAAATTATGTACCAAAAGTGTTCATTGCGACACCGATCGTGTTGCGTGGTGTATCTGCGGTAGGGCGTTGGACTCGCGATTTAGAGGTCGTGGGTTCAATTCCCAGCCGGTCCGCTTTCACGTAACATCTATCAACTCAGCATTGCATCCCTTGCTTCGGCTGGGAGTAAAGGCGGGATTCTCACCTCTGACGGGTGGCAGGTAACACTGTGTGATCCCGAGTTAAACTTCTATACACTGTTTACTTTACTTTGTTACAGATCGATATGTTGTGCAAATTTTGTGAAATTTGGCCAACGGGAAATCGGTGACATCGTGCGTTGTTACCTGACAACAAAAAATTCGCCTTGCTCTCCAGCTGTTGATACTGCGCTGATCGCGCCCAAAATCTGCTAAAACCAGCCAACGAAAATGTAGGAGTGCTCCAGATTTTATCCAAATCGGTTTACTTTCGGAGGAATTATAGCCGAACGCGTGAACACCGCCAAAACGCGCCGTAAAGCTAATCCGATATTTGACTTAAGCCTAGCTTCGAGCGTAATAAAAAACTGCTCACAATTAATAGTGTAAAAATTAAAACAAGAAGCTCAGCTATTGCCGAGTGACCCGCGCGATGCTCTCATCAGTTGAAGTGTTGTACTACTGTTATACAGATCGCGTGTCAGCCTGAGGAACACTTTCAGCAACTCGGGTCACTTAATTTGAGCGCAAATTTTAGGTAGATGAGGACGTCGACCGCAAACCGTCTATGGAATGATGTAGCTACAAGCTGCCTTTGGACGTTTTCACGCAAAGAAACTCTGTAACAGACTTCTTTTGAATTTTACTGGCAAAAACAACAAAATCGCGTTTTGTGTCACCATTTGGGTGACTTAGGAATAACATACACAATTCATCTATGGCTCGTTGGAAAGTGCGTTGTCGAATTCCGATTAGTGCTGATTGAAAATTTTTCGCTCGCTCTCACGGTTGAGGTACTATGAGCGGCTATTGGTCGAAATCGTTGTGTTCGAAAGGGGAGTGGGTCAATTTGAGCGCAAATTTCAGGGGGAGATGGGGGAATAGGGTTGCCCACCAACGACGTTTGGCGTCAGAAAACTAGAGATCCTGGACTATCATGTGGCTTTGTTTGCGTGATCCTACGTTTAGCCATTTTGGTACTGTGTGGGCTTGTGACAGATAAACGGACGGATAGACACACGATGACGGCTAATACTCGCGCTAGCATAGCGTCGCGTGGGTAATAAATGCTGAAATTTAATCATGAACAACCAATGCAATGAAGAGTCCGAACTTCAGAAGTACTTAAACCCCTATTGGTGATGGCAATATGAAACTGATATCTCTGCTTTGGGTAACAATGAATACGTAATAAACTGACATATCAATGACGATTTGTAAATGCAATGTTAATTAGCAGTACCAATGCAATTATTAATATGCTAGCACTTAGATTAATTAGCATCAAATGTGTCACATGACTCGTAGACGTTGAGTACTTGTCAGCGATACGCGTGCACCTGCAGTGCCAGGGACAAAAACTGCCCCCCTCGGAGATGCCAGGAACACGAACAGTGGGGGGAATGACAAACGCAGTGGGTGGAATCCTCCCGTCCCCCGGTAATTAAAGCACTGCTACAGCATTGAAGAGGAGATGCAATGAATAGCGTTGTAGATAGGGTGATTGAAGAAAGGAGAGCAGTGATGGGCAACTAACTAATTTTCTAAGTTAAAGACAATATAAATTTTAACTTTAAAAAAGTGTTAAACGTTTAGTTGCTAACTTAAGTTTTGATTTTATAATTTAAAAATGGCGACAACCCGTTATATTTAGATAGTTAGAATCGCTATAGCTAAGGACTGTCAAGCGTTTAGCTTAGGTTTACTGTTACAGTTGGCGTTATTTGGCTTCAGTGCCGGATCGTGACTTAAACGTCGCGACGGATAAAAACTGAAAGTGTAAAAAGTTGCCTTGAATGACAATGACGACATCCGATTGTCTGCTTTTGCATAAAATCGACTGGGAAAAATAATTCTAATGAGTTTTAAATGAAGTCTGTTCACGTCAAAAAATGGAACTTAAATAATCTTTGGTGGCACTGAAAATAAGTTAACGAAATTAAGTAACGTAAAAGCAACATCAATCCATCACTTTCTTAAAACAGCAAATATTTATTTTAAAAACTGCTCACCTTTGTTCTAATGTTGCGTAAGCCGAAGCTCTCTGAAACTGCGAAAAAAGTAAATAAAATACTAAATTATAATTATGACACACGTGTGCCAGTAAAAGCCAGAAGTATTTAAACCCGGATTGCTGATAACAAAATAAAACTGATATTCCCGTAAAAGACGACATGATCGCTGAAAACTAAGCTAAAGATTAAAGTGGAAAATAATGTTTTTTTTGTAGATTACGCGCATGCAAAAATGGCCCGTCGTAAAAGAGTGAGATATCAAATCGATCCAAGAATTTAAGTACCTTTATGCTGGAATTGAAAACAAAATCGCTAAAAAATATTAGTGATTAAAGAAATATGGTCTTGACTGCAAACTTTCCTTCAGTCCAATCCAGGAAACGACCAAGAACATATTTCTTCGATCACTAATAGTTTTTAAATGATTTTGTTTTCATCATCCGACTCCAGCATAACGGGTACTTAAATTTTTGGCTCTATTTGATATCCTTCTCTTTTACGACCGGCCATTTTGCATGTGCGTAATCTGAAAAAAACTTTATTTTTACTTTAATTCTTGGCTCAGTTTTCAGTGACTACGCCGTCTATACGGGGACAATACTAGGTTTTAGAATTCAGTCTTTCAAAGAAAGGACTGTGCAAAATCCAGAAACAGAACGCTAGGTCTTTAGATCACAAATTATGTGAACTGAGTATTACACAATTTTCGTCCGTCCGTCATCATCCAGTCCTGCATTTTAGTCAACCCCAAATTATTTTTGATATTTTATGTTGCAGTGAACAGTATACCAGTTCCGGCTGAATCATACAAAGCAGTTTGAACGGAAATGGCCGAGGAAAGCTCGATTGCTTCGCGACTGTCTGTTGCCATGACAACTACAGGTATGACACAAATTACAGGTGAGAATACGGCGATATCATCGTCGCCACGTGGCATCGAGTTCTATTTCCAGATCGCTGTTCTGATAATCGGTGTTGTAGGAACGGCAGCCAATGGGCTCGTTCTCTACGCCCTGTTTGTCTCCAAACAGCACAAGAAGCACGTGCTCATTGTCCACCAGAATGCTCTTGAATTGTTCACTAGTTTCTTTATGATCGTGACCTATACAGCAAGGCTTTGCAACGTTCATCTCACCGGATCTGTTGGCTACTGGCTGTGCACAATGATACTTAGCGAATGCCTCAGCTACTGGGGAACTATCGCTTCAGCGATTAACCTTGCCGCTATCACAGTCGAGCGCTATCTAAAGGTTGTACACCCAGTCTGGAGCAAGAACAAACTGCATAACTGGATGATATACTTGGCGATGGTAGCGGCATGGATCATCTCTTTTATAAGCAACATAGCCGTGGTGTTCCCAACAAGTGGTGTGATCGATGGAGTCTGCTACGCGTATATGATCTGGGAGAACAAAGCAGCCAGAGTGTTCTATTTCACTTGGAATTTCGTGTCTTTCTACTTCATCATACTCGTTATCTTCGTGTTCTGTTACTGGCGCATTATAGTTGTCATTCGTCGCCAGGCGAGAGTAATGGCAAGCCACGCTGCCGATGGGTCAAGCGCCGCTCAGCACCATTTGAATGAGATTCAATCCAGCGTGATCAAAACGATGATCTTTGTGAGCGCGTGTTACGCCATCTCATGGTTGCCGGCCTATATCCAGTTCTTGATCGAAACCCTGCATTCCAACCCAATAGATATTGGCGGCATTTATTACGCGTGCATACTTCTGGCGTATTCGTACATGTGCACCAATCCATTCATCTACGCCATCAAGTTGGATCCAGTCAGACAAGTCCTGCTGGGTCTAATTCCTTGTAAGAAGATCTCTCAGCAAGCGGCTGCAAATGTTACCTGACCGATTGAACTAGCAAGTACATGATGTGCTGTATGACTTCGAGACGCAATTGCATGATACAATCTTGAAAACTGACTTTACTGTGAAGCTGTGAACAATTTAAAGAAAGACATCTTATAGGCTTAGTACACTGTGTCTCAGAAAGATTTGAATATTTTTGGCTAAAATGTTATTTATAACGTAGGGAATCAAAGTCAAACGATGCTACATTTTCCATGTAACGTAGTGTTACTTTGCGAAACTGAAAACACGGAAATTGCACCTTTTCTGTTAGACGTTGTTCATGGTTTTGCCAAGAGACATGTAATATAGGCTTATTAAAGTATCACCTGGTCAACGTTAAACCCCCTCTCTTTCACTCCCGGCTTAAACCCTACCTGCTTCACAAATCATACCCCCCGTAGTTTCACTTCTTCCTCCCAGACTGCATTTACGGACGACTTTGGAACTATTGCCAATATCCTTGAATGACTAGCCAATAGGCCGTTTTTTCGCACCATGATATAGAGTTATGAATATGCGATATTGTTCTGCTTTTTATGCACCTATTGCACGTTGTACAGAGGGCACCCAATTCTGCACCGTTGACAGATATTTATTGATCGTCGTTATATACTGAGTTTCAAACAACAACTGTTTCGTCAGTGGAAAGAGGCCTGTATTCGACCTCCTAAAATACCATCACCCCGTCAGCCCGCTGACTTCCGACCTATCTCAGTCACGTCAATACTGACAAGCCTTTCATCCTTTCGAGGTCGATAAATTGAGTAGTAAGCTGTAATCGGATGTTTGCTTCCTCGCACGAGTGGCGCCATCTGGTGAAAGCTTACGGGGTGAAGGCCTGGTGCGGTTGATTGGAGCGGTGGTGTGTTTGCTAGCTGCATAACAAGGGTCCAATTGTACGTTAACGCGTGCAATTAAATGGCCGCAGTTTGCGCTGCAGCACCATTGGCTCTTGCCAATCAACTGCCACTTCCGAGATTGTAAAGCGCGCTGGTCCGGTCATCGCGTAAGCTGCGCTATATAAGAAACCGACCTTTAGCTTTACCTTTAACGTGCCATTGTCCAATCATTTCTATACCCGGCTTTCCTAAAACCTCCTTCTCATCTCTCTTTCTCTAACCAGTTCGCCTTCCGGCCGACTGGCTCCACAACTGCTGCCATAATATCGCTTCTACATACTGTCACCAGCATGCTGCAAACCAATCCATTCGTCGTCGTCATTTCCCTGGATTTTTCAAAGGCGTTTGATACCGTCCGCCACTCCACGCTGCTGACCAATATGGCTGAACTAGACCTGCCGTTACCCGTGTACAACTGGCTGGTGTCGTTCTTCGATGGGCACACACACACCGTACTGTGTATAATGGTGGTGAGTCTTCCACGATGTCGATATCAGCCAGTATTGTACAAGGTTCCAGTCTCGGACCATCGTCACAGCTGCCGACCTCAAGCCTCTTCACACCGACAACCAGTTCGTCAAGTCGCAGACGACACATACCTCGTCGTCCCGGCCGGCGGCGTCCACACACGCGCCCTCAAACTGGACCACATAGCGAACTTAGATCATGCAAGCATAATGCAAAAAGAAACGGAGATAGGACATATCTGCCTAACTCCAAAATCAAAGTCAAAGAACTGGGACCAGGCGTCAATCCATTTCACACGTGAGCAACAGCGAGACAGCCAGAACACGAGCAAATTTAAGAGTTCAATTAGGAATAAGCCACTTCATATTCCGTATCGCTGTGGCGGCTGACTGAAAAATGCTAGACGGAAGGGCCAGCTTAATCTAGCGCACGGCACCCAACACGAAAAAATAAAGAACTTTCTAAGGAAAACTAAAAACAAACACCGAGTAGCTCAAAAGAAACGGTCCAGGTGATAGTGCGTGAAAGCAGTCCGGTAGTCCGGGAGGAAGAAGGAATCATTCAAGGCACAGGAAATGCTGCCGTTGAGTAGGCGGCGGGACTATAATGGCCCTTTCATGGGTACGACGTACCTGACATTTTGTTAGTGGTCTCTAGTGTAAAACTTAATTTCATACGGTTTAACGGTTTATGGTTTACGAGGCACAGCAAGTGAAACATCAGAAGATTAAGTCGTCGATTATATCACCACCGATCGCCGCAATGAAACAGCAGGCCCTGTAACTTGTAGCACTAAATATGGCCTAAAGTAAAAGTAAATAAAGTAAACAGTGTATTCATTCATTTTATTTGCTCAACAAAGATTAAAACAGAAGCACTTCAAATAGAGAATGAGCAGAATATAGCAGTTTAGCAACAACTTAGCTCTACAGGAAACTCACATGCCATATGGGATCACACAGTGTTACCTGCCACCCGACAGAGGTGAGAATCCCGCCTTTACCCCAAGCCGAAGCAGGTACTTTGCAATGACCTTGCAAAAACCACAATTAGCGGTCAGTTGAGGTCATTGCAAAGTAGGGTGGATATGACTTTCTATTAGCGGCCCATAGTAATTTTGTCTCTGCCTCGACACAGTCGCATCTCTATGCGAGATCGTAACGTTTCTATATTCGTTAACTAGTTTGCCATGCAGACGAGTTGTAGGCCCTAAAATAATTACCATCGATATACGTATGCACGACATGAGAAATATTTCACTGAGAGAGTGACAAGTACAAGGAGCACTGCTTTCCCCGAGAGTACAAAATATCAAATGACGCGTTATGACGTCACAGTTTCTAACTTTCTATGGATCGCAGACTGTTGCATAACGCGCACGTTTAGCACAAGTATCATACGCGTATTTTATTGTTTGAAAAATGCGTACGTATTTTTACGTAATTTATTTTATCATACGTGTATCCTCGAACTCTGGCCCTTTAAATTAGCAAAAATTAGACTGCTAAATTAATAAAACAGCAAATATAACAAAACTTAACAGTTAAAAACGACTTGTAAGGACGACAGTGGCTATGTTGCACAACTAAAACAGCAAAAATGAAAAAGGTGATATTACTTATCAGCACATAGCCATAGAGTCAGTGTGCTAACAAGTAATATCACCTTTTTGATTTTTGCTGTTTTAGTTGTGCGACATAGACACTGACGTCCTTACAAGCCGTTTTAAACCGTTAAGTTTTTTACATTAATTTCTTGTTAAGCCACCCACCCACAGCCGACAATCAAACATTCTGCCTCTGTTTTAGCACAAGCAGTAATCAACAATTCACAGACTAAGCCTGAAATAACCTCAACTAAGGCATCTCCACTATCTCTCCTTCCCTCCTTTCAGCATCAACTACCGTGAACGCTCAAACCAGCTGTAAGTTAGCAGCTTCCTGGGAGGCGCTGGTTGAACTCGATTTTTGCGAATTAATTTTTCGTCAAAAACGCCTGTGATGGTAAAATATCGCCGGGGCCTGTGACTGACCTCCCCGACGTGAGGTGGTAGGTCTGAGATCGGGCGAGATCTGGCTGAGTTAAACGCCCGTTCACGGACGACTCACAAGCCCTAAGAGTAGCTGAATACTTTGGCAATTCTCACACAGTGTTTTGGTGACTCGTTTTACCACAACGCATGCGCGCATAGACGCAATAACTTCTAGCTTGCATAAATTTGTAGTTTCTCGCACTGCAACTTCCGGCAGCATTGCAAAATCACTGCAATAAACTGCGATGACTGTTTACGTGCAAAGTATTCGACGGCTCCGCCATATCTTGCCGATGAACTCTGCAGAGTGGCGGACGTAGACTCTCGACGGCAGTTGAGGTCAGCGTCAACGTCGACGCTCATCGTACCGCCGATGCGCCATTCCACTATTGGCGACCGCGCATTTCCGGCCGCGGCTTAGCGAGTATGGAACAGCCTGCCGTCCAGCGTCACCTCGTCGACGTCATTGACAGTTTTCAGGCGGCGCCTCAAATAATGGCTCAAAACAAAACTCTTTCTCCGATGTTTTGGCTCGGACTGTGCCTAAAGATTCTCCTGTCGTTATTCTGTATGCTTGACTCCGAACGCTTCCTTTCTGTTGTAAAGTGTTCTTGCAGTCCTAGGATTTTATGACACTTTAATTACACTCGTTTATAATAATAAAGTATAACGACAGTGTTCAAGTAGTGGACAAGCAAAGAAGTATAAATAAATAAATAAGTAAGTAAGGCGACAACAGTTCACCTGGCGTCAGCGTCTGAAGCAGGGTTGATGACGTCAGGGGTCGGTGAGACGGCATAAGTGGACGTCCGATGACCAGCGCGGTTCTTTCCAGTCGGACTCTTCTTCCGCGACTGATGACGTCCGCCACGTCTTGACTGAGACTTGGACGTCAAGGCGCCGACAGTGAGCTGCTCCCTGCCGCCACGGTCTTCAGCCAGCGTCCTCAGCTCGTCCTGATCCTGCTCCGTTGACCTGTCTTCCTGAGACGCCGCCGAGCTAACAAATCAACAGTTCTCAGCAATCACTCCAGTGATGGGCTTTTTCTGTCGCAGGCCCGTCGGTTTGGAACTCATTGCCAGAGTACCCGAGAGACCCGGCCGTCGGCAGAGACAGTTTCAGAAAACAGTTGAAAACGTTTCTGTTTGCAACGTACTAATGCGACTAATGCATACAGCGCATTAGAGGTTCGACGACAATGCGCTACACAAATTCACATTACATTACATTACATCACATTACAAGAGGCCGGATGTCCATTGCTCAGCTAACAGTCTTACACACCGGTACTCCGTCATATCTGTCTGAACACATCCATCCCTACGTTCCTTCTCGCACCTTGCGATCATCATCCTCCGCTAACTTGCACATCCCTCGCAGTAATCTTCATCTTGGTTCACGATCGTTTCATATTGCAGCTCCAACAGTCTGGAATTCTCTTCCTTCTACTTTTCGTTCGTCTCAAACCTTAAACACTTTCCGAAAACATCTTAAAACCCATCTTTTCCATTCTGCATTTAATAGCCCCTAGCGACTTGTCCAGCGCCTCTGATTCATTCTACTAAATGATTATGGCGCTTAATCAATTTTTTTACTTACTTACTTACTTACAGTGTCAAGACACCGAAGGGAACGAAATAACAGCATACATTTTCACCTGCTGTCCGCACAACGAAATCAGCAACGCATGCGACTCACGACGAAGAGAGATCTAGACTGACCACGCATTACTAGAAGGACGTGGTCACTACATGTAATTAATATAAACACTGATAGATATCTGTCTCTAGGCAGGGCACAATGCCCAGCGTGTTAGTTACTAGAAGCGCCCAGTGTGTTAGTTACTTGAAGCGCTCAGGTCTTAAGTGAGATTTCCTTGGAACATGTAAGTACTCTTCACTAACGAAACTAACAGCATACAAAACTAGAAAACATAGGCATCCGTATCAACATGCAGACCCACGCCGGCAACGGCCGCAGGTAGCACGAGGTTACGCAATACCGGCCATGGTCATTAGCAACTGTGCGACCGTGACGGTTTTCGTAACCGTGTGAGCTTGACCTTTGACCTCTGGGTCAATGCATGCCGAGCGACTGCAATAGAGTATACGTGTACCAAGTTTGGTGTTGATAGTTCAAGCCGTTTTCCTGTTAGAGCGCGGACAAACAGAGACAGAATGTGTATTGTCTATTTTCAGCACTTTACGTGTACGTGTACGTTATTACAAAAAGCTGAATGCCAATCACAGCTACACACGAGACAGTACAATGCTGGGCTCTTACGCATCATCTGTTACAGGCACAAAACTGAAATGACGAAGTTCCACGCCCGACAGCGATTCTCTCTTCACTGGATACGGCACGACAGCAAATGTCGCGGGCGGCGGAACGGGCGGCCCTCCAGCACCGAGACCGAGACCATCAAGAATCTTCGTCACACCAACACAGCTCCACAACTAAGAATTCAAGATCAGTTAGCCACTATTGCACTGACAACTCAAAAGTTTTTACAGTGCAATACACAAACCAGACACCGTTTCAGTTGCTAACTCGCTAACCTGTACCTAATGCTGCCTAGGCTAGCAGTTTTTGTCTGAAACTAGAACTGCGCGTCGATGCTCAACGTGTGAAGCACGCCCGGCGAAAATGCGCCTGCAAAGTTCAGGGGTTACGGGACCAAAGTTCACCGAATTTTTACCAAACGCAGAGGGTTATCGGCAGTGTTAATGCGCGCATCCGTGTTGCGATCCTCCTATCCGTTGTGGAATGCCAACGCACAGAATAAAGATGGGTATGCCAATTTTCCTGACTTGCGCCAATAATTGGCCACCATAGCCATGTCCCTCAAGCGATCGAAAAGAAGGCCGGATTGATCCTGCCCACCCATATGTATAATAAATGTAAAAAACTGCAGTTTATACACACTGTTAACGGCGACGGATCTAAAACCGCAAAAATCATAAAAAGGCAATGTTAACCACACTAACATAGCCTGATGTCAATGTTAGTATGGTTAACATTGCCTTTTTATGATTTTTGCGGTTTTAGATCCGTCGCCGTTAACAGTGTGTATAAACTGCAGTTTTTTACATTTATATTTGCTGTTTTATTACCAGTTTTG
>Ga0209780_1002627_pt1 | contig 12891 bp, 5 predicted proteins | sample WorMetexBAHAMAS2_FD_187384 | JGI IMG/M metagenome (GOLD analysis project Ga0209780, IMG submission 187384) | Marine gutless worms symbiont microbial communities from Max Planck institute for Marine Microbiology, Germany - Inanidrilus exumae... | ecosystem: Host-associated > Annelida > Digestive... | reverse complement strand
GGGGACGCGTCCCCCCCAGTCCCCCCCGTGGCTACGCCACTGGCTACCGCAGAGGGACCGCACGACATGCGATGTTAGTAATTTGTGCTATGTTTCATGAGCATACAAAGGCAGGTAACATTTTTTCGTTAAAAATTCTCAACTGTTTGGTAAATTTCAGAAAAAAAATGCAGAGATAAAAATTTCTGACTCACACTATAGAGTGTTCAGGACTTGGACAGAGGTTGTGGAAAAAGGCTGCCATATGCGACAACTAAACAAGCCGGATGCTATGGCTCACAGTAAATGAAGAAAGTTAATGAAAGATATTGTATAAAACCCACAAGGTGTGAGTGGATGAACGTTTTGTCTGGTACCAGGATCGTTCTGGATAAAGGGCCACTAGCTGGGTTATTGTTGTGTTGCCAGTAAAATAAGCTGATGTCATTAGTTAATACAATTTGCATATATGTTGAAGATTAATATTACTAAGTAGTAAAGCCTGTGTATGTTAAAACCATTATAAAATTACAAATCATCATTGCTGTTTTTTGATATACCAGTAGCATATGTACATCTCTGTCTACGTTTGCTGGTACATGACACTGCACTGGGAGTACAGAGTTTGTTATACAGTTCAATGCCTCACATACGTTAACACTTTTTTTACACTTTACCATCTCTTAACCACAATCACATTTTGTGTTGAGTCCGTCCTTAGAAAGACTACAGGTTGATAAAGATCAACCTGTAGTCTTTCTAAGGACGGACTCAACACTGTGTAACATCGTTCGTAAGCATTTTTGGTGCGACTATACTATCGTTGTATATGCTATAGCCTTGTGTCCGTCCATCTGTATATCCATCTGTCTGTCACAAGCCGGTGTTCTGTCAGATTTTCTAAATGTATCATCGTGCAACTAATGCCGCATGATAGCCCAGGGACTCTGCTATTAATCTAATGTCACAGATCATGATGAAATTCCAATGGGGTCCTCTCTCTGTGGGGACACTAAATACATATGGGATAGGAAAACTTCGCAACTTTCAACAAGTAACGTGCCATATCTCCAACACATAAGGACATAGTTTCTATGAAAGGTGAATGGGAAGTCTTATGTGATATGTATGGTAGGCCATATCAGGTTAACGCTTGCTATGGACTACCTGGAACGACAAACTACCCCAAGTGGGCGTGGTCAAGGTCACACGACCCGTTTGTAAATTTTGAAGGCCTTATATCTTTGCAACGCGTGAACTAGGTACTCTGATTGATTGTTGTGAGTACTAGCGTACGCGTGATAGATTACCCCCTAATGAAGTGTGTTTACAGTCATGTGACCTCTTTAAACATTCGTAAATAAGCAATAATGTCTTGAAAACAGTGCTAGATAGAGACATGGTTACAGTGGATGTCTAGAGAAGAAGAAATCATATGTGGTCTATGGAATGTCATCAATACCAGTGACCTTAAGTGACCTTGAAAGGTCTCTTTTGCTGTTTGAAACCTTGGACTCACATACCTCAGGATAGGTAGCACACGTTGACTATGGTATCTTTATGTACAAATCAGAAAACCTTTACATGGCCTGTAATTTAAACTATCATATCAAAACTGAATCCCAAGTAAAGTTCACAGTCACTGTAAATGTTCATGATATTGGAAACAGTGTAAGATAGAGACGAGGTTACTACAGACCACTAATATGAAGTGATATATGACCTGTTGAATTGTAAAATTTCTGTTGACGAGGTCATTCAGCTGTTGAAGCTTTTTCAAATGTGATTGTACAGGGCAGTAATTGACAAGATTTCAACTGACACAGCATATCACACAGTCCCTCGACAATAGCTGAGCTTCTGTTAATGCTGACTTGGTTTCTGGTTGCTTTGCCAGTCTTAATGAAAGAAAATTGCATGTGTGCACTGTGCAAGTCTACATGAATATTCTGCCCGACTTTAATGCAATTACATTTTCTGTGGTTTATAAACGAAAAACGAACAAACTACGAGGGTGATTCTACAATTAAGTTACAATAAGTACCATTCTGTCAATTTTAGATATGTGAAAAATCTTAAATGTGTGTTTTGTAGCAAGTTTAATTCTGCATTCAGCTGTAAATTTTATTGAGCGATGGCATTTATGAACATTAAATGTGTTGACGTTGCCATTGAAAGCATCCTGTAAGGAAGAGCATTCTGTTATTCATTTTCTGTGGGCAAAAGGACTTGGCTCAAATGTCATTCACTGTGAGATGCAACCAGTATGGTAACAAGTGTTAATACGGGGTCAAGAAAGTGTTGTTCATGAGGAACGACCTGGCTACCATTGTTTTGACAACTGGTGCAACAATTGCAGCAGTTGATTCTCGTATGGTCCGACCAAGTGATAAACATTTAAACGAATATCAACGATACATCGAGAAAATGAAACGTTAATGTTTGATGTGTAATTGTGTTTGCTTGTCAAACGTGTTCCTTTTTTAGCGAACGTAAACTCGCGTTCACGTTCGCTATATGCTATCGCCCGTCCGTCTGTCGTCTGTCTGCAACGTTCCTGCGCCCTACTCACCGGGCTGAAATGTTCCACAATATTTCTACGCCGTTTGGTACCTTGGCCATTCGTTGACATTCACTGAAAATTTTACGGAGATCATCCCAGGGAACCCCTCTGTCAGCGGTTTAAACGCAAGAGGGGTAGCCAAATAGCGATTTTGACATTTCGAAGGCTATATCTCGCAAACGGTGCAAGATAGGACGTAAGTTAGTATTGGAAGTCGTATATGAGCTTTCGATTGGTACCAAAATCTGTGACCTTGAATGATTTTGAACGACGAAATGGTTCTTATTTTGCATTATTTCACAGAATTCGGTAGCTTCCGTGGCACATGGCATAAAAGTGGTTGACAAAGCCATAACTATGGACAATTTACGATTGCTAAGTCTAATAGTAGATGTCTGCAGAGGGACCGCGCGACGCCCACGGTATAAATAGTTTATAACTGAAAGGTGGAAATTCTGTAGTACAGTAGTAGATTCATAAATTCAAGACTTAATGTGCAGTACTTGACTAGCTATCATCTAATTTGTTAAACGAAGTTGTTATTTTGGCATTTTTAAGTACGTGTGCGATATCGTCGTAAAAAAGTTCACTTTCGCTATCTCATCTCCTGATGAGTTCTTGTTGTAACTCACAATGCTGTTTAACCATTGGCAAATTGTGAAATAAAACTGATGTGCAAAATACTCTACTGACTGACATTATTGTAAGTACAATTGACGTCACAATAATGATATCTCATACAAATTTCAGTATACATTTCAAATTGATGCCATCTTGTAACTTATTTTCAGAATGACCCTCGTATAAAGTTATTTATGCTGATGTTGGTGGCGTGGCACAGTGGTAGAACGTCGATCTTTGGCCGGCGAACTTTCCCTGTCGTGCACTTGACCTGCAGCTGATGGGTGACCACCTATGTGGGTAAACTGTCCGCTACAGGTAAGCCAACTGAGCCTTGCATCCTTTCAAGGTCGATAAACGGAGTAGTAAGCTGTAATCGGATGTTTGCTTTTTCGCACGGGCGGCGCCATCTGGTGAATGCTTACGGGGTGAAGGCCTGGTGTGGTTGATTGGAGCGGTAGTGTGTGTTGTAGCTGCAGCATTGCACTGCAGCACCATTAGCTCTTGCCAATCAACTGCCACTTCCTGCGAAAAGCGCTGCTGGTCGCGGCATCGCCACGTAAGTAGCGCTGTAGAAGAATTTGACCTTTACCTTTTTACCTTTAAAGCGGAGTTATAATTAGTGACCAAGTGAAGTGATGCTGTGCACTGCAGTGTCGTCCGGCACACAGTTTTCACAATCTGGTGATGAGACAAATATTCGTCCACTGTCCGAATCTCAGCATCAAATTCTTTCAAGATATGCCACGTCACACACTGTACAGGATCAGTCGTCAACCGTCGGCAGTTCCGTGGATTCTCAACAAGGTCATCATTTTAAGAGAGCCAGACTGGAGCTGGACTTGGTGCAGAGGGCGCGGCCGGCGGCTAACGGAATGACAGCAGACACTGATGCAGTCGTTGTTGTTGAGGATCCAACGGTTTCTAGTGATCTAGAAGAGCGTGTTAGAGACTTGGATTTCATTGGTAGGTGTTTTCTGGTTTGTATACTGAAATAATCTTCCTTGTGCCTGTCCTGTTGCCTTCTTCATAGTTGTCTTATAATATGAGCTTATCAATTTTGTGCAAGTGATCTACACTGTGTCTCAACGACAATGCTTTGGCTTGCTATAACTTTGACAAACGTCAAACGATTTTGACAATTTTTGGCAGAAATGTTGCTAAGAAAGTAAGCTGTCAAATGGTGCTTTATTTTCCCACCTCATCTAACCAGTGCTTATGCACTACCTGAGGAAACAGAAAGCCGAAAATTGCTTCTTTTCAGTTCAATGCTGAATGTTATTAAGGTGTAAATTATGCTTATTTTTTGTGAAAATTCTAATGTTGTTTATCTGTTGATTTTGTGATACTTTGGAAGCCGCTGTAAAGGGTTTCCAATTCCATGGTTCCAAAGCCACTGAAGTCAGTCAGTGGTTGAGACTGTCGAGCAGTGATCGAATGGAGTGAGTGATAACCAGCCTTGCTTCAGTTACTGGTAGAAGGAAGGATATTTGTCCTGGTTGGTGTTAGATCTGGCGTCTGACCTATAGTCACCCCTCAACGTCAGAGGTAATGGCTGACCTAAGTACAACTAGAAAATGGCTTTTAGACCAGTGTCTGTTGAGTGAGTGTGGATTTTGTGAGCCTCGGGTACACTGGGATGTTGGTTCAATTGGTTGCTATAGATGGCAGTGAGCATCATCTTCCAGCTCTGCAGCATGCGTCAAATCGCACGTTTTCTGATAAGTCGCCAGCAGAGAAGGAAGAACTGTATGAACGCATTGCGTCACAACTCATGACCATTGGTGACATCTACACCGTTAGTTCACAACCGCATGACAACGATTCTGCTGGTAAGCATGCTGTATAGAGATGATAGTAGTAATAACTAGAAATGACTTAGGAGTGCAAATCAGGCGAAGGCGCCACCATAGTGAATGTAAATAGAATACGCTGGTGCTAAGAGGACTGCGTGAAAATATTTCAGGACTGGATCATGATTCAGGTCACTGCCAAGGTCATTATGTTCCCTGTCTTAGTGCATACGTTTTCTTATCTCGGTCTCCGTTGCTTTCTTAATGCTACAGCGTCACAGTGCTTTCAGAAACAACAAATGCACCATGCATCTGGTAGGAAACTGTATTAAATGCTATAAATATAAACTGAAGTGTATCCAATATACATGTATTACATAATGTTAACAGCGACAGATCAAAAACCGCAAGTCACCAGTATGTCTCAGAAATGTTAGCCTACAAGATAGGTACATCATTATTACATATCGGTAAAAGGAATTGACATTGCCTGTCAAATAGCACCATTTCCAATAACCTTGAATGATCTTCAAGGTTATTTCACCTATTGCAAACATTTTTGAATGCCATTTCATGTAGCAGCACTTCTTGCTTGCTGCTGCCATTGACATGCAATCTGTTCGGGACAGCTAATTTTTTGCTTTGTCTTTTAATGTGTTATTCTTGTTATTTCGTTGCTTTTCTTACTCCACATGGGGCTGGGGTACCCCCTTTGCCTCTTTTTTCCCTTGTCCATTCACTTCCTCATCTTTTGCTCTTTTTACTTTTTCCTTTTTTCTTTTCTCATTTGCTTTACCTATTTTCTTCTTTTGTCCATCCCTTCCCTTTCTACCAGTATAGTCCCACTCCATGTCCAGGCCGGAGGTCGTAGGAGGCGACCGAACCTGGGTTTTGTTTGTTGCGTTTTTTAAGTGATTCTAACTTACCAGCTGCAGTTGTTATATTGTGACGTTATATTATTAGCATTTACCCTGCCAAAGGCCGGCCGGGAAGTCAGACCACTAAACTGGACTCAGGAGCACAAAAGCGTTTGATATGGTCCCCTATCAAAGGCTACGGGCCACGCCCCAGGCCAGCGTGCGATTGGCCTGTGCCGAAGTCGGACCTTAGGCCAGCACGCAGGTGTGCACGCGAACTCGGACTGCAGGCCATTGTGCAGGCCAGCGCGTATGACCCGTGGGGACTTTCTCGAAATCGGCCATTTTGCACCGTTTTCCCAGTTTTTGCACATTAAGGGTCGAAATTTTCCGGATGTTTTTATCCGTTCACGTCTACCTATGACCCCTGTGAACCATGAAAAGTTTCATGGAAATCGGTCCGCACATGTTGAGAAATCCGGAAGACAGACACAGACAGACAGACGCAGCAACTTTATATGTATAGATACATTTATACAGACAGTCATGTGTTATGTTATAATGACAAGACTAGTGAAATTGTGTGTCAGAATGTGCAGCGTCTTCCTCAGTGGTCGGCAGTACACATGAAACGGTCAGTGGAGTTGGTTTTCTCGGTCGATTGTTCTGAAATAGTAGCTGGTCAACTGTATTGTCCACAGACTATTACCCGACTATTTCTTCTGAGCAACTCGTTTTTGTTTTTTAGTTTTTCCTTTTTTCCATTTTTTATACTATGCAATAGATTAAGCTGGCTCTTTGACAGCTTTTGAGCACGCGTAAATAAATTGTCTCGTATCACATGGTTGATATTAATACATTTACTACAGAGTGTTTAGCAGTGTTGAGATGTAATATGCTGCTGCTGCTGCTGCTGCTATACTTTCAGTTTTTAACCGGCTGTGTTTACTGGAGTTACTCAAAAACGTCTGCAGTTTTGGTAGTAACTGAAATAGGCAGAGTTAATTAACTAATGTGAAATATTTCTGGGTTAGAGCTCTGATTCTGTTACCTTTAAAGTGAGTTTTAAACTGGCAAGTTGTTACTGTTAGTGACTTGTACAAGTCTTGGTAGGAACTCTCAATAAGTGACTAAAGTGAGAGTCCTTCAGCTTGACCACTGCTGCTGGATGTAGTGCATTAATAATGACCTGTATATGTGCAGCAATGCAAACTCAATCAGCTTGGTTGATTGATTGAGTTGAAGTTTTACGTCCCACCACATAGGTCATTTCGGGGACGTTCTTCCCAGCCAACTTGGCTTAGTACTGAAAAACGAACATAAATAACATGCGTGTATAACAAAATATACCATAACACAAAATAAACCCAGAAAACTGAAGCCAGGTTTGGTAGCATATTACGAGCTCCGGCCTGGAAATGGAACGGGCCTGTTCTTAAGGAAGTAAATAAGTAAGGAAGTAAATGATTTATATAGCGTCGGAATCAACAAATGAATCAGGCTGCATTACAGCCTGGCAGCCTGTATGGAGCAATCAACGTGGTGTGAATAAGCAGTAATAAATGCATGACACTGTCATATAGGAGGAGATTGAATAACTGAAAGCCAGCCTGTCATCTGTGAACAGTTCTGTTTAGTTTGTTCTTAAAATACAGTGTTCATTACTGATTGCTGAACTGCTAACTGTTGTGTGTAGAACATTGACTTAAGTGCCGTTACTAGTCAGCTGCTGAGCACTGCCACTCACGGTTACAGCAGTTTCCAGAGAGCTATCAATGAAGCCATTCGTGGTGAATCCGCATTGCAGCAGATCGCATGCATGTTCCACTTGAGCAGAGCAGCCATCGAATATGCTGGCACTGGCACAGATCTTGCCATCAGAATCAAGGACATGACCATTCGCTACTTCCGGCAGTACTTTGCACCGTGGGTTGTGGAACAAGGCGGCTGGGTAACTCTTCCAAAATACTTATTTTTTTTACAGTGGATTTACGGTTATGTGTATGTTAAACCACTGTCTGGAGTGGTATAAGTGAGTGCTGACGAACTTAGACCATGACAGGATGTGGTTTAACACACTTATTCGACCTACGCACGAGTCACCAGTAGTGTATTTTGTTTGTCGCAGCTTCAGCCTATTGCAAGTGCAAGGCTGCCAGACTGTCAGTGGAAGCAGGTTGTTCATAGCTGAGAGAAGTCATAGTTATGTGTGCTACTGCTTGTTTTGATATCGGTTGTAAATGATGATGAAGGTGATACAGCTCAGGAGAAATGTCAGCGCTTTCTACCTCCAGTGTCTGTCTACAACGGATGTCTGGCGTGGTATGACGTATTGTTAAACCCACGTATCACTCAAGCGTAGAATGGTTGATTGCTGACGTCATAGATGTTAGCACTTTGCACCAGTTGTCTGTATTTCACGCTTGAGTGATCGTGCGGTTAACACTACGTTATACCACGCTAGACATGCGTTGTAGAGATAGGTGCCACGAGTGCGATGGTGGAATAAGTCTCATTAGTCCTGTCCAATAGCTGCCTGTAATATTCATAGTCATTGTTTAGGCTTACTTTCATTTTACGCTGAAAGTTACTTAATGTGCAGATGTAAGTCAAAAATTACAGTCTTGTGATCTGGAACATATTTTTATTAATCTAATTGTTTGCATTCCTGATTAGCACAGGACAAAACCAGTCTAAAAACGATGACAACCCATTTAACGGCCCTTTATCTAGGACAAACCGTACCAGAAAAAACCATTCACGCACGCCGTCTTTATAGGTATTATACAATATCTGCAATTAACTTTCTCCATTTCATGTGATCCATATCATCTTCATTGCATAGTTGTCATTTCTGACAGTCTTCTTCTGCAACCTCTCCAAATTTTCTTTGTCTCACCTTCCACTTCATAATACCCGTATGCTTTCACCAGTCATTCTCTTCCTTTCTTAAATCATGCCCATACCATCTCGGCCTATATTGCTGCACCACTGTGTATCATCTATTCTGAAACTATCATTTCATTTACATGTGAACCTATCTCCTACAAAAGATCTGTTTAGAAACAGCTAAAACGCTCGCTGATTTTATGACTCAAAACACTCGTTTTGTTTTGCAGGAATCGGTCGTTGAATCTACAGATGCTGAACTTGATTAAGATGCAGAGGAAACGAGAAGAAGGCAGCACTCACAATATTGCAAAAGCTCACAATGGCACAGTTTTCTAGGTCGGGTCGACTCCGAGTCGACCTAATAAAGCCGGTCTCAAATGTCCGTCCGTACGTACGTCCATCCGTCCACAAAAACTTTCTTCAGTTTCAATGAACTTTGGTGTGTAGGTAGAGGCCGATGAGTGATGCATGCCGGTATGCAGTATGACCCGATCCAAGGTCAAGGTCACGAGCCCTCGAAAGTCGGAAATTTGACCATTAACAAAGGCTATCTCCTCCCCTATTTATAATGGGGGGCTGGCAAATAACCACGGATTCTTAAATTAGGGCACAATACCTAAAGCTTATCGGGGTCGGATTTTTTATTTTCGTCCTAGTTTTTGTGTCACGTGACTTCGAAGTTGGCAGTAAGTAGGAGTCGACCGTCAGTCCCGTATGGAGCTAATTTTTGACCTTGACCTCTGAACGTTTGACCACAAAATGAATGGGTTTCCAGGACTCGTAATGGAACATTTCTGTGTCAGGTTTGGTGATCCTAGCTGCATCGGTAAACGCCAGTGAAAACCCTGCCCTGAGGACTGCTATCGGCATGGATAATGAGACAGATCCGTGGCTGGCATAATATGATGTATTTTGGGATTAATTATCTATTGGCATTAATAATATCATAATTTATAACATAATATGGATCTTCAGCGTCATATTTATTTTTTTGTCATCATGTGCCTTGTACTGTGTAATGTTTCTGCAGTAGATTGAGCTGTCTAGCCATTAGGTTTAAGCAGGTGTTAATGCATTTTTATCATATTATGTCATTTTAACTGAGATGTAACATTCCAGTGGCAGCCTCCAACTCATGGAGGATCATGGGCAGCTGTGATCTTTGTTTTGCTGTACAATGTGATAATTTGTTGAGGCATGTGCCTAATGTGCTGTCTGTGTTTGCTGGCTCTCAAACGAGAGTAAAAAAACCGTATTGTTGAAACACTTCAAACCACACCTTAACAACGTAGTTAAGCTGGATACGTTCGATGCTGTCATCAGTTTGGTTTTGGCATAACTGCTAGTGTTCTGTCATATTTTTGTTTATATATTAATCTTTTCACTATCCAGAGAAGAGGGTGAAGGGGACAGGTCTGGTACAGTGGGTGTGAGGTCCCCAGGATGCTTCCTTTGGGTTTTTTCCTAAGAGAAGCATTCCAAAAGCCAGACAGAGTTAGTTGGCGTTTAACGTCCCCTTTCAGCACAAATATGGCTATATCGGAGACAAAAGGTCAGGGGTGGAGAGCTAGAGCCAGACCAGACCAACACAGAAAGATATTATACAAGTGGGCCATCACTGTATACAAACAGAGTCGTTAGGCACTGATATGTTATAGGAACTGAAAAACAGCAATTACACAAGATATCACATTGAACCGAATAGGTCTTTTGGTGGTTGGTTATTATTATTATTATAAACGTTGATGTTTAGGGTGGCATTATCACACACAAAACGTTGCAGGGCCACCTAACAAACACTAAACAGTCACGTGTTAACAGTGACGTGGCTCAGGTATTAGCATCCTCGCCTGAGGATGTCCTGAAAAGTACTGTCTTCAGTTAGTTTCCACCCTGTGGTAGGCACTAGCGTAATAACCTAAATGAGCCATCTTTCCCATTTTGGATCGTCGCTGAAAAAATGCAACGAGGTCGGCAGGCTACTATATCGTTGGCCATCCTTAACCTGGCAGAACTAAATCTCCTTGTTCCCAATGTAGCCTATTTCTGTGCTGAAAGGGGGCATTAAATTTAAATCTCCCAACCAACCAACCTATCCAGAGCGAATTGACAAAAGTGAAACAAGGACTGACTAAATGCAGTCATATGTTGTTCTAACGAAAATGGCGAGTGCGTAGTGTGAGCCTATAATGGGGGTCTGGCAGCGAAGCCCCCATCGGGGTCCAGGACAGAGCCCCTGGTAAAGCCCCCTGAAGCTGAAAGTTTTTTAGTCTTCAAGTGAACAAAGGGGTGGCTGAGAAATGAGAATATGCATTCTTATTGACCTTCTAGTCATTGCATGCACTGTTTGTCGTTGACTAGGATTTAAGGATGCTAATCTGGAAACTGATGAACAGTTCAAAGTGTTAGTTATTCAGAGTTGCAATGCCAAATGAAACCAATCAATAACCGATTCAGGCTTCAGCAGTGTTAATCACCGTGCCAATGAAAAACACTGGAGCAGTTCTTTGCTAGGCTTTGACTGAAAGAACATACCACTATTTTGACAGTTTGAAGATTCACATACCAAATTTTAGTGTTGCACAATGAGATTTAATGTTGACATTTGTGTAATAATACATGCTTACAATAGCCTATGATTGCCATGTTCTTGAACAACATATGTGACCAGTGGCACTTGTGTGCATGCATCTTTAAGGAGACATTCTGAACATAGGTTATGATACCCGCAAATAGCTTTTAACTTATTTTGTCTTGTTACTACGTTGTTAGTAATGAAGTAACCTTTCATTTATATTGGCAGTATTTCTTGTATTGCTAGATCTGTCTGGTAAGGTGAAATTGCAGTTATGGCATGGAGAAAGATTTTTTTTCAGTGGGTTTGTGTGCAAATCTTGCCTGATCACAATGGAAAAAAATGTTTTTCATGGTAACTTTGTCATTTGTACAGTAATTTTAGTCGATTTGTCTTCATTTAGACTTCATTAGACTGCCAATAATTATAAATGTCCCAAATTGGCAGCATAAGTTAACTACATATAGTGGTCTTTCTATGACAACAAGTCAGACTGTTTGTTAATATACAAATAATCCATCCTTATCGTTGGTTGTACATAAGCTAAGCTTCTTGTTAGTCTACAGTTCACACTTTGTGATCACAGCTCGCTTTACTGTACACAAGATTAATCACAAATAATGTATTATTGTGCAATATATGTTCATTTTGTGATGTTAAAAATGTGAACAGAATCCTATTTTATCATTGATTCTGTTACTGGTAAACCATGTGATTAGACCTTGTTAAGTTTGTTACATGTTGCTTTTACCTTCACATGTTGTATTTGCAGTGAAACAATGATGTATATTTGGATGAATTATTTAAGCAATTCGTAGTTGTTTTCGTATAAGTAACTACACGTTTCCATACTCGTGGACTGATGTGGAGATTATTATGTAATAAATTTTAGCACTTATTTTCTGATACTGTAATGAACCTGCAGTGATGAGTGATGACATTCTGCAGAATTAAAGTGTCAGGTACACTTCCAGACAATTATTTCTGCTAAAAAGTCTTTTGACATTCTGACCTCCAGTGAGGGCAAGACACAGACTGACCATGATGGATAATAGCCAACAGATGATAAATTTTGGGACTCCAGTATATATTTATATAATGGATGAAACTAGGTCATTCCAAAAGAGTACACAGATTGGACATGGCAGCAGATGACAAATTATTACCATAAAGGTTGGAAGAGTGAGGTAGTGACCTTTTAAATTTTGTAAGCCATTTATGGGGTAGGTGAAGCTGGGAATTTCGAAACTAGCTTACAAATAGAGCACAGTGAGTACTAGCCATTGTTCACTAACCCAGCTGCTTTTTCAAATACTGTACACTAGTGGCGGCAGCAGCATGCCAGAACATCACATAAGATTTTATGTAAACCTCGACATACTAGTATCAAGTAAATTATTTTTGCAATGCTTGATGCTTGTTTAATGGGCATATTTTAATGAATTATTTGGCGAATTATGAAAGCAGCTTCATTTCATTCCGTTAAGAAGGAGCTACATCTGTTACTCAAACACAGTCCAAACTCCAAAGCCACAGAGTACAAATAGTCTAGAATAGTGCACAAGCCATGTTGTACCGTACAACAGCAGTCGCCATTCACTCCAATTACAT
>Ga0209780_1002626_pt1 | contig 12893 bp, 7 predicted proteins | sample WorMetexBAHAMAS2_FD_187384 | JGI IMG/M metagenome (GOLD analysis project Ga0209780, IMG submission 187384) | Marine gutless worms symbiont microbial communities from Max Planck institute for Marine Microbiology, Germany - Inanidrilus exumae... | ecosystem: Host-associated > Annelida > Digestive... | reverse complement strand
CCCTCCACCTCCATATCCCTTCCTTTCTCTCCCTCCCCTCCAATGCGACTAGGTCTGGGGAACACTTACCCCCCCTGCAAGTCCGGGCGTAGCCCCCGCCAAACGTATTTCGACGCACTTAGGCATAAATCTGTGCCTTAATTACGAAGAATTTCCTGTGTTTATTTACTATTAAAAGAATGTGGGAGCTACAAGGAACTCTGCATTCCCGCTGGAACTTTCATTTCAGTGATGTTGTGCCAGCCTGAGGCCAGTCAATTAAAATGTCCACCATACACGCCGCGGTTATGATCGGCGAAGATGTACACATCACATGACCACAATGTCTTGACGTGTTGTAGGCTATATATACGCCTATTATATTTTTAATATAATCGCGAGCGAAAAACACAGGCTAATCTCCATGATCCACCGAACTTCAACCATTCCTGGTGCAGCCTGGGAGGGAGGGGCCACGCCCGCCTAAAACCATGATAGGGGGCCATGGCCGGATTGCCCCTCGCAATTGGATCCGCTAGTGCCTACCAACTTGCTGCTGCAGACAACAGACGGTACAATTTCTCTTTTAAAACAAGGTGTCGCCCTAACGGCACGTAACGTAACCGTACTGGCCCGCAGTGCAGAGTCGGCCGCCCGACCGTCCACGCACCCGGTGGCCAGCACGCCGACCGTCCACGTGCCCGGCGGCCGGCCGGCCCGCCCGCCAACAGAGTTACAGACGACGGCGACAGACACCCGCGAGAAAAACAATACTGGCCCATTAGGCGGGCCAGTAATAAACTGCAAACTCAATTTACCCAAGCCGTTAATAAATCATACAATATCGACTAATCCAATACACAGTATTATATAACGCACATTCAGCTAACGCACCTGTTGCTGACGACAGCGTCAGCAACAGAGATCAGCAATAGCAAACAGCAAGTAGCCAGGCATCTTCAGAAGTCGTTGCACGGCTGTGTCTGAATCAATTGTTGAAAGCAGCATGAACTGAACTCCTCTATGTCAAGCGACAACATCTTAGACTGAACCTTGGTGACAAAACTGGCCAGAAACAGCGTCAATATCTGCAACTGTCGGTCACTACAGACATGCTACTGTATGTAGTACGGTTGAGTCTCACTCGTCGGAGCTAGTCAAGTCAACTATTAGAAATGCCCACAACAGACGAAACCACGATGTGACAATGACAAACTAACAACCGCCACACTTGACTATTCACAGCCAAACTCCATCACAGCAAACCGTGTTTTCTTTACAGCTCATCCGTCGTGAGTACGGCTGTAAATTTTTCACGCCCAAAAAACGGAAAATTTGCAGTCCATTCGCGGCAAAAGAACGCCAAATTCGCGGAGAATTCACAGTTTCAAGTAATATAAAAGAATCAAATCCATCTTTCTGATGTAAAACTAAAACACCGTTTTTGCTTTCAATAACAAACTTGTGAGTGAGTAACGTCAACTGAGTCGTACATTTAAATCAGTTTTATTATTTTATAAACTGAACTGCGTGTTGCAAAAAAACTGGCCGAATATTGCAAATACTCAATGGGCCAAAAGAACGGCCTTCACGCGTTCGGCTATAACTCAGTCGAAAGGGAACCGATTTGGATGAAATTTGGAACACTGAGCCAAATGTTGGGGGCTGGCCCTGGCAAATTTTGTGAGCGATTCGCGCAGCAGCGACAGTACTACAACATACAAGCTCAGCTGCGCTGACGAAACTGTGCAACGCGCTGCATCACGGCAAACGGCCAAAATTTAAAAACAAATCATGTGACCATAACCACGCCCATATAGTGGGTGATATGTCGTCCTTTTGGTAACATTAAATATATCCTACCTGTGTAAGAAATTTGACGATTCTAGCTTCAGTTATTCCTCATGTATGATTAGGGCCTTCAGTTTAAACCCGTAGGCTGGGACTTGCTATGATCAGTATGCTAACCAAATTGGAAGTGTCCACGATTACATGCAACAAACATATGAAAGGCAACGCAAAATGTAACAAGTAGCGCAGCTGTCGCTGACAAACCCGCGCGTCGCGCTGCATCACGACTAACGGCAAAATTTTAAAACAGTCACGTGACCATAACCACGCCCTTTTTGATATGATTGGAGCCCAAAAATTTGTAATGGGTCACATGACCTGACCACGCCCCAATCAGGGACAGTTTGTCGTCTGTAGGCTGACTTGCACATTCAACATTTACATCAAATCTGTCGTCTTTGCGATCACCAATTATGAAGATGCATAAGGCAAAGCGAAATGTAGAAATTGAGGTGGTTTAACGTGCTTAGGGGTCACCCAAGGTCATCGGCAACATAACCATTCGATAGAGCGCATACGACTTCCTATTCGAATTTAGTAGGCCATCTCGTACCGTTTTCGACATATTATCGCTAATTTTCCAAAAATTAAAGAGGTCACTAAACTAAAAGTTTAAAATGGGTTACGTGACGTGGCAACGCCCATTTAAACCCTAACCCTGGAACATTAGATAGATGAACGATGTAGCTACAACTTTGCCTCTGCAAGTTTTCACACAAAGAAACTTTGTAGCAGACTTCTTTCAACAAGTTGAATTTTACTGGCAAAAATAGCAAAATCGCGTTTTGTGCCAGCCGTTGAGGGACTTATGGGTAACGTACACGGTTCATCTATGGCTCATTGTAAAGCGCGTGGTCGACTTCCTGTTAGTGCTAATTGAACATTTTTCGCTAGCTCTGACGGCTGAGGCACTGGATATTGGTCGAAATCGTGCCCCAGAGCCCGTATGGGACTGTTGTAAATAAAGTTGTATAAAATAAAATTATACACATTTCTATCATATCCACGCTGTGTAGTCGACACTGTTATCCAGATGCTAATGGGTAAAAGTAGACGAATTCGCGGAATTTTGCGGCAAAATGCAAGAATTTGCGGTGGTAGGTCTAATTTGCGAATCCCACAATGGCCACAAAAAATTTACAGGGACTGACAAGAAGAGATTCTCACAGTGAGCAATGTATGTGTCTGCCATCATCCTTACAGCCAGACTCAGCAGCACAAAACCACCACAGTCAGATGTGGGCCAAACAGCAGCACCAGAAGACCACACTCAACAATGCATAATCACCACAACTGGCCTGTCAATCACCACGTCACACTGACCACCTACTGGCATCTCACAGAAACGACCACCCACGATGCTCAGCGCTGACTGACAGGACCATCCACGCTGCATTACAATGACATTGCCTCAGTCTCAACAAACAACTTACAACAAGCAGACATTGAGCAATGACCGTGAGCCAAGCAAGGCACAGTGAGTGTAAAACCAACATACGTAGTACGCAGTGACAAACAAAACTGCTGTCAAAGGCACTCACACAGTGACGTTAAGACATGAACACACTCATGACAGTCTGTCAAGTCTCAGCTGATGTTCAGCAGCGTCAGCGTCGACCCAGCCACAGTCAGACAGCAGCTGCAGATCATTCAAGTCAAGAGGACTCAGACCAAGCCGCAGAGCTTCATCAACATTCAGACACTCAGCAGCATCAAACGACATCGGCAGATCACCTTCACACACACACACACACACACACAAGAACCTGAAGTAATTTGGCAAAAAACTGCATCGCCAATGTTTCACCGCTTGGTTGCTTGGACCTACATGAGTCGGTTGTACAACTGTACAAGGCAAGAGGTCAGCTATCAGACTGCTCTATGTCAGTTGGAACCTTCATTAACGTACACACCAAATTTGAAGTGCCAAGTTCCAACAAAGGATGGAAGCCAGTAAATGTACAAAGATCACATGATGATGTTAACCACACACCTTGTTGTCCTGTTGCAGTAGTCAACTGACGTACCGACCCTGAAGTCTCGCTTCACCCATCGTAAAGATAAAAAAGGTGACACTCATATGATGGCCTGAGCTTGTTAGGGCTCAATCACGGTCACAGTAAATGGTATTATTTGACAAAGCGTATGCGACTTCCTATTAGCCTTCCATGGTAACTATGTCTTTATCTTGTACCATTTCTGAGGCAAAGTGAGGCATTTGTTGGATAATGACAATTTTTCCTACTCCATGACGCCACCAATGGAATTTCATCATGTGTTCAGGTAAAAGAAAACTAGAGTCCCTTGGCTACAATGCTGTGTGGTCTGCTTGATCAGCATGTGACAGACAGACAGACAGACAGACAGACACGTACACACAACAGCTGTCTGTGTAATGCCATGGACAGCAAGTACCTCCAGTTGAAACTCACCGGACGTCAACTGATCGAAGCACTGGCTGATGACGTCACGCTGAGACTGAGGTCGAAAAGGTGAAGCAGTGTTGTTGACTGGGTCAAACTGTGGCAGTGACGCAGACTGAGACACTGCTGCTGACGCAGTGGACCACAGCTCGTGAGCAGGTCGTGTGGGCAGTGGACAAGCACCTTGTGAGGAAGTAAGTAAAACAGAACTTGGCAGTGGCTGGAAGGCGGCTGAACTTGGCTGATGACAGGCAGACACGTCACATGTCGACGGCTCCGGATGAACAAATGTTTGATAACTAGTTGTACCGTTGTGTGGAACTAATGTCTCCATAGCAGCCTGTCAACGACAGTCAGCAACTCACTGACCAATGGTCAATTCACTGACCGACAGTCAACTCAGTGACCGACGGTCAACTCAGTGACCGACGGTCAACTCACTGACCGACGGTCAACTCACTGACCAATGGTCAACTCAGTGACCGACGGTCAACTCAGCATTAACAAAGACAGTGGCGTGTTCAATGACCAACGGTCAACTCAGTGACCGACGGTCAACTCAATAACCTACGGTCAACTCAGTGACCAACAGTCAATTCACTGACCGACGGTCAACTCAGTGACCGACGGTCAACTCAGTGACCGAGGGTCAACTCAATGACCGACGGTCAACTCACTGACCAACGGTCAACTCAGCATTAACAAAAAAAGTGGCGTGTAGCAGTAGAGTGCAGTGAAACACGTTGTGATGGTATGAGCAAGTTTCAATAAAGACGTCCGGTGAAAACTACATAAATGGATTATGAGGAGGAAGGCGCAAGACCTAGAGGTAGATCAAAGAAAGCTTGTAGAACTGGAAATACGTTCTGTGGAACGTGGCATCTGCCCCACAGCAAGTCCACAAAGACCGACCTGTTCCTATAATACACAATAAGGGTTATATTTCCACTTGCAGTCAAAAATCTGATGTCATCATCGTGTTCCTCGACCCCAATTTCCTGTAAGATGCGGGAATTTCGGCGATTAGTGTACATTTAATGCAGTTATAGGGTTGTTATTAATATCTGCATGTATTTTGAGGACCTCCTCGCCTAAAATGTTTTTTGGGGTGGGGCAAAATGGGCAAAGGGGTAGTGCGATGTTTACCCCCTGACAAACTCGTTTTTACTTTTGTTTTTTTTACGTCTGTGCCAATTTTGGTGAAAATCCATCAAGAAATGCGAGCGTGAGAGTGCACACAGACAGACACATGGACAGAGGCAAACTGGTTTTGTATCAGTCCCATGCTATATGCTATAGCTGTGGGACAGAAAAAACTGTCACGTCTGGTGTGAAACAGAAGTAATAAGGCATTACATTGCAGGGTTATTTTTACCAATAAACCTGATGTTTAGTGAGTGAGATTCACCAACAGCACAACGTAGGCTATTCGGTGCCAGTAAAACTTAAAATCAATACAATAAATTAATTAAAAACAAAAAAGCAAAAACAAATATAAGGTGAACCAAATAATAAACAAGACAAATTGTTAAAAAAAACATTGGGTTGATTAAAAGGTTATTTAGATGGCTCGGTAAAAGCCGCTCTCCTTGGTAAAATCAAGGATGCAGCGTGCATCGACATTGGAGAACAGCTCTTTCAATGTGGTACTGCTAAACTATTTATGACATAAAACTGCAGTACTTGCAGTGATCAGACACGGGTTGACTCTCTCTCTCAACAGTGAGTCATTCGACTGTGACCGATTCTTAGCCGAGTGATGACTGTTTCGTCAAGATGGCATAATGATGTACACGGTTTGTTTTTGCCAAGTACTGGTTTGATTGAAAACAGTTTATTTGTTGGGATGCTATCCCATGAATCTTGCCATTCTTCCATGCATAGCTTGGATATATGCGGAAAGAAGCTCTCTGGCGGAATCTTGCTCTGAGTGATGATAGAACAAATACCATCTTTGGCTGCCTTATCTGCCGTTTCGTTTCCTTTTATCCCAACATGACACGGAATCCAGCACAGGCTGACATGTTTGCCCATATCAGTCAGCTGGGTGTAAAGCTTCAGTAACGGCGGACAGACAGACAGACGGACACACGATGACAGCATATACCACGCTAGCATAGCATGGTAAAAGCCAGTTTCTCAGTAAGGTTTGCTGTTTTCTACCGGTAGAAAAATCCGACTTTTAACAGCCTTCATGCAAAACATCCGAGTAAATGTAAACGAACAAGCAAAACTGAAGAACACACACCTCACGAGCATGCAACGGCGAAGACTCTATGCTAGAAGACATATCTGTGTTGGTGTTTGCGAGTGAGGAGTGATGACTGATGGGAAGAGTGAGAGGAGGAAACAGGTCTGAGCCGAGACAGAGCCAGCTCGGTGACAGGTTCACCATTGGACTGTCAGTGTGCTGGACATAGTCCTGGATGGCGTCAAAGTCCTCAGAGTAAAGCAACTCGTCACGACCACGACGTCCATCAGTGAAGTCTGACAGTGTAATCACTGGCTGCGGAGACAGAGCATCACCGTCACGACTATCTCGCTGCTGCACTGACGACGCACGATAGCTGTCAGTAGATACAGCGTTATCACTAGCATCACGCCTCACCTGCACCACACACACTCTAGTCACCAGTGTACTGAAGCATCATGGGACTCGCACCACACACACTCTCAGTCTTGCTACTTGCTACTATCAACCTGCCTATTAAATTTGAAGTCTCTCTCCGCCCACTACAAAGACATGAAAAGGGATACAAAATTTGGAATATGGGGTGGTCTTGGGTCACTCACAGTAACTGAAAATAGCGCCATTTGATAAACCGGATAGAGTGCATACGAGTTCCTATTAGCATTCATAGTAACTATGTCCCTATCTTGCACCGTTTCTGAGATATAGCAATATATTGGCCAAAAATCGCCAATCTGAACCTACCCCACCTCTATTTGGCGCCCTGCTGAAGGTGGCCTGATGGAATTTTGCGGAGATCTTTGGCATCAGAAAACTAGCGTCCCTGGGCTAATTGTACGGTGTTGTTGATCCTAGGTTCAGCCATCTTAGTAGACTCCAACTTGTGACAGACAGACGGGCAGACAGACTAATACACGATGACAGCATACACCGTGCTAGCATAGCGTTGAGCGGTAAAAACGAAGAGCGTTGTAGAGCTAAATGTCAAACGATTGTAAATGAGGACAGCACAGCTGGCGGCAACAACACTCACAATTTGGCAAAACTGGGTCAACAGACTAGAATTATATGAACCTAGAACCAGTTTCAGTTACGTTTTATCAAGCGAACATGGCCTAACATCAAAAGCCAACAACAGTTAGCATGAATTAAACAAGCAAATATCGTTGTTCAATGCAAAACTGTTACATACAACAGCAAGCCAGCATCTCACAACATCAGCAGTCAACTGATAACAAATCAACTGCAGCAACAACTGCACTAAGCATGCATACATTAGATCTGCAATCTCACTCTCATTGTGATGACGATGCTACAGACATGGTCTACCTGAGGCAGCATTAATAGAGTGTTTCCACCAGACAGACAGCAGGTAAGTCTCACCTGAGGCAGCATTAATAGAGTGTTTCCACCAGACAGCAGGTGAGTCTTAGCATGACAGTCGGTCAACACAATTGGCTCTGATATCATCACTGTTGACGGCTGCTGCAGCTGTGTACGGCGGTTGCTAGCGGCAACAGCCATGTCGTATGTTGGCAGGCTAGGTCCGCGTGAGACAGGTGAACAAATGTCTGGCAGAGAGCGACAACTCAGTCCATCAGTCAAGCTGACTCCCAGTAAATGCTGCTCAGCTGATGAACTGACACAGCAACACATCCACCCATCACTCACTGCTTCTACGCTTCAACCAACGACACATCCACCCATCACTGCTTCTACGCTTCAAGCTCAAACAACGACACATCCACCCATCACTGCTTCTACGCTTCGAGCTCAAACAACGACACATCCACCCATCACTGCGTGGCTGGTTATATGCCGAGGTGGTTCTGTGGAACATGGTATCTGCTGCATAGCCGAGCTCACAAGTCCATGACTTCCGGTCAAAAATCTGACGTCACCATCGTGTTCGCCGACCCCGATATCCTATAAGACACGGGAATTTTGGCGATTTATGAACATTTAAGGCAGATACTGCATTTTTCATTTTTGCATGGGTTTTCAGGACCTCTGCGTCAAAAATGGGGGTTTTTAGGGGGAATATAGGGAAGGGGTGGGGCGATATTGACCCCCAAAGAACTCGTTCTTACTTATGGGGGTTTACACGTCTGTGTCCAATTTGGTGAAAATCAACGAAGAAATACGACCGTGAGAGTGTCCACAGACGGACAGACATACACACACACACGCATAAACGCAAAACGATTTTATTATCTGTTCCATGCTATATGCTATAGATATGGGGCAGATAATAAAACCGGAAATGTCATATCGATTATCTATGATATGTTTACACATGGATTGGAAAGCGCATGTGGCTCGTAATTCCAACTGTTTTTTTAGAACGAAGGACTTTGCAAGGTCACAGCCAGTCACATACACTGTAAATGTGATAAGACCTTGGAAATGGTGCAAGATAGTCACCGTTACTGCAGACCACTAATAGGAAGTGATATTGGATAATGGCAACTGCGATTACCATAAGTGACCTACAAGGTCATTCACCTACTTCAAGACGTGATTTCTGACACAGCTATGCATCAGTTGACACACCCTCTGTGACCTTACCATCATCTTCAACTGTGACCTTGACTTTCAAACCTTACCTATACAGATCAGGATAAATCAGCATAACTGATATCTTGGTCAGTGGTCATTTAGTTCAAAGCTATCAACCATAAACACATGCAGACACCCACACACACACACGCACACTCCTTAATGACCTATCTGGACCACACAATAAGAAGTAAAAAACGTGAGTGTTGCTCCGTAAGTAACATATATAACAGTAAGTAAGTAAGGAAGCATGGTTTAACAACAATCCTTGTCACCCCTTATGACAGTGAACAGATTCGTCCAATCTTGGTTTCTTGGGTTAGGGTTAACCCTAACCCTTATGACAGTGAACTGATTCGTCCAATCTTGGTTTGTTGGGCCCCCACAAACCAGGTCAGCACAAGAAACAGACATACACACATAGACAGACAGACCATGCTATGTGCAACATCTGTGTGTGGCCTAAAACTAGACTAAATGAAGAGTGAGAGGACTGACGATGTAACGTTTGTCGGTTGGAGTGATGGAGACTCTGATACAACTGGTATCTACATCACACACGTTCACATCAGTCAGCATCCGCAGCACAGCACATCCACACACAGCTGCTGTCTCTGTGTGCTTGCTTGCTCATACAGGTCAGCTGTAGTTATACAGGTCAAAATGTCACTCGATCACAATTTGCTAGATGCATTTTGGAATTTCAGAGTCACATAAAATCTGCCCCAGCCAGCATGCTCATTCTGATGAATGTCTTTGGCGACCGGGTATTATACCAAAGGTATATAATAGCGATCGCCTATGCGACTGATCAAATGTGGAGCACCTGATTGCAAAGCCGGCGTCAAAATTCCCGCCCAACAGTGACAATAGACTAGCCCAAAAGTAGCCCAACTTACTGTGTCCTCTAAATTCACTATAGTGTGACCCGGTTGCCTACCTCAGGACTTGCTGAGCTCTTGTTTACATCCTGTCATCACTATCAGCATCCGCCACACGGCAGAAGACCGAGCTAGTGACAGTTGTGTTACAGTAGTCAACGTAACGTAGAAGTAAAATGAATACTCACAGCACGAGTTTGTTCATTGCTGACACTGAGACTAACAACGGGCGTCCAAAGACCTACCACCGCATCTACACATACACACAGTACCACTGTACAGACGTCTAGACCTACCACGTACTAATGGATGTCTACAGAACAAACATACAGTAGTCACAGTAGCACTTCGTCACTCAGCCCATCACTGATTCATCAGCGACTACATCAAATATTATTTGCATTGAATTGCGATGTCCGCATCACATCTTGTACCTGGTCGAGTGGCGGATGAGATGTTGTGTGGTGGCAACGCAGCAACACTTGAGTACAATGCTGAGTCGGAGCTTGCTCTACATGTGCACATCCACATCACCACCACCATCAGCAACCAGACCCATCCACATGTCCAGCCAATCACAATTAACCTGCTCACTACTCAGAGCACAAGACCTACATGCAGCTCAGTTGCCATCTACCTGTCAATCAAATCACACACTCAGTCAATGGTCACTGTTTGTTCACTGCTGGTAGTCTGCGGCACTCGCTCAATGCCGACTGTACAAAAACGCCGCTAGAAGACACAAGCTGCCTACATCCCTATCATACTCTAGCCTTTACAGCTGTATCAGCATCTCCACCTGCACTCAGCATCCTCATCCAGGTAACAGAACTTGACACTTCACTTTCAATTCATACGATAACATTAATTTTTTAATCACGTCAATCACGTTATTAATTATTTTAATTGTGCATTAATCACGGTTTTAATGCACATTTCCTCTGTGTTGTGTTACAGGTGTAGATGGAAACGAATCAACAGAGATGTGTGTCTGCGTCTGTGGCACATCCATGGATGCACCTTACATGTAGCTGCAGACGCAGCAGCTAAGGCAATTATGTGATGCTTATAGTGCGAGTTCTTAATGAAAGTTGACTTGCAGTTTCGATTGTGATATCAACTAACAGTTCTATGTAGGCCTAACCTCCACAACTCGTAACATTGCTCATTCTTTTTGTAACCCTGAGTTTTTTAGTTCATGACAAAACAGAGTACAATGCTGCTGCTGGTAAGACTGGACACCTGTTGTTGGACAGCCGAGGGTGCAGACAGCATTTCTATGGACACAGATGGGCAAGAGCGAGAAAATTATCTGTGTCCGCACATCTCTGCGAATGACGTCTCAGCATAGAAAACAAATGGCAGATAATATCATCGTTACATGTCATATGACGACACCTGCGACGTCGTTGTCACAGCAATGATGTATAAGTTAGTTAGTTGGAGTTTAACGTCCCCTTTCAGCGGAAATATGGCTATATCAGAGATAAAAGTTCAAGGGTGGAGAGCTATCCCTACCCAGTGAAGTAAGGCCAGCATTATATTAACCTCAACCCTGGCCACTTTTTTGTTCAGCAGCCACCCCAAAGGGAAAGGGATTGAGAGGCTCATTTTAATTATTACGCCAGCGCCTACAACAGGGAAAGACGACTATCACACCGCAAGACTAAACTAAACCAAATACAACAAAACACCAGAATAAATCTTAACTAAGCAATACACATAACACAGTCACAAAACAAGAACTAAACTCAGGTTCGGTTGCCTCCTACAACCTCACGCCTGGAAATGGAGTGGGACTATTCTGGTAGAAAGGGATCAGATGGATAGTAGAAGAAAATAAATAAAGTGGATAAGAAAAGGAAAAAGGTAATAAGGAGCAAAAGATGAAGTGAATGGACAAGGGAGGAGCAAAAGCGGAGGGCGTACCCCGGCCCCATGCGGGTGCAATGATGTAGAAGATAATGTGCACAGTTGTCATCATGATGACAATGATAATAATGATAACTCACCTGCGCCAGCTGCTATCTGCTGGCGCCGACAGGTAACTCACACAGCCGTATGGTGACGAGTCTCGCTTGTGCTACACATGCACGACATGTCAATCAAATCACTCACAGAGAGACCACACACGAAGCCATCACAACATCATTGCCTCAGTGACACTAATGTCACAACAGCAACAACTCAACTATCAACCTGTCAATCAAACTGTTTCTCAGTATCACCTATACCTCCTGTTTGCCTCTTAGCTCATCTCGCACGGTGAGTAACATTAGTCAATCCAATCCTTCTGAATTATCACTATCTGTGATACTTTTTATCGTTTACGGTTTGTTTATTTGTTTATGTATGTATGTGTGTGTGTTTGTATGGATATGGATTTCTCCAAGAAGGATAAAGCTACCAGTGTCACATTTTGCTTGGCAATATTTGTGTACTTTGCTCCCCCAGATGCCCAAAATCAGACAAATCATCCAGCGTGCACGCCACGCCCACCCGCATGTAAACATTACCATAGAGATACGCCAACGTAAACATCATGCTAGAGATGCGGGCGGCGTGTGGAAGTAGGATCGACATGTGTGGATATATGTCAGTCCCACTGACATACTTTTTGATATATCGGTGATACCTTTTGACAGCATCATTAATGAGATTGACAGAAGCTGGTGTGTAGGTCAGTCACACCCGGCCAGCTCTGACATCAAGTCCACAGCTGTTCACTTGTGCAACATTCAACAATCAAAAAAGTGAATACTTGCTTTCAATGATCAGATAGATCTGCAGAATGATTCTGTAGTTGAACAATCATGCAAACATTTCACTCATCAAAGCACCTGGGGCCCGATTCACAAAAAATCTTAGGCAAAATCCTAAGTTTATCATAAGTTTTTCCTAAGTTTATCTTAAGTTTATCCTAAGTTATAAAGTTCACATTTTCATAGACGTTTACATGTAATTTACTAAAGCAATCTTATAACTCACTAAGTTCTTCCTATATATATA
>Ga0209780_1002625_pt1 | contig 12895 bp, 8 predicted proteins | sample WorMetexBAHAMAS2_FD_187384 | JGI IMG/M metagenome (GOLD analysis project Ga0209780, IMG submission 187384) | Marine gutless worms symbiont microbial communities from Max Planck institute for Marine Microbiology, Germany - Inanidrilus exumae... | ecosystem: Host-associated > Annelida > Digestive... | reverse complement strand
TCATTACATTCCTCGATAAACGTGTGTGTGTGTGTGTGTGACAAGTAAAACAGTGTGTGATCCCTCGTTAACACATGCCATTCTGAGCGCTTTTGATGTGAGTTCTCACGAAAAGGCGCTATACAAATGTCCTGTGACCATCGTCATCATCATCATCTTCTTCTTCTTCTTTTTCTTCTTCTTATTATCATTATTTATCACAGAACGTGCCTATAGCTATCTTGCACAAAAAACGTACAGCTGGCCGCCGAGTTGATCGAACAGTGACAGTAAAGTCCACTTTACTTACTCGGAACGCCGGAGACGAGCTTGAGAGGCCGAAGAACCCTGAACGCGCGCAAAGCTTTGACGTCGAACGCGTTGATGTGCATCGTCGACAAAACGACACTGAACATCCTAACATCCGACAATCACACAGCTGCTGTTGCTCCGAGTTAGAACCGAGTTCGTTCACCTGCTTTCGTGCATCGAATCAGCACTGCCATTTGCTTTCTAGCGGGCCGGCAGCATGGAACAGTTTGTGACCAGCCAAGTGAGACAGCAGTCTGTTTTGAACACCTTCAGACGCAAACTGAAAACAAATTTCTTCCGGCAACGACGACCATCATCCAGCGTCTCTGTGATTTTGGCGTCGTGATACAGGTGTCAAGACTTACTTACTTATTTACTTACTTACTTACGTCGTTTAAAGCATCATCTGCCAACTTATGTAACGTATCACTGTTGTTTTATGTGCTAGCCACCAGTGATGTTTCCGTTGTCTAAAAACATGGCAGATGCAGTTATTCTTATTTATTACGTTGCTCATTTACTACCGCGCGACGCTATGCTAGCGTGGTATATGTTATTGTCGTGTGTCCGTCTGTCCGTACTGTCCGTAGTATTACTATCAGTCTGTACCAGAGTATATAATTCAAGCGTGGAGTAGTAGTGCAATCAAAATGTGTAGTGCAAACGATAAACTCTGTAATCCGAAAGAAAAACATGTGAAGTCCAAAATACAGCTGGAGTAACAAGTGAAAAAATTTGAAATAAATTTCTCAAATTTAGTATACATTAAACAAAACTGCTACAGCTTCTGCGGACCTCATTATATTCGTCCGCTTTGGTTCCGGACCCCGCTGGGTGTCTTCTCCAGAGCCTATATTGTGTAGTACAAACAAATCCGTAAATTATACTCTTCAATCTATAAAACAAATCATAGCGATAAACGACTCTAATTACCCGACTACGACGATTATAAAATCTAGAATGTTCCATCCGTTGTGGAGATAGGCACCCGGATGGAGGACGAATCCGTAGGCGACGACCTTCATCACCGCTTCCACGGTGAAGACGACGAGAAAGACATACTCGACGTGTTCCTGTCAAACAAACGGCTCGTCGATCAACCAATCGAGCAGATAATTAATCAATCACAACTGTACGGGTCTCGTTGCCCGATCAATCCTCAGCCGCGACCCGCGCAGACGACCGCGGCAGCGATTTTCCGCTACGTCGACGACAGATATCGCGATTTGCCGACCGCGTCCTCGCAAGTATGGACCTCGGTTGTCAGTCAGCGACGTAACTAGATGTTCTGAGTATTCAAACACCGTCGAAATTGAATCGCACCAAGGCAGCAAATGGAGCTTGACAAATTGCATAGTCGCACACAATGCAATTTAGACTATTGTGACTACAGATGCATTCATATTCGTTCGTTTATTTATAATCAGTTGCCAGAACACAACTAAAAACAAGTAGCTTGTCTTTAGTTCTCAACGGAAACAGTTCGGCGGACCACATCATACATTTTGCCTCTTAAACTCTTAGTCTTTCTACTGGAAATGTGTCGATGTGTATAGACAGACACGACAATCAGTGCATCTGGTGATGACTTTTATGAATCACTAAAATGATAAATGATACAAGTACAGACCAGTACTGCGCGATGTCGACGCTTGCACGTGTATAAACGTGTGAAGTAGTTATATTTGTGATAATTTGTTTGTTTAGGCGGCCAATTTAATGAGCGTAATGTTTCTCTGGCAGCCTTTTGAGCGTTAGCATACATTAGGCTATACATTGCAATTTTATGTTATTACTCATGAAACAAATTCTGATTGATTGATTGATTGATTGATTGATTGATTATTCGGCTGGAAGATAGACTTCCGCCGAATATTGAAATCACTTTAGAGCGCGATTTGGCGGTGTTCACGCGTTAGGCTATAACTCCACCGTGAACCGATATGGATGAAATCTGGAGCACTCTGAGTACATTGTTTGGGCTGGCCCTGGCAGATTTTTTGGGCGCGATCCGCGCAGCAGCGACAGTTTAAGAAACAGGCGAAATTTAGTTTTGTTTTGTCAGGTAAATAACGCACGATTTCGCCGATTTTCCGAAAATTTTTTACGAAATTTGAACACAACGTCGATCGGTGAGGCACTAAAAACTTTCGCAAAAGAATTTTGAAAATTTTGCCGTAATGGGTTGTTTTTTTTTTAAACGCAAAAATTTCTCACAAACTTTCAACGTCTTGCGACTTCAGGCCGCCAACTCAGCAATGATTACATATCGCCGGAAATTCACTACCAAATGATCCCTCTACGGGATGTATAGTTTCCACTTATACCATTCAAAATTATTCCCCTGGGAAGTACGCGCCGTACAAGAAACGTGCTTCCAATTTTTGGAGACGTTTAGCGCCCGTTCACGAGTGACACGACACGCCATGTCATAACGTTGACGCGATGAGCATGGCCTGATGACGTCATCAGGTAACGCCCAGGTCATTCAATAAAATAACAGAAAACTGGGTCAATTTAAGTGTATGCGCCGCATAGCGATATGAATTTCGCTACGAAGGACCGATTTCGCTTAAATTTACTTCTTTACCGTAAAGTCGGACAGAATTTAATTTCCCGCTATTAAATGGCATAATTGTAATCATCTTTATTCACCAAACATGGTAGACAACTAATAAAAATAAAACAAAATAACTTAACCAACTTAACTAGATATACAGGTAGTAATTGTGACTAACTATTTTGACATTACTCGCAAACTAAACTAAAACAAAAATGGAGAAATTTGACGATTAATGGAAAGAATTATGGAAACAGTTGTCGGTGTTACTATGACAACGGTGTACGTCGCCGTAGAAAGAAATATATAGTTATATATTGATAGACGTAGGAAAACGAAGTTAATTTAACTTTAATGGGACTTAGATTAAAGAAGTATGTAGAGTTAAGCGTGCGATTCCATACCGCGGGCGAAGTCAAGTCTGCTGTCTACGATTGCCTTGTTCCGTTCGATGACAAAAGCATAGAAACCAGTCTAAGCGTCCAGATATGCTACAATTATTATTAGACCACATCACAGTACTTCGTACGTAGATGCCTCATATAGTTACCGACCGAGTAGCGTGGTTTGTCGGTCTGTCTGTCTGTCACTTAGTAAGCCCTGCAAAAACGGCTGAAGCGATCGAGATGCCGTTTGCGTTGAGGACGGGTGGACCCAAGAAACCACCTATTAGATATAGCCGAGCGCTTCCAGCCGAATGCTGTATTGTGGGCATTCCATACAATAAGCTATCTAGTTGATTGATATGAGTGCCATGGCCAAGGCTACAGCGGCTCGACATACCCGTGAATCCTATAGGCAAACGGCCGACTACATTACAATGCATCACGCATCTGTTTAATCGAGTTGTTCTCAATGCGATACTTGCCCGCTTGACGGCTGCACCATAGACTTCCGCCTCAAACTAAACACTGGTACACTGGCTTGTACAGACTAAAGGGGCGTAGACCCGGTCGAGATGTGTACAAAAAGTTTCGACAAAAAGCTAACAGTCACTACAACGAGCTCTGACAAGACGGCGCAAGTCATCGCCCGCCAACGATAACCAAAAAAATCGCCATCTTGGCCTAAACCGGACTGGACACGTGACATGACCACGTGACGCCGTCGTTCGAAATGGAAGAAGACAAAATGTCGGTCGAAGCCATACATTAGACGCGTCAACAGCAGCAGCAGCAGCAGCAGCAGTTCCATCGTGAATTACAGTCATCCTTCCCGTAAAATTGATTTCCGTTCCACGGGATGTCATATTACAGTAACATCGCTGTTATGAGTCTGTCACCAACAATAAGTCTGCGGTGATGCAGAAGCAAGTCGCCTGCTGATGCAAACAAAATGCCGCTGTTTTGATTTTTTTCCTTTTCTGTAGCTTAAAAATTCACTATATCAGATACTCTATAATATTTTCATGCGCTGTTTCCCAGATTTCAGTCTTCAGCGCCTCTGTATCTTCGGACTTTACGGCGCTATACAAATCATATTTTATTAGTTATTATTATTATGTTGGAGATTGTCTTATCAATTAAATTTCATAGGCCTATGTGCATGTACATTATGCATGTGTAAAAAGTCGAAGAAAAACCGAGTTGCACGATATAGAGTACAGACAAACAATTATTTCGGCTAAAAATCACTCCGTCCTTCAGTCGAAGACAATTTTACTAGGAGTTTGCAAAACTCGGCTAAAGAAAATCTGAACAAACAGTAATTTCTGTTATTATTCAGTTTTAGACGTTTATAGCGCCAGTTTTACGCCCCAGCCCCCATGGACATATTACGCCAGTCCCTCTTGTGCATGTGTAGGGTCAGTGACCTCGTCCCCACCAGCAGACGAGGACTGCAAGCTCCCAGTAGGGTCGGAACTGTGACGCGGCCGCCCAAGGGTTTCAGCATTTTTGAACTGGTACTGTTTGTTGTTTTGTGTATCTGCTGCAAAATCCCGCTAATATCTAAAAAAATATCCAAATATATCCTTGGGAATTCGCATACGCTTTACGCACGATCCAATATCATGGCGGCCCATGAACTGGCGTCGTGAGTGCGTGAGTTATAGTTTCTCAACGGGACATTAGCACATGTGCCATTCAGTGCCAGGAAAAGTTGGATAGCAATAAAAAGAACGTAACCGCGCACTCGCGGCCTACGAGAACGTGCAAAACGTTCGATCGAAGCGCGTTTTATCTTCATGAATGGACAGAGGCTGGCGGGGGCCGTGGAATGCCGTACGTCGCGGACGAGTGACCGAAGAATTCATCCTTTCGCACGTGGACGGGTAAACATCGACCGCGCCAGCATATACTGAGCATATCGGCTACACACGCAGCAAAACGGAAGCGCAGATAACTGGTGTTCGCGCGGGCGCAGTTCAACAGATAAATGACGTGGCGCTAGTCGTCGACTTATGCATTGCAGCTGTATTGTTTGCTGGACGAAACTTCTGACCCACCCAACACGTCTCACAACGCCCAACAGTACGCCTACTAGCGCTGAATCATGAAACTCACCTCTAAGGCGCTCAGGATGGCACGTGTTAAATGGATCACGCAGTTTTACCTGCTACCCACACGTTTTTTCACGAATGGAATGAGCCATCCCGCCTTTACACCCAGCCGTAGAGCATCACCGCACTTTGGCCGATACTCATTTTCCGTCTCACAGAGGGTAGGAGGCTGAATTAGCCTGAACGTTTCAAAAACCACCGTGTGTGGAGACGACTTCTTTATATACACGCACAGTTTCGCCGTCAGTCTAAAGGATGTCTATTTTAATCAGTCTTCAGGCATTCAGTACCTATACAAATTTAGTGTTCAAGGTAGAGCGATCGGTCTGCCACCGTGTGTACCCTACATCACGGCGGCCAGAACAGCTGTGTGTATAGATAGGGTGAAGTGACGTCACAGTAATCTATGGTCACGATGTTGTAGGGCATGATGTCGTACTTTGCAAAGTTAACTCGTGAAGATTTGTCATGTTATTTAAATAAAAACGAATCGTTCGGTTTAAGAAAAGCTTAGTGCTAGCGAGAGATCGGCGACCTCACTGTAAGTGCTGCAAAATGTGTACGCTTCCTTGCAGTACATCACGGCGGCCAGAACAGCTGCATAGGTAAGAATGAAGAAATTTCGTCACTGTCAACGTATATCTGGACAATAACGTTTGAACAAAACGACCTTTAACTAAACATTTATTACATACTGGTTCACCTTGAGAGTATCTAGGTCAAGTTCATAAATATCTAGGTCATAGTTAACGTTCAAGGTCATTGCAGACATACGCGTCGTCTTTGATTGTGGCCCATTATGTGACAACATGGCGTCGTCCACAAAACCGGTAGTACATTTCGTACATTGCGTTGTCGTCAAAGAAGAACCGAGCCACGCCGTAGATAGCATGTACAGAAAATTTGGTGAAGTTTAGACGCGTGGTTTTTGATATATGCGAGCGGACAGACAGTAATAAACAACAGTAACGGTAATAATTAACAAAAACAAACAATTAGCTACAGAAGCTATGAATCACCGACTTCTGTCGGTAAAGAGACCGCCTAAGGAAATATCGCGTAGTTAGGTCGCAAGTAACTCAAGCAACATTGTAATAATGCTTGGCTACTCGCATAATGCACAGGTAACATATGGTGCAGACAACGACTTTCCGTGTTATTGTATGAAACGGTGTAAAATCGATACGAACATGGCATGTAAAACCTGTTGCAAGCGCGTGCATCAACTTAGCAGTAGTTAGCACTAACATTGATTAAACTGTCTGTTCGAAAAAAGTTTCGTAATGAAGTGACTTGCACTCCCGAATAAAATGAAGGCCAAAGCCGCTGTCGATACAGTAATATTTACTTGAAATTTATGCAATAAAGTGAACTCCCGGTCCCATGTTAATGAGATCTGAGTGTGAGAAGGGAAGATGGGATGGCAAAGGTGAATGGTGGATGATGATGTAGCGGAATGGATGCGAGAAGAAACCGAGCGGGACAAGAATACGATGTACTACGACTATCCGCAGCAGCTCTACCTTGCCAGAATTCCAGATCCACCGCTGTCTCGACCGCAGTCAAAACTCTAGACTAACTCGAAGAAGCCAGAACTCACAAGAGTGCAGACTCACGCCGGCAATGTTTTTGTGACTCGTGACCTTGATTTTTTACCTTTTGACCTAGAGTAAATGGGTTTCCAGGACTCATCGTGGAACATTTCTGTGTCAAGTTTAGTGATCCTAGCCTCATCAAACAGACACACATAAAAACAAACGGAGATAAAACCTTACCCCGCGACAGCCGTCTACGTGGGTAATGATGATGCTAGATGAGTGTAATTTGCGCCATGGCGTCGTTTTATGATACGATGATTAGGGCGATATAACATAAGCGTGCGCTCAGATTAATCTAGAGCAAGAAACCATAACAAACAAGTAGCTCATCTGTCGCTGACAAACCCGCGCGACGCGTTGCATCACGACAAACAGCAAAATTTTAAAACAGTCACGTGACCACAACCACGTCCCTTTTGTGAGTGATGTCATCATGTTGCTAGAATGGACATAACCTACCTGTGTACAACATTTGACGACTTTAGGTTCAGCCGTTCCAGTGATATGATTGGAGCCCCAAAAAGTTTAATGGGTCACATGACCTGACCGCGCCCTATCAGGGACGGTTTGTCGACCGTAGGTTGTGACTTGAGCATTCAACCTGTACATCGAATTTGGAGTCTTTGCGATCACCAACAACGAAGATACATGCATAAGGCAACGCAAAATGTAGAAATTGAGGGTGTTTAGTTAATGTGGTTAGGGGTCACCCAAGGTCATCGGCAACATAACCATTCGATAGAGCGCATACGACTTCCTATTCGAGTGGGTGATCCCAATGTGCCTATAACAAATCAAATATGGCGGACGGAAATTTGTCACGATGACGTATATTGACCCTTTGAACCTCAACGGCAGTCAAAATTTTGAACGTTTGAAAATTCAAGATGGCGGACGGACGCCATCTTGAAAAATTTACAAATAGCCATATCTTTGCAATCGATTGTCCGATATACATCAAATTCGGCACGGTGATGCATATTAACCCTGAGAACTGTACCGGTAGTTAAAATGTCACACTTTGAAAATGAAATACGGCGGACGGCATACATCTTTAAAAATTTGAAAAATGGGCAAATCTAAGCAACGGACTGAACGATTGTCACGAAATATGGCACGGTGATGCAAATTGGTCCTCAAAACCGTACTAGTAGTTAAAATTTCTAACTTCTGAAATCCAAGGTAATGCAGAAACATATTTGAGGTGGAGAATCTTTATGATATTTGTATACAAAATTTCGTCAGGAATCTGACAGTAAAAGAATTTTGTAAACCGGTCCAGATTTGCCAAAGTTATGATCAAAAGTCGAGTGTATTGTTTTTCCTTGGGACACCTCACGTCGACATCGCTGCGGCTGATCTAATCGCTCGACTCGAATGTTAAGTACATTGTACTCTACTGACAACAACAACATCATCAACATCATCATCATCTGCGTTTGACACTGCAGACGGCGCAACTCAAAACTGAACTCAAAGTGCACAGTGAAAGCAGGTGTTTAACATCTGTGTCAGCATCAAAATCATCGGAAGATTATGTGGTGTCAGGGTGGAATGAGTATGCAATCGACAAACATGAAGCAGCCAGACAAGCATGCCTTGATTGGACTTTTCTAAATAAATTACGACAGGGTCCCTCCTTTTTACTGATCAAACAATCAAGAGCTCAGTTTAAGCTTGCACTGAGATACTGTAAGCAGCATGAGGATACGATGCGTGCTGCTGCTGCTGCTGCTGCATCTTTGGCCTCCAATGGTTATAGAAAATTTTGGAGCTCCATGCAAAAGTCTAGTAGCAGTAGAGCATCTAAGTTTGTAAATATTGTAGATGGGTGCACTGAAGACAGTGCTATTGTGGACAGATGGCGAAGGCACTTTAAGCAGTTCTACAATTCAGTTTGTGACAATGAATCTCACAAGTAGCTCAGCTGTCGCTGACAAACCCGCGCGTCGCGCTGCATCACGACAAACGGCAAAACAGTCACGTGACGACCATATACACGCACTGTTGTTGGCGATATGTCATCCTGTTGCTAGAATTAATATAGCCTGCTCGTGTACAAAATTTGACGACTTTAGATTTAGCCGTTCCAGTGATATGATTGAAGCCCAAAAAATTTTGTAATGGGTCACATGACCTGACCACGCCCCTATCACGGACAGTTTGTCGTGCGTAGGCTGTGACTTGCACATTCAACCTGTACATCAAATTTGTAGTCAGTAATTGAGGTGGTTTAACGTGTTTAGGGGTCACCCAAGGTCATCGGCACGACGGCAACATAACCATTCGATAAAGCGCATACGACTTCCTGTTCGAATTTAATAGAAACTATGAGGCTTATCTCGCACCGTTTTCGAGATATTATAGCTTATTTTCCAAAAATTAAAAAAGGTCACGTGACAGTGACCACGCCCCTTTCAGGGACAATTTGTCGACTGTAGGATGGGACTTGCTATGATCAACATGCACACCAAATTTGAAGTCTCTAGCTTAAGCCGTTCCAGAGATATCTTAGGGGGACTAAATGTTTAAAATGGGTCACGTGACGTGGCCACGCCCATTTCAGGGACGGTTTGTCATCTGTAGGCTGGGACTTGCTATGTTCAATCCACTTATTAAGTTTGAGATGTCTACGATTATCTGCAAGAAATGAAAGGCAACGCCAAATGTAAAAGTTCTCGTTTTGAGCCACCCTTTGGGGGACTTAGGGGTAACGCACAGGGTTCATCTATGGCTCGATGGAAAGCGCATTGTCGACTTCCTATTAGCGATAATTGCACTTTTCTCGCTAGCTCTCACGGCTGCGGCACTATTAAGCGAAATCTGTCAAAATCGTTTTATGAAGGGGTGGGTCACTTGAGCGCAAATTTTAGGTAGATGGGGACATCGCCCGCAATCCATCTATGGACCGTTAGACAGAGAAATGATGTAGCTACAACTTTGCTACTGGAAGTTTTCACACAAAGAAACTTTGTAGCAGACTTTTTTTTCGACAGAATTTGATATTTACTGGAAAAATAGCAAAATCGCGTTTTGTGCCACCCGTTGGGGGACTTAGGGGTAATGTACACGGTTTCTCTATATCTCGTTAGAAAGCGCATGATCGACTTCCTATTAGTGCTAATTGAACTTTTTTCGCCAGATTTCACGGTTGAGGCGCTATGAGCAAATATTGGTCGAAATTGTGCTGTTTGAAAGGGGTCTATCATTTTGAGCGCAAATTTCAGGGGGAAAGGGAGGTCGTCCACCAACGAATTTTGGCTCAGAAAACTAGAGTCTCTGGGCTATCGCGTGGTGTTGTTTGCGTGATTCTACTTTTAACCGTTTTTATACAATACCGGCTTGTGACACACACAGACACACGACGATGGCTATTACCCGCCCATCGCTAGCGCCGCGAGGGTAAAAACATAACAAAATTACTAAAAATTACAAAATAACTAAAAAACAATAGCCGTTGAGCCAAAAATTGGCCGTTGGGCACCGTTAGTAAAAATATGCTAAATATTTCACAAGTTGGTGTGGCGACAACTTTAAGACGTATTTGATTTCAGCGACGACAACCTAAGTAGGACAAGTTATTACAACACTACTGCTGAGTAGATGTGGAAACATCTCACCGTGAAAGAATTATTCTGAAAATCGGTCAGTATTAAGCGAAGTCACAGCCAACAGTGGAGTGCAGCCATTTTAACTCAGTCACCAATAGCAGGACCACTTTCAGATCGCGCCTCAAGACCGAAAAATGTTCCAGCGGTCATACGCGTAACATCTACAGTCAGCGTGACTGCAGTTAACTGTACCGTGACCTTGAAGTACATTTTTTGCACTTACGTCACGTTAATGAACATTCGTTCTACTACTACTACTACTACACTGTATGCATGTTTTATGCACTGCAATATTCCACTGGCTCTAGTTTGCTGTTTGTTACGACAGACCTGCAACGGTTGCCCACTCGTCGATTCGCAATCATTGTTGTTTGAGCGCGCTGTGCTATTGCTTCTGGTGTTCATCAAAGCTTTAGCAACATCTCCGTGGACGGAGGCGTGCATGATTTCAAACCCTGACCAGCCCGGACGTACTTCGATAGGCCTTTAAGCGGAGTCAACTGCGTAAAACATGCATAATGTATACATGCATCGGCTAAGATGAGGCGTAGAGTAAGAGCCAGTCGGACCTCGTTATAGTAGATCTCAATTTTTTAAACTCCGAAACGAGTTTCCGTGCATTCGCAATGAACCACGTCGTCGGCAGTGAGCTATCGATGAAGTCTCAGAGTTCGTGAGCTCGTTTTCGAAAGGACCTACTACAAGGTGGACCAAAAAGTAAACATTTGCTGGTTTCGCAACAAAGTGTGCTAGAATGTGCACCAACAAAGCGCGTTTTGTCAGATTTGAGTGCAACACACGTAGTACTAAACAAAAATATAATATTTTCCCACCTGTTACCGAGATCTTATTAAACGATTCGAGTTCAAGACCAAGACATTAACGTCTGGTCTCGCGATCAAAACCGAAACCGCAAACCTAGGTCGACATCAAAAAGTGTATATTCAACACCTTCAGGAGGATTAGTAAACGAAGCCACAGTTTCGTTGCCAAGGAAGTGCGCTGCACTGATGTTTGTCCTAAATCTGACATGAATTTATGTTTTCTTTGTGTGCATTCTGTGAATCTGTACGTTTTGTAGTATTTCTTAACTTTCTTTACTGCACTGGACTGAGTTTAAAAGGCCGTTCACACTGAATGCGGTTCGGACACGCGCAGATACGCTCGTAGTGTGAACGTCGTCACTGCTATCAATGACACAGATTACAAACGGCATGCGCCTATATCCCGTTTCCTCACCGCACTCAGTGTGAACGGCCCTTAAGGCACCGCACCGAAGATTTACATCGTTTCCAGTTCATGTGGTGTCGGCCCATCTGTATCATGACTATATCACATCAGTGCACCGTATGACTTTTTACTTACTTCATGTCGACGTTGAGACTGCTGGCCAAGCGGCGGGGTACGGACATACAGAGGAAGGGGCGGGGGCGCCGAGGAGAATGCTAAGTTCAGGGAGATGCTGACCTTGCTTGACCTTGTGACCTTTTATTGCCAAAAATGGCCCGCTAGTTTCAGACGACAGGGACAACATTCAAACTGATTATGGGTTTTCTTAAACTTTGCATTCTTAGTTCTTGACAAATGGATAGTTGCACATTAAAAGTATATCTGTTTCGTCAGTCATGCCTAGACATTGTCTTACAGCAACTGTCCGTCTGATAGTAGGTCCTTGATGCTACTTCTATTCTAAATCGTTCTAATGTAATGTAATGTAATAAACACGGATGGACTGGCAGACGGAGTGCAATGTGGCATCTGAGGCAGGACGTGTCATAATAAATATTCTTTGTGCTCGACCAGAGAGGTCGGCACGAAAGCCTGTCAGCGACCGGCATTCGGCGTTTTGTTGTTCGTCTTTTACTGGTCCGGTGAGCGACAGGTTCGCCTCGGCGAACTCAATTACTGACGAGTTGAATCGTTCAGCGCCAAGTCGGCCTCACGCTTCGTTCAATCGACTAGAACCACTTCTGCTTCGCCCGACAGCAGACGTAGGTCGACCATGTCGTCGCTTTTGTTCGCAGTCTGAAAGCGAACGACGTACTTTACGTCAAGAACGCGATGCTGAGCGGTAAGCAACGACTCGAGTGCGCAGCCAAAAGGAGCAGCTTTGACGGGAGATGGCGGCGACTTTCAACTGGATTTGCTTTACCACAGTTGTCGATAAATAACTAAACGGCAGAGTTATAAACGCATACTACACTTTCGCACGTTTTGAATATCTTTATTCACCAGAAAAATCCGGTAGCAACAAAATGAAAAAAAAGAACGAAAACATAACAAACTTAATTAAATAAAAGTAAATACGCAAATACACTACAAATATAAACAAAAT
>Ga0209780_1002624_pt1 | contig 12898 bp, 4 predicted proteins | sample WorMetexBAHAMAS2_FD_187384 | JGI IMG/M metagenome (GOLD analysis project Ga0209780, IMG submission 187384) | Marine gutless worms symbiont microbial communities from Max Planck institute for Marine Microbiology, Germany - Inanidrilus exumae... | ecosystem: Host-associated > Annelida > Digestive... | reverse complement strand
GTGTGACAGTTGACTGCATTTGACTATACACAAGGCCGGCCGTGTTTTTAGCATTATTTTTGCTTTTTGACTATACACACGGCCGGCCTTGTGTATAGTCAAATGCAGTCAACTGTCACACGGCCGGCCATGTGAAAGTTGACTGCATTTGGCTACACACACGGCCGGCCGTGTGTATAGCATCGTTCTTTATTTTTAATGTAAATTAGGGGCATAGCAGCTCTGAAGCCTGCACCATTCTTTCTTCTTTTGCTTTGCTTTGCTTTGGCCAATATGTTGAATACTGCACTCATGTCACACTGTAATACGACAAAAAGCATGCGTTACCAAGGCCCATACACATGGAATAATCTTCCACTTCCTATAAAATTCAAGCGTTCTATTTCATCTTTTCAAAATGTCATTAAGACGTAGACTGAGTAGACGAGCGCAGGCCGGAGCCTCTATGCCCGCATCCTGTTACCACTTTACAATACTGTAAGTCTATAACTAGCTTAGATTCTTCAATGTCTGCAAAGTGGAGCTGTATAGCACTGTGATGTTGCAGCTTGTACGTGTCACAGCCAGTCGTGCAGTCAGCAAGAGAGGACTCAGTGCCTAGGATGATTGCAATTTGCTGTGAATCGCAAAATTCTCAAGTAGAATCGCAAATTGAATTGCATTATAGTGTCAAATCAAATCAACTCCAAATCGAATCACCAAAGTCGTCAAATCGCGATTTAAATCCCAATCATGATTGGGATTTGCTTGTCACTGCTGCCAAGTTTCTCGTAATAAGTTTGTGAAGCAGTGTTACTTACAAATTTAATGATTTTTAGCTGATTTATTTTTGGATGGTCTAATAAATGCTTCTCTACAACCTGCCAAAACAGAGACACGAAAAAATGAGAATTAGCCTTGAGCTACTGTGAAAGTATCATTCCAGTGCCTCTGATTCATTCTTCTGAATGATTATGTGCTTAGTTAAATTTTATTACTTACTTATAATGGTATGCATCAAAAGGAATAATTAAATTGTAAACAATGGCATGATGTGTGGGTGACAATTCGGTTATTTTGGCACACGGGTGAGAGCTCTGTGCAAAAACGGCTTAATTGATCAAGATGCTGTTATGGGGGCTGACTCGTGTGGGGCCAAGGTCGGACGAATCCATTTACTGCTGTGGGGAGTGACAGGACGGCAATGCTGCCTGTTGTCAAAATTCTTAGACCACTTGTTTATGTGTAAAGGTTCTTAACTTTTTGTCACAAGAAGCATTCATTTGCGGTCAAAGTGCTTTAGAAAACGTGTTAATGATCTGCATAAAAATTGTGATTATTTATAATTATAATAATTATCATTTGTAGTTTTTATTATCATTTTCTGTAGACATTAACTGAAATTATCTGTGATATTTGAGCATATTAATGAGTTCAGTGTCTGCTATATTTAAGGTGTATGTTTAGTGTTTGCTATTTTGTTTTTTATTTTCTGTAGATCATGTACCAATGATCGTGATAACATAAACATTCACTCTGCTACTGGTATGTTTAACTTTTAATGTACCTGCTTTGTATTTTCTACTTGATTATACACTGTGTGTCAAAAACGACTGTGCTTTAGCTTGTCAACCAAGTCATCAATTAAGTGATGCGTCTCCTCACTTGTCAGGTGTCTTGAACTGTCTCGGTCTCAAGACCAAGACAATGAAAGTGCTGTCCTGAGACAAAACTGTGTTTTAAGATTTCCCACCACTGGAGGTCACGCGACCCTGAACACCAACATTTCGCGGCTAATCTATTTTGCATGCACTAGTGCTGCTCAATATCAGTTAGCACATGACATTTGAAATGCCTTACTTCACTGATTCCACAGATATGATTACCTGCCAAAGTTTTTAAAAATTTAGGTCACGTGATCCTGACCACGCACATTGAGAGGTAGTTTGTTATCCCAAGTATACAAAATTGGATGACTCTAGCTTCAGCCATTCCAGATATATCTTTGGGGCCCACACCCACACTAGGGGTGATTTGTCAACCACATACTAGGACTTGACAGCCTGCCTTTGCAAAATTTGACAACTGTAGCGTCAGTCGTTCAAGAGATATGATTGCTGCCCCAAAAAATTTAAATGGATCACGTCACACGACCACGCCCCCTTCAGGGGTGGTTTGTCACCCATGGGCTACGACTTGCTGCCATTATCCGATCTAACAAAACCCATTACGAAGATATGAAAGTTGATGCAAAATATGCAAAATGGGATCGTTTGGGGTAGTTAGGGGTCTTTCAAGGTCACTGGAAATAGTACCGTTCGATAGAGCACATACAGTAGCATTCGATAGTACCTGGGTCTGTATCTTTAACCATTTCCGAGATGTAGCGAGATGTTGGTCGAAAATCGCCGATTGTAATCCACTCCACCTATATTTGACGCTCCCATTGACGGTGATCCAATTGTAATTTTGCTGACATCTTGGGCGTCAGAAACTAGATTCCTCGAGCTATTTTGCGGGGTTCTTTGCGTGATCTTGCATTTAGCCATTTTTTTACAAATCCTGACGTTACGGGACGGATGAACACAGAATGACAGCATATATTGTGCTAGCATAGTGTCGCGTGGCAAAAACTGGTCAGTTAACAACCAAGGGCGACTGAGTCCTAGCTCTAAAATGGCAAATGGTGGTCTTGTTAAGACACTGCGTAGAATGTTAAGCATGCCCTTACCAGCAAAGTCATGTAGAAAATCATAACCTGCTGCAAATGTAAGGTGACCATCCGTCCCGCATTTTTCGGTACAGTCCTCTGATTTTTAACGACGTATCCCGGAAAAATTGCAGTTCTCCTGGGACGCCCATTTCTCAAATTTTTTGGCTTAGTGTTCCGTATTTGTCCCGATTTGCCAATCTCTGCAGCCGTATGCTTACACATCGGTGGCCACAAATTAGCTGTATATACGAAAAAAATCACTGGCGGCCGAGGCTCTGCCCTGAACCTCGCTGGGGGAGCTCATGACGCTCCCCCAGACCCCCAAGTCGAACCCCCTGATGGCTTGCACCTGTGGCGCTCACACCCTATGATTTGCGCCTTCAGTGTACATCTCAGATTGCGGTGCCCAAATTGTGTTGCCACATGGCTTAGCTGGTGAGTGCATGTTTAACGTTCTAGGTGGAGTCCTACCAAACTCATATGTGCCATTTTAGAGCTACGATTATGTCTTGGTCACATTTGGTTGTAAATGACCAATTGCTACCATTTATTAATAGTAGTGGATCTTCCAATCTGCAAGAGTGTATATAGCGAATTAGTGGACCACCTGCAATAAACTGGCGACCTACATTAGCTGTCACCAGATTCCATCGAGGTATGCTTTGCTGGCTTGTAAAATGATACAGCTACATTAAGTTTTTGCCAATTCGGCTTGAAGAATCTTGTTATGGGGAATTTGACTTCTAGATGGGAGCAATATCATCTAGTTGGCATGATGGTGCAACGGGCAGAGCATTGGACTTGCAATCAACAGGTCGTGGGTTCAAATCCTACTCGGGGCAAAAACTACGTAACAACCTTGGGCAAGTTGTTCACACCTATGTGCCTCTGTCACCAAGCAGTATAACGTGTTATAACGTGTATAAGGTGCGGTGATGTTCTGCGGCTGGGAAGGTAATCGCATGCATGGTGGAAAGTAATGGCAGCCTACCGCCGGGTGATGAGTTATAGTCACCAGTGGGCTGACTGCCTGTACACCGGGATCAGCTCCGGGCCCAACGCTTGGTAACGAGCATGGGAAGCCTTTAACTTTTTATCATTGAGAGCGAAAAGTCGCCTCATTGTGGGGAAACTCGTCATATGACCGACCTGTCATCAAAGTCAGTCCAGTCACTCCAGTGGTGGGGGCTCTTTACTATCCTGTGTATAAACTATAGAGTAACAAGGAGCTGCACTACCGCCGAGGGACCACACGACGCGCTGTGTTAGTTGAAATCCTGTCAACTGCTGCACATGTGTACAAAAAGTAACATTTGAAAATCCTTGCAGTAGGTGAATGACATTACGGTCACTGAACTTGTACGCCCTTTATCGAATGACGCTATTTCCACTTTCCAGTAACCTTCAGTGACACCAAACCACCCCGTGCTTGATAGATTACCCCTGGCCGTGGCTTGTAATTCGTTTCTGAGATATAGTGAGATAATGGTCGAAAATCACCGATTAGAACTTACCCTACCTCTATATGTCGCCCCCGTTTGGTCTGACCTCATTGGAATTTTGCCATGAACTTCATTCGAAAACTACAGTCCCTGGGCTATTGTACGGCGTCGTTTGAGTGATCCTAGGTTTAGCCGTCTTGGTATAACTCCAACTTGTGACGGACACACGATGACAGTATATAGCGCACTAGCATAGCGTCGCCCGGTAAAACGTTTGTTAAGAAAGAGAACAAGTTGCGTGTTCACCCAGACCACCCACATTGTGGCAGTTCCACACGGATTTGGACGTATGGTCATAACCACGACAGCTGTATATTCCCAGATATATTTCCAGGTATCTTCAAAATCCATTCAGGCCTTTCGGGGCCATTGGGAAATTTGGGTATTTTCAATTACTTTGCCTGTTGGCTTTTATGATGTTGTGTATCATTTCCAGGAAATTCAGTGACATTTGAGACTGAAACTGATAGGAGTGATAAATCTCAGCCGATTGAGGTAAAGATTGAAGCTGATGTTGATGACGTCACCGACCATCCACGTGATGACAGGCCGTGTTTATGTACAGTATGTGACACATGGTTTACGACAGAAAGAAGTATGACTACACATAGAAAAAGACACACTGGAGAAACCATGTATTCATGTAGACACTGCGACAAACAGTTTTCATCTCAGCGCTACCTACATCAACATATGAATATTCATACAAATAAGTACAGGTGTACAGAATGTGGCAGGTGTTGTGGAAGTAGCACTAAGCTGGCAATACACAGGCAGAGTCATTCAGGACAGAAGCCGTTTGAATGCAATGTTTGTGGCAAACGATACACAACATCAGGTGACCTTGTGAGGCACAGCAGTACTCACAGTGTAGAGAAACCTTTCAAATGTACGGAGTGTGACAAGGTATTTAGTTACTGTAAGCTTCTGAACATGCACGTGAGAGTCCACTTAAGGGAAAAACCGTACAAATGTTCACAGTGTGACAAAAGTTACAGCTATTCCAGCGACTTGCAGCGACATGAACGTGCACACAGCAACCGAAGACCGTATCACTGTCCTTACTGCGGGAAGCTGTTTAAGATGAAAATCCAACTGAGGCGTCACGTTCGTATACACACTGGCGCGAAGCCGTACTCTTGTACACACTGTACAGCGTGTTTTACGTGGAATCATCAACTCAAGACACATCTGCTGAAGTCACACAACGAAGGTACGTGGCTCACGTGTAACATTTGTCCGAAGAAATGCACCAGCAGTGGTGACCTCAAGAAACACGCTCAGCGACACTTAGGTCTGAAGACGTATGTTTGCAGTGAATGTCCAAAGCGTTTCTATACACCGCTTGAATTGAGACAGCATCGTTTAGTACACTCGCAGTACAAACAGTTTTCCTGTGGTTTGTGTGATAAACTGTTCAAACGTAAAGAGTCAGTTAAGAGACACTTCAAGAAATGTTCTGCTGAACGCGGTGTGACTGCTGTTCTGCTGTAGTGACATCAAACTTGTGGTTTACGTGATGTGCGTGAATATTCATAGCATACAGCGTATCTTAATAAAAATTGACTCTCTAAGGTTTGCCGTTAATGTTTGCACAACCGCTGTCTTTTGAAAGTATAACTTTGTTTGGGTGTTAAATGTTAACAGGCTAATATTATTACTGGCCCGTCTACACATAGTGTAGGGTGCCAGACTAATAATGGTCGCTGGCGTCTGTTGTCGTCATCATCTGTCGTCTGTAACAGTCACATACGCAACGTAACTCAACAGGGGCAGCACGCGACGGGCCAGTAGTGTTACGTCCCGTAGGGCGATACCTTGTTACATCACACGCTGCTTGGCAGCGCCAGGGCTTTGTTAACGATCGAAACTTTGGCTCCTTACAGAATCGAACTCATTAACTGATCGCCAGAAAATTGTCCCTTATTTGGTAATTCTGTGAACAATGATGATCTACAATTTGGTTTCGAAAAATTAACAGTTGTTGTTATGCTCTGTTTGTCTCCATACCTTTTCTCACTGTATGTTGACGATGCGATTACGGCTTTGAGAAACTCTGGATACAGGATTTTTGTTGGCAACATTTTTACAAGCTGTATTCTCTATGCAGATGATATTATTTTACTGATTTGTAGTTTTTAATGTTTGCAAAAATGGTCAACATTTGTGCTGCATATCGTGTTTGTTGGGATATCAAATTCAATTCTATTAAAAGTCAGTGTATCAGCTTTGGAAGTTGTCAACCGTCCACATTCACTGTTACACTGAATGATTCGCTTATACAGTGGACACACAAGTTGAAATCGGCTGCTTTTTTAACAAGAACTGCACTGTAGACTACAGCAACAGTGTGCAGAGGTTTTATGGTAATTTTAATAATATTTTATCGCCACTGGGTCACAACAGAAATGAAATATCGGCGGTTCACTTGGTTAAGTCATACTGCATACAGTCTTTTTTTGTACTGGACTCTTGGTTCGTCTGATTATCATAAAATGAATGTTACCTGGAACAGTGCCTTTAGGCTAATTTTTCAATGCTGCTGGCGTGAAAGTGTTTCATGTTTACTTTACTACTGCAAAGTCCTGTCAATGTCTTATATTACTGATCAGTGGAAATTACTGTTTTATGAAGAAAATCCACACATGTGATAACAGTATTGTAAGGTCTTTGTATATTATGAGTAAGTATGAATATGGTAAAATAATGTTGAAATACTCCATTCATAATCCGGGCTCTGATGCTGCAGAATTAAAGAGTAGCTTATGGCGGCATTTTGTTGATACGGTGTTTTAAATGTCTTCCTTTGTCTATTTTGTTGTAGGTAAATGTTAATTAGCATGATCTGTCTTGTGTACCTTAGGTTTTGAGATTTTATTAGTTAAATTTTGTATGTTTTGGTGGCTGTTTTTTGTCTCATGATTGTATGTTTTTATGCTGTGTATATATAATTTATGTATGTACAAGTGTAATAATAAAAGATATAGGTCACGTGGTATGGCACATGCACAGTGGCTGCACACCCATTGTCTATGGTATCGAAAGGCGACATCATTACTGATAACTCAAGAAAGAATACAGGGGCGGCGGAGGTGAGGAGGCGCGGGGATTGAGGGTCTAAAGGCCAAAGTTCGAAGCCCAAAGGGACCCCCATTTGATGGCAAAAATTCTGGGCAGGCACTCTCCATAGCGTGCCTCCGGGGGCCCTGAGGAGGCACGAGCCTCCGTGCCTTATAGGCTCCGCCGCCTATGAACGAATGGCCGTAGGATGTTCAAACTTGGTGGAGGGGTTGACCATGTGACCAGCAGAAGAAAATTAAATGAGCCTCTCGATCCCTTTCCCTTTTTGGGTGGCTGCTGAACAAAAAGGCAGGCGGCCAGGGTTGAGGTTACTATATCGTTGGCCTTCATTCACTGGGTAGGGATAGCTCTCCATTCCTAACCTTTCGTCTCTGATAAGGGACGTTAAACTCCAACTAACTAACTGCTGGTTCCGTTTCATCCAGCATGTAACATGTAACGTAGATTGCATCAACGTTATAAGCCCGATGTGCAGTTGTAAAATGTCCTTAAAGAACACTCCACGACGTAACTTGTCTGTCCGTGGAATGCTCAAACTAATGAACACAAATAGAAATGTTTTTTAAACAACAATTTTGTTCACATTACACACACACACACACAGGCCAGCTGAAATCTTAGGCGCCGACTCCTCACGGCCAAAACCACAGGCGTTTGACCTTGATGAAGTTTCTTTTAACGGCACAGACAGCCCAGGTTTACAACACGGCGTCTGGTTCCACCGCGATGCAAGTAGTACGTGCAGTCTATAAAGTACAACATAATAACGTGTCATGTATGAGTATGCATGACGGCCAGTGGCATAACATTGCTCTGAAAGTGGTGGACGAAGCTCTAGGTGTACTTACGAAGTGGGGGGTCCGTCCCCATGTCCAAAACGTTTGGGGTCCGGTCGTCCCCCCAGTCCCCCTGAAATTACGCCTATGATGACGTCCACTGACTCAGTCTGTCCGCAGTGAGTGAGAAAAAGTGCAGTTTTAGCGTCAGATTCACCAAAAATCGTTTGGCGGCCGGGCTCTGCCAGGACCCGTTGGGGGAGCGTATGTCGCTCCCATGGCTCCATAGATGGATTTAGTGGAACGGTCTCCCACTCTCCCGTTCCCCTAATCCAGCTATATGGACCCTGGGAGCGCTATAGGCTGCCCCAGCGAATGGGAAAATATGGCATTTGCAGTGATTTCTAAAAGTCGGCGTCTGTGGTGACATTCAGGTCATATGATTACAATGCCGAGTAGTAGTACATAATGATGTCCAAAGACAAAATTCAAATTGGCAATTTGTCATGAGTTTCATCTCTACATAATCACAGCAAAATAACAAGATGAGATACGATTAGGCACAGAAGTCCGTCTACTGCGTTTGGCACGAGATAACAATATAACAACAACAAAGCAGTGGGAGACGGCATACTTCGCCCCCGCCCCGTAAACCCGCCGTAAGGCCGCCCGTCGCACCACCCAATCAAATGGCTTGCTACCGGACGAGTCGATATCGCTCAGACAGGGGTGACGGGTCGCTCGTCGATGACCGTTGCCGCCGAGCCATTGTATATGTTCCATTATATGAATACAACGTCATCTGCAATACCGGAAGTATAACATATTGCGTTGTCATCAGAGGAGATCCGAGCCATGGCCACATGTAACCTGCAAAGATAATTTCGTGAACTTTGGACGTGCAGTTTTTTTTAGATATGTGAGCAGACAGACACACTGCTCGCAATACTTCACACCGCCACCGGGGGCGAAGTAACAGTGACATGCGCAGCTGTGTTTGGCACGTAAGTTATACTACTTATGGTGGCGATCTTCAGGCTGCAAAGCGTGCAGTGGCGTCGATCCATCGGTGTTTTGGGTGTTCGAACACCTCCATAATTTCGGCAGGTGGTGTTCACCCGTATCTGAACACCCCAGATTTTTCCCGAGAATATGCGCTTTATACCAGCAAATGGTGTGCACTTGCAAAGTATATATTTGTTGACTTGACGATTAAAACAGTGTTTACTACTGTTTACAGTTTAATAAACTGTATTGCACTTCCTTGCAAAAGTTTAATCGATTACTCGATTATAACCGATAATTCGCTACATCCCTAGTCTATTTTGTTCAGTGCGGGTGACGTCATTTTGTGACGTCACGTTATGATGTCGTTTTTGACTTTGCGTATCTGGCAGGCGTACGCATTTGAAGTTTTTGAACACCCCCAGTTTTGGCAACGGATCGACGCCCCTGAAAGCGTGGCAGATGCGGGAATTAAAATGGGTCAAGGAAATGGAGAACAAGTAGGCCTAGTGGAAGTGTCAGGTAGTCGTGACTGTTGACCACCACAAACGACCGCAAAGTTGAGGCTGACAATCCACAACTTGTCGTGTAATGGCTAGGACACGAAGCGACGAAGTCGGTTACTGGGTGGAGTGTGCATGACGTCCATTGGCGTAACTTTGGTCTGAAAGTGGGGGACGAAGCTCGAGGTGTACTTATGAAGTGGGGGGGTCCGTACCGTACCCATCTCCAAAACGTTTGGGGTCCGGTTGCCCTCCCAGTCCCCCCTGAAATTACGCCTACGATGACGTCCACTGACTCACAGTCAGACTTCGGACGAAATATCTGAAAGCCCCAAAAGGTCAAATTGTCAAATCCAGAGCGCAACATTGCTCATTTAGTTCTTAAAAGTTGCTTTCAGCTTCAGCGGGCTTTGCCTTACCTTGAACCCCACTGTCGGCATAGCCCCAGACAGACATTATAGGCTCGCGTTACTGCGCTCGCCATGACTCGGGCTATAGTCCCCTCCCCCAAACAGTACCGCATATTATGACCTCGCCCCAAGCAACAAACCACCATAAACGTCGCCAGGTTGCCGGAATTTCTGTCACACTGCAGTGGCGGATCCACGGGGGCGGCTTGAAAAACCTGTTACCAGACAAAATTTTGGGCCTTCAAACCACACGAAAACCAACAGCGGCCGGGACTTTGCCCCGGACCCCACTGGGGGAGCTTACAGCGCTCCCCAGACCTCGTAGGTGGTGGGGAGGGGGCTGGCTGCCTAATCCCAATAACTCCACCCCTGCTTCGGCCCTTCTGGTCTCGCCGTCCCCCTCGCCCCTAGCCAAAGCCTTTGGATCCGCCCCTGCTACACTGTGGGAAACTTTTTTTCATAATGAAACTGAGAAGTGGCAGAGTCAGCGGTAGGTTTTCACCCGCATGACGCTATGCTAGCGCGGTACCTGCCGTCATCGTGTGTCCGTCTGTCTGTCCGTCTGTTACAAGTCGGATGTACTACAAAGACTCCTAAACATAGGATCACGCAAACAACGCCATTCGATAGTCTAGGTACTCTAGTTTTCTGACGCCAAAAGTCTCGGCGAAATTCCAAAAGGGTCACCCCTAAAGGGGTGCCAAATAGAGGTGGATAAGTCCAAATCTGCGATTTTCGACCAATATCTTGCTATAACTCAGAAACGGTGCAAAATAGGGACATAGTTATTATAGAAGGCTAATAGGAACTTGTATGCGCCCTATTGAATGGCGCTGTTTTCAGTGACTTTGGGTGATTCATAACTACCCAAACCACCCCATTTCCACGTTTTGTGTCCCTTTTCATGTCTTCGTAGTGGGCGGAGAAAGAGCACTTCAAATTTAGTAAGCAGGCTGATCGTATCAAGTGCTAGCCAACGGATGACCAATCGTCTCAGAAAGGGGCGTGGCCAGGTCACGTGAACCATTTAAATTTTGGCGGGCGGGCATCGTAGGGAATCCCAATCTGTGAAAACTGCAGTTATGAAACTCGAAATTACCTACACGTGCATGTAAGCTTAATTCACCGAAAAGGTAATGATATTCGCCAATAGCATTTTGGTGATTTTTTTTTACAAATTTGCAATTTTTTCGTATTCCACACCCCACAGCCTGTCAACGTTGGGACAGGCGACCTCCTCCACGTTTTCTGCCTGAACCGCCACCACTGTGCACAAAGTCGGCTATATGAGACTAGCAAGTTACGGCGTCGGCAGAACGACGTTGCCAATGGCAACGTTGTCATTGGCAACGATGTCGTCATCAGTAGCAACGGCGGCATCAGCGGCTTTGTCGGCGGAACCACTGCGTGAGATGTTTCGTGATTCTGCGTCAGAACGGCTGGCTGCGTTCATCTTGCGATGTTCGTCGCCTTCACGTGAACGTTCTTCGTCTGTCGCACACTCGCGGTCGCCATCTTCTGCCGTCTCACTTTGCCCCGCAACACTTCGCTGCTGTTCCGTGCAGCCGCTGGGTCTTGAATTTTCATTTCCCGAGTTGACTATGAGGTCTCTGGACTCCATCCTGCGACCAACGCCAGTGTGATCTTCCGTGCTCTTCTGGTTTTCCAACGTCTTCTCAACACCCCGACCTTGTCCTTGAATATCACTGTCTGAGTCACAAGATGATGAACTTCGTTCCTCACACTTGTTGTTCTCCAGCAGCCTGTCACGTCCCCTCAGGTGAGTGTCATCACCTTGTCCGATAATCTTCTGATCTTCCATTTCCTTTCCATCTTGCCCTGCCGTAACGTGTGGATTACGCTCAGTAATCTTTCCGTCGTCGAACCTGGAACTGACGTTTGTAACAACGGGGCTCGGAGACAATTTCCACGGCGTCTCTGGGTTCGTGACTTTCAGTCCGGCACTCGTGTCGTTCTGTTTGGATTTCGACGCCGCGGCCGTGCTGTCGGGTTCCGTAAGTTGATCCAGACGATCCGCACCTTGTGGTTCGAGACGGGTTCCAATTCCTGACCGAGGACGTCCAGCCGGCATCTTCGGACTTGCACCTACATCTTTCCGTCGACGTCCACCTTTGGCACTAGCACAACGCCGATCTGTCGCTGGACCATGGACGGGAGGATGCGGTACGCAGTGCGACGATGCCTTGCTCTGATCCTTCACAACGTTCAGTTTGGCTTCATCTTTAATGGACAATCCCGCCGTTCTCTTCTTCCTTGACCAGTCTCCATACGTCTTGCATCTTTCCACCACTTCCGTCTTCTTTTCCGGCGTTTTCCTCGTCCCCTCTCCTGGAAACATGCCGATGTTTTCCAGTCGAGTGAACAGCGTAACTTTCGATCTGTCGTCCTTGACTGGCAAAGTGTTCTTTCCGTCCCGGTCCACGGCTGGTATGAATCCAGAACCCTTCTTGCTACACTGATCACCAGGACGTGCTGGATCTGAGTTCTTTGGCTCGTCCTTGACAGGTTTCGCCTGCTGCTGTTGTGGATGTTCAAGCGTCTTCGGTTGCTGCTGCTGGCGCTTGTTCAACATCCTCATCTCAATCTTCTTTTGCTCCATCCACTGCTGCACCACAACGTCCGACTTTTTCCGTCGCTCCAGCTCCTCCAGCTGTCGTTCTTCCACCTGTCGACGTCTGGTGCGCTCCAGGCGTTTCCTCTCTTTCCGCTCACGTCTGCTCAGCGCGTCCTTGGAGCGCAGCCACTGGCGAACGTGGTCGTTGTCGGTGTACGAGAGATGGTAGTCGCGGACTGGACTCTCCGAGTTCGCTGCTCCACGCGGTGCCGGTCTACCAGGTGAGCCAGTTCTGCCGCCGTCTTCATCATTCGGTTCCGAGTTGCCAGCCCGTTGCTCCCTCTGCTTTGCTGC
>Ga0209780_1002623_pt1 | contig 12898 bp, 7 predicted proteins | sample WorMetexBAHAMAS2_FD_187384 | JGI IMG/M metagenome (GOLD analysis project Ga0209780, IMG submission 187384) | Marine gutless worms symbiont microbial communities from Max Planck institute for Marine Microbiology, Germany - Inanidrilus exumae... | ecosystem: Host-associated > Annelida > Digestive... | reverse complement strand
GTGCCAGCACTTGTAATATTGTGTATATTGTCATTCTTGTTATATTCGCCGATTTGTGTTCATTTATTAAACTGTCATTTCCTTATTTTACTCATTGTACCACCAACTACAAGGCAATCAACCATAACTACGAAACTAGTTTTCGCAGACTAAAAAGGTCAATGGTTGCAATCGTCCCATGAACAAACAACAGTTTCAGCAAAGGAAAGTTTGGGGTCGCGTGTATGGAACAGTCTCCCATCCTACTTGCATCAGGACATCAGCTATAAACAGGTTGGTTGGTTAACTGATTGGGGTTTAACGGCGCATTCTATACAATTCAGGTCACATTGCACCTTTAAGTGAGAACTATATATCAATATATAGTGTGATGAAATCGCGCAAATAAAACATGCATCCATAACAAATATACTACAGCATAAAATTAACACAAAAAACTAAAGCCAGGTTTGGTTGCCTCATACGACCTCCGTCCTGGAAACGGAATGGGTGTATTCTGGAAGGAGTAGATAGATAAGTCAGGACATAAACAAGTAAGGAAGTAAATAAGTAAAAGAAAAAGCATAAGGACTGGAGAGAAGAAAGTAAAGAAGAAAGCAAATGAGGAAAAAAGTTAAGTAAACATGCCACAAACAAACAATTTATATAGAGCCAAAGTCAACACACGAATCTTGGTGCATTACTGCCCCTCAGCCCGTACGGGGTGGCAATAAACAGTTTAAGTGACTTCTGAAAACATAATTATTTGTAAATTCGTTGAGCATGGCATCTCACAACTATTTGCTTATTGTGCATTAGAAATATTCATACAATCCAACTATCAGGAATCAGTTAGCGAATGAAAAAAAGGTTAAGGTCCAGTGCTTGTTGCTCCTGTGTAAGAGCATTTATCCATGCACAAATTTTGCACATATCACCTACAAGGATCAATGTAACAATCAATCAAAGCACATTCACCACAAACATGGCTGTCGAACTGGTGCATAATCGGCAATCGGCAACAGAAAGCAAACACTGATAACTAAATCCAATCACACTGAAACCCAACTTAATTGTCTCCGGCTGTAAAAGCATACTCAATATAGCTCTCAGTATTCACACTAAGCACAACGAAAACATGATGCAATGCAAGTAACCTCCTTTGCTTCCGCTTTCAGTTTCTCCATGTCAATGTCAACCGAATCGTCACTAGCTTCTTCTGGTATACTTGGTGCCACAGCATCAGCCGATGCATGCTGCTTGTACTGCATCACAAGCAAACACACATGTATGCAAGTTAGGTTATGCTGCCACACCTAAACTTATCCACAAATAGCCAATCTAACTGGCCATGGGGGATCTATTATGCGGATCTCCAACAGTAACATGAATGTACATTATACAGAACAGTATAGTTATGCAAAACGTAATGGAAGGATGCTTGTCTGCATACTGCATATCGTCGTGCATCACTCATTGACCGCTACATACGTGCCAAATTTCACTGAAATTAAAGAAACGTTTTGTGGACGTGCATACGTATGCACGTACGTACGTTCGGACGGACGGACATTTGAGATCGGCTTCATTAGGTCGACTCTGTCGAAGAGTCGAGCTAATAAAGCAAACAAGATGGGGCTAGTGGATAACAAAAACTTTCCCAAGCTGCTCGAAAGAATACACAATGTTACAGGCGTATATAATACATAAAGACATGCTGAACTGCCACATTAAAGGTCATGATTTGTGCAAAAATGTGAAGTAAAATAGATTACAGCACGGTGCCACGCCCAGAGCCTGTAGACTGTGCGGCAAATTTTGTTGAATGCACGGTTGTATGCCGTCTTAGAGGCCGACGACCGTGCATTAACCAACCTGGTTAATGCACGGTCGTCGGCCGCTAAGACGCCCTGCGATCAACAACAAATATAGCTATCCTCAACAGCTTAACTCTGTATTCAAGACGTCAGAAAAATTGACAATGTGTCAATCCGACAAGTCATCTCTCTGCTGCACGAGCACAGTACATGCTTGCGATAATTCAGTATCTGATACATCGGAATATCCACTTCGATAGCGATCACATATGTCACTATAACTGTATTCTACAGTCGCCTGGCTATCCGACTGCGCCATCACCACTGCACTGTACAGATAGTCTCACTAGTGACGTGTGCACACCTCGCCACGTTGTCCGCCCGCTATCAGCGTGCTACAAACTCCCAGACCCCAGCTTGTTGTCGACACCTGCCGTGGTTCCATTATAGGCCTATGTAAATCTATCCAAAAAAATTATTCAACATATGCCATGCTTTGTCAAAGTACAAATCGTGGCTCTAGGGGGCGTGGCAACGTGCTGTAAGTAAGTTAATGCATTTGAAACAGTGCAATACAGGTAGACGATGCATGCTAGCAGAGTGAGATCATTGTAGCTCGACGGATGGTATCATAGTCCAGTCGGTGAGGCAGCCGGCTGTGAGTCTCGTGCTAACGCACACGACACGACAACCGGATGCTTCATCGACAGACTATAATGCCAACTGTCTCGCATCAGTGATCTCGCTCTGCTAGCATGCATTATCTACCCGTATCGCACTGTTTCTTACGCATTAACCTATACTTAGTGTCAAGATATCCACACTACAATCATCACTGTTAACATTTCTTGTCTCAGTGTCATAAACTTACTGCAGGGTTAGACTGAGCTATCTTCAAAACAGTACTCCACTTCTCTTCACGTTCTTTCAACTTCTCTTTTTCACTGCAACAAATCGAGCATGCAAACACCATTTACAGTTGGTAAATTTCTTAACAGTGAAGTCAAGAGTTATAGTTAGTTAGTTGGAGTTTAACGTCTCCTTTCAGCACAAATATGGCTGTATCAGAGACAAAAGGTCAAGGGTGGAGAGCTATCCCTAACCAGTGAAGGAAGGCCAGCGATATATTGACCTCAACCCTAGCCGCCTTTTTGTTCAGCAGCCACCCAAAAGGGAAAGGGATTGTGAGGCTCATTTAAATTATTATGCCAGCGCCTACAACAGGGGAAGACAACTATCACACCACAAGACTAAACTAAACCAAATACAACAAAACACCAGAATAAATCTTAACTAAGCAATACAGATAACACAATCATAAACAAAAACAAACTAAACCCAGGTTCGGTCGCCTCCTACGACCTCACGCCTGGAAACGGAGTGGGGCGATTCTGGTAGAAAGGGAACGGATGGACAATAGAAGAAATAAGTAAAGTGAATGAGAAAAAAGGGAAAAAAGTAATAAAGAGCAAAAGATGATGAAGTGAATGGACAAGGGAGGAGCAAAGGCAGAAAGGGGTACCCCGGCCCCACGTGGGGTAGTGAAGCCAAGAAACTTAAACAAATCAATAAAAGACTATCTGAAAGAACTCGTTATCCACACATGCCGATAGGCAAGTTGTGGATATACCGTTTACTATTTGTTTGTGTGTAATTTTGTACCGTTATGGTTTTCTCCGCCGAGGATAAAACTAGCGGCGTAAAATTTTGCACGGTGGTTATTCGGCATCCTGGGCAGGGAATGTAACAATTTTTGTGATCTTTGCTCCCCCAAAGCCCAAAATCGGATGAATAGGAGCTTGGCCTAGCCTGCAGGCCTACGCTGACATCACAGTGACGTTCTAGTTATAGTTCAGTGAGTGCGCGAGCCAAATGCCGTGCTAGAGATGCGCCGTTCGTGAAATCGCACGGAGTGTGGACATAGGATCAGCATGTGTGGATATACAGCCATCTCCAAAGACGGACGTACTTGTTAATAAGTCCATCACTTCACACACTGCACAACTGCAGTCTGATCATATTAATTATTGTTATTAAATGACTATGAGAAGCATTACATTCAATGACCACTAAACATCACCAAGTATTCAACAAAGTCATCAATAACAAAGAAACCATAACAACTGCTTTATGCTGTAACATATTAACAGAAACACATTATAGACACTGTGGTATCTGTATAAACAGCAGCTGCATAACAAGAAAGTTCCACTGCATCAGTGCAAAGTCAACTAGCTATAACAATAACTAACACAAGCTCAGACCTAAAGGCCTGCATGTGGCAGACGTTCTACCCACAACTGTGCCATCCTGCAATGCTGCTTCCAGTCCGACTCACTCTCACCACATCGACCCCCACAGAACCACTTCCATGAAAATTGACCCCACAACTGGCCGCACCCAAAATCAATCTGATCAAACATCAGCTTGGCATATGGTCAACTGGGGAGCTCGCTAGCCACAAACATAATTACATAATTTAACCCAGTTATTGCTTCTTCAGTCCCAAGCCAAGACGTTGCCTGGGAAGCATGTCTCTGAAATGACCTATTCTGTGTCGAATAGGACATAAAAACCTTAATTCAGTCAAACCAGTTTGGAAGTATATGTACATCACAGACCAGAGTACATGCACAGTACTGCATTCTTTGGTGGTAAAGTGAGACACCTTGAGGCCACATGTTCAAGCTTGCTCTGTTCCTGTGGTTCGTCCGTCACTGGCCCTCAACTTCGCAGGTCACACTTAACTTTCATACTTGCCTCTGCAGGTACTCTTCAGGGTCCTTGTCTCCTTCAACCCTGTCTGCACAGGGTTGCCTCTGCTGAGTCCAAATGAATATGGTCATCTGAAGGTAAATGCAACGACTGAACCATAAAAGCCTGTCGGGCAGCAATGACCTCTCGATTCCTCAGACAGGTTAACACATAAAAGACTATGGACACGTGACTGTGTCATGCGGTCGACCTGTTCACTGGTACCAAACTATGCTGCTTGGTGATGAATACGGACATCAGTTATTTTGGCGTAGCCACACTAGACACATCAAATCTTGCAGCGTCAGAAACACTTACATCTGTCGACTGGCCTTGTAGTTCTGTGTACATTCATCAAACAGATGTTGGTTCATCTCCATGAACAACTTCAGTGCATTGTATATGTGTCCATGAATTGTTCTGCAATGCACATCAACAGCATTATTAAATATTAGACAGACTTCGATGGCCCAGCGTCCACGTGGATGCATTCACCACCTCGATGGCCTGCCGTAACCTTCATCTTCATCTCCAAAATCTAACCAGGTAATCAGTAGGGGCTAATGGTAATTCTCTGTAAGTTTCATCGAGATTGCTCAAGTTGTTCAGAAAATATCGTGGTAACAAGATCTGTTGGGACGAACAGATGAACGAACGTGGCGGACGGACAGCCTGAAAACGTAATGCCTCCACTGACACTGTCAGACGGCGAAAGCATAACAAGAAGCTCAGCTACAGCAGAGGTACGGCGTGACGTGCCATGTTAGTCAATTCATGCTGTTTCACGAGCTATGGCAGTTATAAGGGTTTTAAACAGCAAAAGTGACCTTCAGGGTCATTCAATAGCACTGGCAACGGTGTCATTCGATAGGCCACATACAATTTCCTATTAGTCTTACATTGCAACAATGTCTCTATCTTGCACCGTTAACAAGGTATTATCACTTATTTCCAAAAAATTAAAGAGGTCACAAAACGTCATATGTCTCTGAACATATCCCTTTTGGAAGTAATATATATATCATACCTGCACTCGTACTCCTCTGAATCAATTAGTAAATGAAATATGAAGTGCTTAGCTTTACCAATTACAAAGATATGATTGGGGGCAAAATTTAAATAAAAATTAGTCCCATACAGGACAGACAGTCAACTCCTCACAAGTGACGTTTCTGTCAACTTCAAAGTCACATGACACAAAAACTAAACCAAATATCAAAAATCCGGCCCCGACAGGCTTTAGGTATTGTGCCGTAACTTAAGAATGCGTAGTCACTCGACAGCTCCCACTGTAAATGGGAGAGGAGATAGCCTTTGAAAATGGCCGAATTTCCGACTTTCAAGGGCTCGTGACCTTGACCTTGGATTGGGTCATACTGCACACCGTCACGCATCACTCATCGACCTCTACCTACATAAGGTCGACTCGGAAAAGTCAACCTAATAAATTAGCCCCATACAGGACTGACGATCGACTTTTCACAACCGACGTTTCTGCCAACTTCAAAGTCACGTGACACAAAACTAGGCCAAATATCAAAAATCAGGCCTGAACAAATTTAGATATTGTGCTGTAGTTTAATAATACGTGGTCAGTTGCCAGCTCCGTTTGTAAATGGTGGAAGAGATAGCTTTAGAAAACGGCCGTATTTCCAACTTTGAAGGGCTTGTGACCTTGATGTTGGATCGGGTCATACTGCATACCATCGTGCATCACTCATTGACCTCTACCTAAATGCCAAATTTCACTGAAATCAACGAAACTTTCTGTGAACGTACGTACGTACACACGTGTGTATGCACATACGTATGCACAGACAGGGGACATTTGAGACCGGTTTTATTAGGTCGACTCTGTCAAAGAGTCAACCTAAAAATACGGGTCATGTGACTCTGACCACGTCCATTTTGCGGGTGATTTGTCACCGTAGGTTAGGATTTGATACAGTCTACACACACACAAAATTTGAGACTATTCTAGCTTCAGCCGTTCCAAAAAATTCATACAAGGCGTCAAAAATTTAAAGTGGGTAACGTGACCCTGGTCCACACACCTCTATTTGGCGGCCCTGTACGGATTGACGCCGGTGAAATTTCACCAAGATAATTGGCGCAAGAAAAATAGAGTTCCTGGGCTACGATACAGCGTTGTTTGCGTGATGCTATGTTTAACTGTTTTGGTAGTGTCGGCTTATGACAAAGAGACAGACACGAGACGACAGCATACACCGCGCTAGCTTAGCATTGCACGGTAAAAATCGAGCGTTCTGGACAGTTTAATAACTCTCACTTCAAGCAATAACACAAAAAAAACTGTAGAAAGCATGGAAATGTGCATACTTGTTCCAGTGTTCTTTGCTTTGATACAGAGCTGGAAAGACAAGAGGGACCAGTGTTGTAGCATTCTCACTGATCAGGTTGATGATCCAGTCATTGTTCCAGAAGTACAATGCCCTCTCAGCAACCTGCAGCCAACATAACTGTATACAACCCAGAAAACTGCAAAATTTTTTGCCAAATTTTGGGGTCATCGTTGCTAAATTTTGCAACATGAAATTGCAGAAATTTGCAAAAATTTTGCAGATGGGTTTCTGCTTTCTGATATGTGTTATAGTGTTGTTTTTCGTGGTCTTCGCAGTGATATTATATGGTGCAGAAGTTACAGACTCCAAGTAGTCTGTTCTGGTGATGCTCGATAACTTGATCGACAGAGCAGTTGTTAACAGACATTTAAAGTCTCAGGAAAGCTTGTTATTCATGATATCAGGCATTTCCTTGGACTGCATATATCACACCTAGGACGGTTCAGTGCTATCGTAGTGCTTCCGAATATCATGCGACTAGGGCGCTATAGAAATTTGTACTGACACTGACATGGTGTTGCACCTTTGTGTGAAAAGAGGCGTATATGATTCCTCGATGAGATAAAAACATTGACAAATGCTGTTCTACAGTTATTAAAGGAACAGTTTTATTAATTATGTTCTATTCATTTTTCGTACTGCTGTATGTACTTATGTGTTTGTTCGTAGTATTTTAATTGAATATGTGATTTTGTTGCTGTCATGGTGTAATAAAAGATAATTAATACACAGAAGTTTTGCAGTGCTGCTGAACAGTGTACACCAACATATGTTGTTAGTGACACCAGTTGGTCTACATTGTATTCCTACCAAACACTCTGCCAATCACCAGGACACTGCAGCCATTGACGCATACGCAGTCGTTCGTTCATACTATGCGGGCAGGGGTCCAGCCTACTCTGGACCCGCACAAGTGGGCGATGCCCATGTGGCCCGCGTGTTGGCTGGCCAGCGCGCTGGCCGATTCGTCCAGTTTTGGGCTACTAGAGGAGCAAAGTTCCCCAAAATGTGAGATTCCCTGCCAAGAACGCCGATGAACCACTGTGCAAAATGTGACGCCAATAGCTTTATCCTCGGCAGAGAAATCACTTTCATCAGTATATACATTTAGATCTTTATATCATATAACACCATTGGTAAAGTTGAAATGTGTAGAATTGGCTTACTTGCTTAAAGTAGTTCTGTGTAACACTGTTGCAGTCGAACAATAAAAAGTCATTTGAAAGTGTAGTGACGTTATTCAGAGTTCCTTTAGCTACACTACTGATAGCTTTTGCTAGAGCAAAAGGATTACTGTTTTTGAAAGTCTGTCGTGGATCTAGTGGTTGTGCAACCAACAATTTTGCAAAACTTGGTTCATTTATGTTACGGTCTGTTGTAATGAAAGAGTTTTGTTTGTCCGTTATTGTGTTTATGTTTTTTTCACTTGTGGCGAAACGTCCGCCATTTAACCTCATACGAAACGTCTGCTAGCTGATCGACGGAAGACAGTTTTATGCCCGAAACGCATGGAAGATGGAAGGTGGTGGCAGCAGACAAAACGTGTACCCATTGCTTGGCGGCTACTATATAGGAAAGAAAAGTTATATTCAACCAAAACTGTTTTCTGTGGATCCGCAAATGTTACTCAGTAATAATATGTAACTTTTAAATCACATATGTAGTTAGAAACTTATAAAAAATTTTAAGTTTGTAAGATACTGAGCTATAAACAACCTGCTCGTGATGTCATGCAGCTGCTACTCCATTTGTTCTTATAACTCAACAATTATCATTCAATCCCAACCTAATCTTGTTACTATAATAATAAACTGAGCACAAGTAGTTCTTAAACAAAGCATGTTTAAAGTATGTGTGAAGCAAGCCTAACCTGGAAATGAGGACTGGAGACACATTTAGCCAACTGGCGAAAGAGAGGAACCATGACTGTCTGAAACTCTCCTGGTTCCAGGACGTCAAGAATCTCTTCCAGCTCATTCAGAAACATCACCTAAAACATAAAATCACATATCACATGTGCATGTCACAACCAGAGTCTGACAGTGACCAAGTGATCACTCAACAGTATTCTCATTGTCTAAAGTTAAAATTAAAACCACTGCGAATGTAGCCACAGCAGTTTACGTGGGTTGGTTTTGTGAGAGGCCCAGTGCAAGAAGTGGCCTCAGTATATCGCACCTACTAGCAGAATAGCAACAATACCAAATTGCTTACTCTGTCAACTTACAATCATGTCAGTCGTACTATCAGGCCAAAATGTACGCTGGCCACATTGCATGCATTTCTCAACAATGCAACAACACATAATAGTCAATTATAAACATACAGTGAAGTACTAATGCACACATCACATTACAGGCTTTGGTGACGGTGCACTATGTGATCTGACATTTTACATTACGTTACATTTAGGTTAGACGAATTCTTGAACCGAACATACCTCCTTTGGACTGTGCACTTTCGGCCAGAATTTAAGTAAGCCTTCAACAACCTGTGACATCAAATAACACTCCTTTCAGTGGCACTTTCCAGATGAACCTGCATTACTAAACCGAGTGTAATGTATCCTTAGTTTCGTTCTCCATTTGTTTCAAATCTGTAAATCATCTCACATCCTTTTGGGACATACCAAATCGTTTCATATGCTGTCTATAATTCCATCTATCTCTATTGCTGCATAACATTTGATCCAACAAGCCTGATATTTGTTTCTTATATGATGTTCAAACAACCTCAAACACGTAACAGTGTATAATTTTGTCAATCATTACTTCGCTCACAGGCACGGTGCCAAAGTATTGTAATGAGCACGTCTGTGTGTCTGTCTGTCCGCGAGCATATCTCCCGAACCACATGCGCGACCTTTACCAAATTTTTTGTGCATGTTGCCCATCGTTGTGGCTCGGTCCTCCTCCAGCAGGGTGACGCAATCCCAGGGGAAGGGGCACTTTTGGGCATTTTCTTCCCCACAGACAATGCATTGTACAGCATAGCATTTGGACCCAAATGAAAACAGCTGAAGTGATCGAGATGCCGTTTGGCTTAATGACCCTGGTGTGCCCAAGGTACCATGTGTTAGATGGGGACCCGATCCCCCAAGGGGTAGGGACAATTTTTAGGGGGATACATATTGGACCATTGTAAAGTAATGGCACATTCTACAGTGTGCTGTGCAACAGCAGCTGAACTGAATGACATGCCATTTTGGACAAAGACTCGGGTGGGCCACAGAACCATGTATTAGATGGAGGTGCAAATCCCCCAAGAAGAAGAGGCATTTTGGGGGGGTTGTCCGGGCCATTCAGAAGCATTGGCAATCTTCGCTGCAGACGTCGGTGTCGCATTCGCTGCAACAGGGTTCATTCAATTGCGAATAACATCATGCAGCAGATAGGATCATTCAGTATGCCAGGCAAGCGCAAATAGTATTCGGAAATTTCTGGACACAGGCAACACAACCTATCGGCTGCGAATAAGGTGGTTGGATTGCACAGCATTGGCGAAATCTGATATCTATGATTGCCTTGTTCAATCTGCAAAAAGGTTGCTTGACTGAGTTGTCTCATCCAACACAAAATAAGGTCATTAGTGATTTTGGAGCTGTTCTTCCAAGACAATCTCCAGGCTAAAAACTAAATCTAACACAACAAAAGGAAACAAGCATCCATAACAAAATGTGCAACAACACAGAATAAACACGAGAAACTAAAGCCCAGTCTGGTCGCCTCCTCCAACCATCGGATATGTAAGGAAGTATCTAAGTAATGAAGAAAGTAAGTAAGGAAGTTCAGTAAGCAAACAAACAATTTATACAGCACCAAAATCAACAAATAAACCAGGGGGAAATTAAAGCCCCGGAACCCGTATGGGGCAATCTGCAAAAAGTAGATAAATTTCATTTTCAGCACCAGCATACAGTAGCAGGATGTATGCCACATGCCTAGATGTACATATCATTTCAAATACTTGCTGTTTCAATCAAACACCAAAAATAATAAATTCACTAAGTTATGAATAAAACACTGCAGTCCAGTTTACAGAACACAGACAAGGTAAAAAGAAAACACAGCAAAACATACAGATGCACATATACCAACAGAACAGCAAATACAACCGGCTTTTGTACTTACTTGTTTTGTTAATGCTGGATCTTTTTCAAGAAACTGTACGATGCAGTAAGCAAGCTGCGGATGATAGACACCGAGTGACCGGACTTTATGAAGAGGAATTAAAACACGCATTAGAAACTGCTTATGTTCCTCTTTCAACGGCAGTGCAAATCCATTGATAATGCTGTACGGAAACAATACAACATATCTTATTACTAAAAAATCATTATAAGCTGATTCTTTGTATCAAATAAATGATACATAGGATGTAACATCATGCACAGCAACAATAATGACACTTATCATCATCATACACTCTATCAGCTAAATTATTTCAATATGAAGCAGCAATAAATACAATGCAATGCAATAAATGCACATTAACAGCAATTACGTAATATTACGTTGACAAAAACTCGGCCTATGCAGAAAAGTCTGCAGCTTCTGACAGTAAACTGCCAGTGAATGTTAGCCGAAATCAATTCTTGAAAACCTAGATTTGAAAAGTTAATATAACAAAATGCAGTTGACTCCTCCCATGAACAACAACTTCAACAACCGATTTAATGGCCCTTTATCCAGGACAACCAGGGTAAGCCAGTACCAAAAAAACATTCACTCCCTGTCTTTGTGGTATTTTACATTATCTTCAATTAACTTTCTCCATCGACTGTCGGCCACAGCATTCTCCTTGCATAGTTGTTCGTTCATTATTGTGGACAGGGGTCCAGCCTACTCTGGACCCCAGCCTGAGACCTTTATATCGGTCCAATGCACCAGCCCAGGGAGAGGAGGGGAATTGGTAGGTGTGTGCGGTGTATGCACGCATTGTGTAGGGTGGAGGAAGCAACAGTAGGCGTGAGCAGCTAGTCAGATATTTCTAAGCGTGCCCCCTCTAGGTGTGGCCGACTGTCTGTCTAAGCCCAGACTGGCACTTATTCAGTGCCAGCCCTGAGCGGCACTTCTTCAGCGCCTGGCCACCTCACTGACATTTCTTTAGCGCTTAGCCAGGGGACTTAGCCACATCTGTCTGCTTCGGCTCTCACGTCAGTGCGTCTGACACCTTGATGATGCTAATCAAGGCATCAGCAATGGTCACAGTTCTAGAGGACACTGTCGAACCCTCTTACCTGCCCGGGATTAGCTCCCTGTTCACCGTGTGCATAGGAATTATTAGAAATAATTCTTTGGTAGGCGGACGTGCCAGGACTGAGGTGTGAACCTTGGCCACTGAGCACATCACGCTCTACTGCACATTGTGGCCGAGTGTGCTTACCACTCGGCCACATGGGCAGGTTTGCAAAGTTTTGGATCTGATAGTCTTTTTCTTCAACCTCACTCCACTACCTCTCGGTCTTACAACTTCAATTTCATAACCGATGTGTTTTTGTACCCAATCATTCTTGTCCTTTCTTGAAATATGAGCACACCATCTCACCTATTTAGCTCAGCACTGTTGGTGGGTTGGTTGGGAGATTAATGTCCCTTTTCAGCACAAAAATAGGCTGTATGGGGCAAGGTCTTGGGTGGAGGTTTAGTTCCACTGGGTTACGGATGGCCAACGATACAGTAACCTCCCGACATCCAGGGTTGTTATCGATACTTTCCAAAAGTATCGCCAATATTCGATATCGATGCCGGCTTTAAAAGTATCGTCGATACCGATATCGATACTTTGCGGTAAAAGTATCGATATCGAGATCGATACTTCGATATCGATACTTTTATAGCGATCACACTGTAGCGACCAGTGTGGATGGGCGGGAGCCGCGGGTCTACGGAGTACGAAAACACTGCAGAGTGGCGTCGTACATGTAGAGTAATAGGACAAAGTGGTAATTGGTAATTTGAGACGGACTAATTACACAACTCGTTT
>Ga0209780_1002622_pt1 | contig 12899 bp, 11 predicted proteins | sample WorMetexBAHAMAS2_FD_187384 | JGI IMG/M metagenome (GOLD analysis project Ga0209780, IMG submission 187384) | Marine gutless worms symbiont microbial communities from Max Planck institute for Marine Microbiology, Germany - Inanidrilus exumae... | ecosystem: Host-associated > Annelida > Digestive... | reverse complement strand
CTGCTGGAACTACTCACACAAGAACGTCTGGTTAGTCTCAAGTCGTGCATGGTTGTGTGTTATTTTTGACTTGGCAACAGAGTTCTTGCGTACCAGTGTAGAATCATGAAACTGTAACATTCAGTCGTGATTAATATCGTGTGTTGTTGAGGTGGCGCGGTGGCGCAATGGGTAGAACGTTTGATTTGTGATCAACAGGTTGTGGGTTCAAATCCTTCTGGGCAAAAGCTGCGTAACAATCTTGGGCAAGTTGTTCCCACCTATGTGCCTCTGTCACCAAGCAGTATAAGTTGGTATACCGGCCAAGGGGCTGTGATGGGTGGATGACTTATAGTCACTTGCGGGCTGACTGCCTGTATACACCGGGATCAGCTCCGGGCCCAACGCTCGGCAACGAGTATGGGAAGCCTTTACCTTTACTTTTATCGTGTGTTATCATCATCCTCCTCATCACCATCATCATCATCGTGTGTTGTTGTGTTTCAGCCACGTGAGAGAGGAAACACCCGACTTCACAAGATTCACAACGTACAAATTGCACTCAACTTTCTCACTCACAAACGGGTTGGTCGCCACAGTTCATCATAGCGTCATGTTGTTTGATTGATAATAGTTTTTGTTTCTCCAGTGTGCTTGCACAATCAGCAGTTGTATAAATACGTTTACTATTTGCAGGTGTAACTGTAATGGATGCTGTCTTATGAAGTGCTTGATTAGCGATGTTGGCGGTGCTTATTGTGTGGTGGCTGTGGTGCCCTTACCAACAAAATCATTTCAAAAATCATACCTTACTGCGAATGTGACTGTAGCAAGGAATAACTGGCCATAGTAGATCGCAGTTCCATCAATTTCCACATGAACTCGCTGGTAACGTTCTAGGTGGAGTCTTGTCAAATTGATATTTGCCGTTTTAGAGCAATGACTCTGTCGCCCTAGCGCTTGGTTGTAAACTGGTCTGTTTTTACCCTTTGTATTTGCTGTTTTATTACTAAATGTAATTTCAAATGTCTGTCTGTACCTGTTTAAAAGATTTTTAAATATTCAAAAGGGTCACGTGGTCATTACGGAGATATTGCGATTTTTAAGTTTTATTTTTATTTGTAAATAAGGGACGTGCACTATCTCGGAATTTAGACATTAAAATTTTCAAGTCTTGATTAGGTTCAGAACTTCAGAGTAGGCCTACACGTCATCGTGCCAAATTTTGTTTCAGCAGCTTGAACTGTTGTGGAGAAATGGCATTTAAACAGTTTTTTATGCCTTTGCCATTCGACAGTGTCGGCGAAGGCATTATGTTTTCGGGCTGTCCGTCCGGAACGTTCTTTCATTTGTTCGTTTTTCCGGTCGCATATTGTTACATAAGTACGCAAGTACATAAAAAGATACGCTTACATAATCTGACCAGCGCTGAACAATACTAAAATAGACGTTATCAAAAACCGAAGTGAAGTTGAATGATAATGAAACTACAGAAAGTCCGGAAACGCTCGTCGAAAAAGAACGCGATATCTATGAACACTTTTGAATAAATCTGACAAAAGTTAACAGGGAATATTCACTAGCAGCTACTGATGACCTGATTAGATTCTGAAGGTCAAAAGATCTAAGGTCAAGGTCACGGCAACCGACGATGTGGTGAAAGCATCCCCGTCGACGTTGTGGCGTCAAAGTCCATCTTCTAGTTTTGTTTAACTTTTAATTAGCGGACGCATCCACCACCTTTTATTATTAGGCCACATAGCAGCGGCCTGTTGCTACAGACGGAGTAGCGTGGTCGGTCTGTCGGTCTGTGTGTCTGTTTGTCTGTTGGTCACGTTCAACTGATCGAGATGCCATTTGGAGGGCAGACTCGGGTGGGCCCAAGGAACCGTGTATTAGATGGGGTCCCGAACCCTGAGGGGAACGGGTATTTTTGGGGTTGTCCGCCCCATTGAAAAGCATTGGGAGACGTTGCTGCAGTACGCTAAAACGACTGAACCTCGAGATGCCGTTTGGCGGCTGACTTATGTGGGCCATGTATTAGAAGGGTCAAGGTCGGACGAATCCAGTCGCAGCCGCGAGGGGTGACAAGGCGGCGATGCACCCTTTTTTAAAATCGTCAAAAGTTAAAATTTTCATATGTTCATTGGGTTCAGAGTCGGCCCGGGCTTTATTCGGTCAAATTTCAGTGCGATAGCTTGAATCACTGTGAAGATATTGCATTTTTGAAAATTTTAATACAACCGCCGTCTTAGATTTTAAAACGTTTAATTTTTCATGTACCAGTTGCATTCGGAGTGGACCCGAGCGTCATCGTGCCAAATTTCATTGCGGTAGCTTGAATAGTGCGGGAGAAAAGGCGATTTTCAAATTTTCATAATGGCGGCTGTGAGCTATATTGGATTAGATTTACGCCTCCTTGGGACCACCTAGTTCGTAATCATTATCGTCGTGTTGTGAATTTCAAAGTGATTTATAAAGAAAGTTGATGCTAACTAACTAAGATGACAGTTTTGTGATCAGTTATATAGAAATTATTATTTTATTATACGCTCGAAGAGCCTATATTGTAAATACTCTACGGGACAAAAACGGTCTTCACGCGTTCGGCAATAACTCTGCCGAAAGTGAACCGATATGGATGAGATCTGGAACATTGTGAGCCAAATGTGGGGCAGGCCCTGGCAGATTTTGGGTGCGATCCTCGCAGTAGCGACAGTTTGAGAGAGGTGGTTTTTCCTAAAAATGCAAAAAAGTGCTCACAACATTTCCAGGTCTTGTGACTTCAGGCCGCCATAACTCCGCAATGATTCACGGATAACTGATCCCCTACGGGATGTCTAGTTTCTATTTTTACCGTTAGAATTAATTCAAAGTCTTTCCCCTGGGCTGTACGCTGCGTACCGGAACGGTACCTACTCAAACTTTCGGCAATCGTTGACGGTCACCGTGGACGTCTCGCTGAGTCATGACGCATAAGTAAACAAACTGATGTGGGCGTGGCAGCTGTGCGACGTTGCGTCAGTAAATAAGTAAACAGTTGTTTCACCTGTCGAGTACGCCGGTGGGAAACGCTTTCTTTGAGTCTATATTGCAGTGTGTCTTCAGATACACTTCAACCCATTTAGTTGAAGCTAGACAGAATTTTGACTGGTGACTCGAATACGAGCTATTTTGTGTTGGGTGGGATGCAAAACTTCAACTCACTCAGTCAATCAAATCAAAAGCTAGAAAGTGATGACAGTGTGATGTCTGACGATGTAGATTCGCTTGGTGAACATTCATGCTGACGAGATTGTCGATGGAAACACTAAACTGACGCTCGGTCTTGTGTGGACCATCATTCTCCACTTTCAGGTCTGCATGCATATTTGTAAACTCTATGTCCTCCCACTAGCGGGCCACCTTGGACGTTGCAATGATTTTGTCTGTATGTATGTTCCGTCTGGGCTTGCAACAACACGACGGTGTCTTGTAGCAAATTCAACTTGGCACGTGTGGCAAGTAACTAGCAGATTTTACTTTGCCCACGGGAGCGGGCGAAGTAAAATCGGGAGTTATTTGGGGCCGAAGGGTCAGAGGCCAAGGTGACTGTCTATTATCCATTTCAACGTCTGTTCTTCCTGATGAATCTGGATTAGTTACTACTGAACATCGTACTGCTGAGGCATGAAGTCTGACGTAATTTGACCGTTTTTTGACCTTTCAGTCTCTAGACTACTTGGAGATGACATTTTTATTAGAAGAGCCACTAATTATGAACAGTTAAATTTAAAAACTAGCGTGATATTGCTAACGCGCCAATCCATCTGTCTGTGTGTCTGACTACTGTATAGCTGAACGACAGAAGGTCGTACCACTAGATCTAGATGGATGTAAATATTCTTGACAGCAGTGCATTTTTTATTGCAAAAGGATGAAAGATGAGGGTCACCAGACCTTAAAAATTACACAGATGAAATCAGGCGTAACTGAAGAAAGAAAAGGGTTGTATGAACTCAAAACTAGGTGGAAATATTGGCATATACAGAGAGCGCCACAAACTGTGAACTAGTCCATGAGACAAGACCCCAAATTTCCAATATCGTTACCACCTGAGGTGAATAATTCTCATTGCTATTTTTTGCTTGTGCCATGAGTCTAGTTTATGCTTTGATATGATAGCCTTCCAGATTGGTAGCTTAACTGTGGTTGTCACCTCTTAAATGGACATTTCTCATGGAAAAGTGTGAAAACACACATTTTATCTGCTGTTCTTTACTTTGACAACAACAATCTTCTCTAAACAGTCATTAAAGTCACAAACCATCATAAAGTACCTGTTGCGTAAATAAGCTGAACCTAAAGACAGATTCTGTCCGGTTTTGATCAAAACACGTTGCAATCTCATTGTCACCGTCATCAAAGTAGTGTCCTCGATCTCACACGTATAGCCTAGGCATATACCACTGATTTTTCCTTTCTTTCAACAATGTATGATTTAATAACTGCAGTTAGGATCTATTTCACTTCTCTAACACAGCTGTTGTTTAACGTCTCTGCAGTAACGAGGAACTACACTATGCTAGTCGTATTCACAACTTTCAGCAGAACGAACGCTACTGATTTTGAATATTTGCATTACTCGGCACTTAGATATTTATTTAGTAGTTGTGTGTCAGCGTAATTAATATTCAACATTTATACACATATCGACAAAAAAGTATTTCTATGAAGTATTGGTATTGGTATTGCAATGCATCTTAGTAGCTTTGCTAACAACCCTGGTGTGGTCAGAATTTGCGATCAAGCAATGACGAGACGATGCCTAGGAATAATTGCAAAGATAACTGCATATGATGTCAGCCATCTGGGCCATACATCTGTTAGTAACTATATGACAGTTGTATTTTACATCTCAGCTATTGTGAATACTGATATGATACTCTAGTTATGAAGCTATTATCAGTCTGAAACTCCTAGCTTCACAGACTTCAGTTATGATTTGAAAACTAGCAACATATTTACCCACGCCTACAGCAGTCGCGGGAGTATAGGGTTTTTATGAACGTTTGTCTGTCTGTCTCTCTGTCTGTCTGTTTTTTACCGCACGACATCTTAAAAACCAATGTAGCAAGGATCACCAAACATGACATGATGAGTCCTGGAAACCCATTTATTTTGGCTCAGAGGGTTAAAGGTCAAGGTTAAGGTTACGAGTCACAAAATCATCGCTGGCGTGGGTCTTTGCATTCTTGTGAGTGCTGGCTTTTTCTAGTCGGAAGTACCAGTACTGTGCTGATAAAGAGCTACACACCATTTATAAAACTGTTGGTTGAGTTGATATCTATGGTGACAATTACTGTTTACATCGCTTGTGTACTGAACAATTAATAGAGGTAAACATTGAGTAAAAATCAACGCTATTACAACTACGTTGCAGAACAGGATGTTGCAAAGTCGTATTTAGAAGTACGTCGAAAAATCTACGCTGCAGATATATGTTAACGCAAAACAAAAACATGCGCAAAGTCTTAACCACGCCCACTTGAACGATAGGTAGCAAAGCGTAGCCAACTTTTTCTACGCTACGTTTATCTACGAAGTCTACTGTAGGAAGTTAGCGTAGACGTCTAAAGAAACACTTTTCCTGCGATGGAACTCGTAGCAGCTACTGAGAAAAACGCGTCTCAGGTTGCAGTGGCCCACGCTGGCAATGCTTTTGTGACTCGTGACCTTGACCTTTGATCTTTTGACCCTAAAATAAATGGGTTTCCGGACTCGAAAAACCGTGGAACATTTTTTGTGAAATAAACGGGTGTTTCTAGCTGCATCGGATTTTTATATATCGCGCGGTGATGCAGACAGACAAACGCCGCTGAAAGACCTACAAGCACAATTGCCGTCGGCGAAGTGTTTGCGGTATTGTCATCACGGCATAGATATTGCGAGCGTTCAGCTGATTCATGTGATGAATGCATACCTAAGTATAAGCAAACTAGATGGCCGCAAACTCTCAGACCAAGCCAAGTAGTCCTATATAATAGCGTGTATTATATAGGACTACTTGACCAAGCCAACCGACTTCAGATGTGAGACCGCCTGTTGGCTGCTGCCCCTCACACCCACCATCCTCATTTATTATTATTATATATTACTCAGCCCTCAGACCGAAAGCTGGTACTCATTTTACCATTCTATCCCGCAGACGTTGACATACTGAGTCACCTAGGCTGTGTGTCACAGTCAGAGACTTGGTAATATAATATGCCTTATTAGCCGGCACGGCATTGCGATGCCGATGCCGAAGGGCTTATACTTTAGTGCTGTGGTTTCTTCTTTCGTCTTCCTTTCTTCTTTCTTTTTTTCGATGCCTAATCTGTGAGGTCAGTGAACGGATCTCAACCATACTTGGACACATATTCACTTATGACTGCAATTTGAAAAATTTGGACTGAACTTTCCGGGCTCTTATCCCCACGGACTGGGGTCAAAAATTGCTTTTAGGGGACCGACTTTGAACGTTGACCAAACATATCTCTGCAACGGAACATGATATCAACAATCGATAAGAAACTTGTCAATCTGCAGGGCCTTGCGGCTTAAATTTTGTGAACTTTGGTCTAGAAACAGCTGAGAAAGGTTGGCGAGTTTTTGCCACCGTCCTAAATTTTTGCATTGGAAGACACTGCCAGCCTTACCGCATGGACGTTATATAACAGACAGCAGACAAAGTTTGGCACGAGTTATGTTGTGGCACGAGCTTACAGTCTAGAACAACAGAATGCCGGGCGGGCTTAAGCTGGGCTTTGCCATGCATATAGTTTATAATATTGTGGTCACAGTCGACGTATTGGATGCGATTCACGCACTGCTGGCTACCATCCTACCAGATCACCGAGACCTGTGTGAAGCAGTAGTGGTATGTTCTGATTTGAAAGAAATCCGACGAGAATACTTCATGGTTTCTTTTGGCCCAAAAGGCTATAAGATGTGCTGATGTTAATTTCTTTTATCGCTTTAACGGTCTCCTTATCTCTAATTATCTCAGAATGTACTTGACCGATCTTTACCAAATTTTCGGCATAGGTACACAACTACACATAAGGGCGGCGGAAGCACCCTAAAAGTGGGCGGCAAAACTCCCTTCCCATCCCTTCCTACTTCTTCCCTTCCTTTTCGTCCTCTCCTTCCCGTCCTCTCCCTCCCTCCTTTTTCCCCTCTCCCCTTTCCTTTCCCCATTCCTTAGTGTATACCAATTTTGCTGTACGATCTTGAAGCTTGCCCGATGAGGAAAACTGATTTAAATTCATTGGATTTTGTCATAAGCAGCTTTTTTATGAAACTGTTCAAAACTGGTAATATCGACCTTGTTAAATGTTGTCAGTCATACTTTTGTTTTGAATTACCCAGTGTACTTCATGACAGGCGTGCTAGAAAATTCGATATAAAATACAGGAATCATTGTCGATATACACTACGGTCGTTGTTATATATTCGTGATATAGTTAAGCTGTCGCTTTCTTTTTTTCTCTATCTGTGCTACCATTTATGGTGAATAAAGATGAATATATACCGCGCCTTCGTTCTGTGCGCTGGCGTTCAACAACGGATGGGAGAATCACAACATGGATGCGCGTCTTAACACCTCCGATGACCCCTCTAATACATTTTAATATGTATGTATGTATGTATGTACGTCTAATAAAAAATTTGGTGAACTTTGGTCCAGTACCCCCTAAGTTTTGCAGGCGCGTTTGCGCCGGGCGCGCTACACGCTGGGCCACGTATTTTTAGTCTTTGGAGGACTGAAGGCAGACAATCATACTAGTATTTATTTTATCAAAATAAAGCCAGTTTTTTGCCGCGCGGCGCTATCCTAGCGCGGTATATGCTATCGTCATGTGTCTGTCAAGCCGGTATTGTACCAAAATGGCTAAACGTAGGATCACGCAAGCACAACACCATGCGATAGCCCAGGGACACTAGTCTTCTGGTGCAAAACATCTCGGTGAAATTCCAATGGCGTCACCTTCAGCGGGGACGCCAAATATTTACAGGTAAGGTGGGGTAGGTTTAAGTTAGCGATTTTCTACCAGTATCTTGCATTATCTCAGAAACGGTGCAAGATATGGACATAGTTACTGTGGAAGGCTATTAGCAGCTCGCATGCGCTCTATCGAATGGTGCTATTTCCATTGACCTGTGACCCGTAGCTACCCCAGACCACCACATTTTCCACATTTTGTATTGCCTTTTATATCTTCGTAGTGGGTGGAGATAGAGACTTCATATTTGATAGATGTGTTGATCCTAGGAAGTTCTAATCCACGGATGACAGGTGATCAGGTAACGTGATCCATTTTAAATTTTGTGGGCCGCAAACATATCTCTGGAACGGCTGAAGCTGGAGTCGTCAGATTTTGTACACACTTAGAATATGCCAAATGTTAGCCTAGTGATGACAACTAAGCCATAATGGGCGTGATCATGGCGGTCACGTAACGTATTTTTTAATTTTCGCCCCTTATCATATTCGTGTAATCACTGAAGCTCGGCTCTTCGTATTTCATGTGCTGTGTGCTGATTGATACTGAGGAGTGCCAGTGCATGCGTGATAGATAATAGATTACCGACTCCAACCGCCGCCGTCTTCGGTCGTCGTCATCCTCGCAGCTGGTGATTCGACGTACACGGCTGTTTACCGTCAGCGATCGAGCATTTCCGGTGGCTGGTAGCTGCCTCTGGAACAGTCTGCCGCCTGACGTTACCTCAGCTCCAACGCTGACTGTTTTTCGGAATCGCCTCAAAACTTTCCTTTTCTCCCAATCATTTCCTATCTAACTGTTTTCCATTTCCAGTTCTGTACCCCGTGTATTGTAGTGGTTTAGCAGTCTTGTACTTAGGCCACTCTAAATAACTCTAATGTAATGTAATGTAATGTAATGTACCCTTGAAGGGGGTGTTTAGGGTCACAGCAGCGGTGGAGTTGTTGTTACTACAGACCACTAATAGGAAGTGATGTATGGCCCATCGAATAGCGGCAAGTCCGATGACCTTGAGTGGCCTTCAAGGTCATTCGCCTACTCAGTCCTATTGCATGCCTTTTTAAACGTGTTTACACGTGGCTGCGCAGCAGCTGTCGAGATTTAAACTGGCATAGCGCGTCGCGCGGTCCCTCTGCGATAGCTGAGCTTGTTGTAACTTACCGTTGTGTTGGTTATGTCAGTTTTACGCTAGCTTAGTTTTACTTTTTTAAACCCTAAATTGTTGATTCTTACGTGGTTCTTCTCCAGTGTTTCATGGCACTAAACTGTGGTTTGCGGCGACTGTTGCTGGCAGGCAGTCTGGTCTTGTTTCTTCTGACATATTACGTGCGGTAGGCGAGGAAGTGGGCCATTATGTGCTGGTCGGTTTACAGCTAGTGATTATGAGTTATCGGCTGCCGGCGGGTGCACCGCGCGGCCGTATATGTGAGTACGTGCTTCGTCGATCATGGCGGGCGGGCAGCCGATGATATTGTGCGATATCCGTCACGCGTCGTTGCCCGGCTTCAGTCGCATGCCCGTTATAAATATAAGTCTTGCCTCGCGCTGCTGTTGTTTTGCCGGCGCGCACAGTGGCCCTGCTAACTGAATGCGGTGGCGACCCCTGGCGAGGCGTCGTACGGTGGCTGTGGCGTGCACCGCTCGCAGGCCGGCGTCGTCGTCGTCGTTGTAAACGTCCTGGCGCTGCTGCGTACAGTCGTACACCGCCGCTTTCTGCCGCACGTTGAGTTTGTCGTGAACGAAGACCGACCGCCAACAGACGTCAGTGGAACTGGCAGCCAGTGAGCTATCCACGATGAATGAGGTCGCCGACTAGCGTGTGCTGGGTCAGTCGGTGAACGGACGATGGCATCAAACACGACCTACCCGCCGGCGTGGACCGGCTACAAGCGCTTGGTGACGATCGACGGCCATACCTACGAAGAGCTCGAATACCAGTTCTGTTCTCGTCATCGCAAGCTGACGATACATCGGCGTCGCGGGCGGAACGACCTCGCGCTTCGTCGTCGACGCTACAATAAGACAGTCGAAGAGATCCGCGCCAGCTCCATCAAGAACCTCAAGGTAACCACGTCTACTACACGCTCAGCCAGTCCACCGCAAGTTTAAAAGGTAAAGTTCTCCCATACTCGTTACCGAGCGTTTGGCCCGGAGCTGATCCCGGTGTACAGGCAGTCAGCCTCACTTGAAGCCATCCATCCGGCGATAGGCTGCCATTACTTTCCGCCAGGCCTGCGGTTACCTTTCCAGCCGAAGAGCGTCACCGCCCATCGGCCGGCACCAAATTGGTGACAGAGGCACATGCGTGTGAGCAGCTTGCCCAAGGCTGTTACCTGGAAGCGGACCGGCCGAGATTCGAACCCACGACCTCTAGGATCGCGAGCGAACGCTCTACCGTTAAGCCATACAGGCCACAGCAAGTTGCTCAAGCCAATTTCAGCCTTCTACTGTCAGCTGGAGGGGAATTGAGTATAAAATTATGCAGGCTGTTGAGTGAAAGTGCAGTGGGCTGATAGGGGTGGTGATGGTATGTTTGCATGCCGTACCGTGAGTCGATGCAAGTCGGCCGCTACAGCTGCAGGGTGACGGCTTGTATACGAGCTTTCTCATTGTGAGTGTTATACACGCAGACACGGAGTTGTTGTAGCCCGAGTCTGATCAGAGCTTTGAAAGATGAACACAGACAGACAGAGAGACGGTTCGTTGCTGGAGTCGGTCTGATATCTTTGTGACGTGAACAGTTTGCTGGTCGTGCAGCAGCAGACGCTGTAGTTAACCCACTCCGACGACAGTCGCGGGCTAGCGTTTTCACTTGCGTTTGTCTGTCTGTCTGTCTGTTTATCCGCACGATGTCTCAAAAAACGACGCAGCTAGGATCACTAGAGTTGACATACAAAAGTTTGACAATGAGTCCTGGAAACCCTTTTATTTTGGGGTCAAAAGGTCGAACGTCAAGGTCACGAGTTGCAACATGTCTGTGTCGGTTTTCAGACGGAACGCAATATTGTCGCTTGCCGCAAACGTAAGCTACGCTGGGTTTTCCCGCTGCACAAGCCATGCAGTGACACTGGGTTTCCCTTCGTCACTTTCCCGCGGCCGATGCTGCTGCAGACCGCCGGTTTTCTGTGTGTGGCGTTTTTCGCGGTCAGCCAGCGAGAAAAAAACATTGTCGGCATGGGTTAGGGTTAGGAGTGGGGTTAGTAGGGTTAGTATTAGCATTAGAGTTAGGGTTAGGTTTATGGTATGGGTTAGAGGGAAATGTACGGGAGGGGAAATGTCCAGGGGGAATGTCCGGAGTTGGTGCGTTGTGCGTTGTTGTGCGTTGTCCGTCACAGTCTATGCTGTTATTGCTGTCAAGATACTCAATGACATCCTGCAGCGATGAATGCCGTGCAGTCAACGAATGAACTAGACAGCGATGAGCACTGACCCGTGTAGAACACTGCGTGTGCATTTACTTTCAGTAGTGATGTACATACTGATTTCAACGAAGATACGACTAATGAAAGTGCTAGTGTGGCCTGTAGCCACGTACGGCTGTGAAAGCTGGACACTCGGAAAGAATGAAGAAACACGTCTTGACGCCTTTGAGATGAAAGGACTGAGAATGATTCTGCGGGTTTCATGGACAGCAAAGAAAAGAAATGAGTGGGTTCTTAGCAAAACTGGAGTAAAGAGGGGGAACTGTTAGACACTGTCAAAGCAAGGAAGCTAGCATCCTATGGTCACATGAGGAGGAAACAAGGGAGTTGCCTAGAGAAAGAGGTAATGCAAGGAACAATGCAAGGTGCACGCAGGCGAGAAAGACCACGCACTGCCTGGATGGACAACATCAATACGTGGACAAGACTTCCTGTGGAAGAGTCAGTCAGAATGACAGAGGACAGAGATAAATGGAGAAAGTACGTCCATGGTGTGGCCAACCGTCGGATCGAGGACAGCTAAAGAACAGAACAAAACAGTGATGTACACACGGCCTTCCAAGGCGAGACCGAGGCGCTGACCCACGTGACCGAGGCGAGACGAGACGCCTTGAGACCGAGGCCACATCCCTGACTTTCAGTATCCGAAGGTCAGCGTCTCAGCGATAGGGTTCGAAGGCCTTACGGCATTGCACTGTAAAACACTCAGAAAGGAGATGCTGCCGCTGGGGTGGAGGGCAGGTGGGCGGGAGGTCCCGCTGGTGTTTCTTTTCGGTTTTACCTAAGAGACGCATTCCAAAGCCAGACCCACACGGAAAGATATTCTATAAGGCACTGGTATGTTACTTCATGAACTGATAAATAGCAATTACGTATGATATCACATCGAACTGGTAAATAGGTCCTGTGGTGATTGGTTACCGTATTTCCTCTAATAGAAGCCACTGGCTTCTATTAGAACAATAGTGTCAGACCCCCCGGCTTCTATTAGATACCCGGCTTCTATTGGAACAAATGAAGTCTGACCCCCCTGGCTTGTATTTGAGACCCGGCTTCTATTAGAGGAAATACGGTAGTTTACACCGTGTTGTAGGCGCTAGCATAATTACTTAAATGATCCTCCCCTATCCTTTCTCCTTTTGGATCGTCACTGAACAAAAAGCCTAGGCTATAGTGGGGACAAGTTCTTGTGTGGAGATTTAGTTTCGCCAGGTTAAGGATGGCCAACCAACGATACAGTAACCTCCCGACCTCGTTGCCTTTTTCAACAAGAACTCATCAGGAGATGAGATAGCAAACGTCAACTTTTTACGACGATATGGCACGTACGTACTTCAAAATACTAAAAAAGAGAACCTACTTCGTTTAACCAATTAGACGATAGCTAGCCAAGTACTGCGCATTCAGTCTTGAGTTTATGAATATGCTACAGTCCACCTTGCTGTTATAGAATATTTATGCCGTGGGAGTC
>Ga0209780_1002621_pt1 | contig 12899 bp, 7 predicted proteins | sample WorMetexBAHAMAS2_FD_187384 | JGI IMG/M metagenome (GOLD analysis project Ga0209780, IMG submission 187384) | Marine gutless worms symbiont microbial communities from Max Planck institute for Marine Microbiology, Germany - Inanidrilus exumae... | ecosystem: Host-associated > Annelida > Digestive... | reverse complement strand
CTTCCGTACTCATTGAGTGCGACTCTGTGCGAGGAGCCTAAATTTACGTTAGTCGCACGACAGGCCTGGGGCCTCGACCAGATATTGCCACGGGCCTTGTTTAGCCTTAATTCGGCACTGCCCCCAGCCGAAGCTGGTACTCGATTTAACGACCACGGAAGGATGCAAGGCTGAGTTGACCTATGTTACGTGAAAGCGGACCGGCCGGGATCGAACCCGCGACCTGTAAATCGCAAGTTCAACGCCCTACCGCTAAGCCACCACGCAACACAACATCTCAGCAGTGCATCACGTTGGCATTCAGGCAATGAGATGGTGGGTAATATTACCTATTATGATTTTTGCGGTTTTTGACCTGTCCCCGTCAGCACTGTGTAGAAACTGCACTGTTTTATATTTATTTAAATACAAATATTATTATATTTATTTCAATACAAAGTCATCATCATCATCATCTTTGTCATATGCTCAAGGCAGAGTTAAAAGAATAAAACAACACAACAGATTGAACAAACTTATCATCGTATTTTTCAACTATGCCGTAATTGTAAAGCTGTAGCTAGATAAGCATGAAAGAAATATAAAATAAAACTTGGCAACGTTTACAGCTTAATGAGAGAAATGAAGAAAAAGAACCGAGCATAAAAAGAACTGACCTATACATTTCGAGCCGTGTGATCTGTATCCTTCGTCACAGACACAGTCGTAACTACCATGTGTGTTCTTACACGTCGAGTGTTCCGTACACCCGCCGTTATATTTCGCACATTCGTTTATGTCTGCAAGACATCAGTTTAAAAACTTTAACTTAGTACTACTGTAGTGGCTACAAATTTTAAATTAACTGTTCCTAATATATGTATGCTTATTGTCACTATACAATATTGCTTTTGTTGTTGTTGTTCTTATTGCTTTTCTGTTCTTAATCTTCCATAACCATTACTAATTATTATACATTATGTTATTACTGGTCCGCCTACACATAGTGTAGAGGGCCAGGCTAGTGATGTTATCTGGCGTCTGGCGTCGTCTGTCGTCGTTTGTAACACTCCACGTCGGGCCACTAGAGTTGCATCCCGTACTCACGTTAGGGCGACACCTTGTTTTATACAACTTGCATAAGCAGTAAGTAATATTTGATATCTATAAGCCGTCACGGCGGACGGCTTTATATTTAAGTTTAGGTGTAGGCCTACATCTCGCTCTTCAGTCTTTTAAACAAAAAATGTATGCTATGCTACGTCAACTTACAACATCTCAGTTCTGAAGGAAATTCGTTACTCTGAATGTGAGTAAGTATGAGAAATACAGGCCCATCTGCAACGGTAGCAGGCTAATAATTAAGTCTTACCTGTGCAGGTGAGTCCATCACCAGTGTAACCTTTTATGCACGTGCACTTGCGTCCGTAGTGTGTATTTGTGCACGTGGCGAGTGAACTACAGCCGCCGTTGTTATATGCACATTTATCAACGACTGTACACAGTCAAAATAAAACAAAATTTCATTTTTGGGAGTAGTTGCAACGGTTTAACGGGCTGTGCACTAGCACCAGCTGTGTGTTAATGGCGACACGTCTGTTTTCTCCGGGAAAGACGAATTTTGACCCCCTGCAAAAAGGCAGTCCTGAACAAATTGCCATCAATTTGCACAGTTGGTTACGTCCAAGAGACAGAAGATATATCAAATTTATGCAAATCCGCTGATGGGGGCTTCTTTTAAGAATGAGTAAAGTAAAAATGAAATTAGGCGTTGAAGCGCCGACCTATCTAAAAGTAACCACGTTTCGGAATTCACGGGGTCTTCTACCAATCTCCAATATCGAATAAGGCAAACTTTGGCATGCAAGGGCAGACCTAAGGGTTGATCTTCCTTGCGAATGTTAACTTTTTCGACTCATTTTGTCACATCTAAGGGGTGATAAACTCCAAATTTAACCGCATCTTTAAATTCTACACTTTTAATAGCGCTACCTCGTTTTTATTTGCTTATGCCTCATATCACGAAAACAAGGTGAAAACATCCTTAACAAGAACATTAATTAAGTTGGGTTACACCGACTTACCGACACATTTAGAGCCGTGTGCTTTGTATCCGTCGTCACAGACACAGTCGTAACTACCAGGTGTGTTCTTACATGTCGAGTGTTCCGTACACCAGCCGTTATCTTCTGCACACTCGTCTATGTCTGGACACATTATTGCACCATTCTCTTTCATTAATACTTTGACAGAGATGCACATTGTTGAAAAACAAGTAGCTCAGCTGTCGCTGGCAAAACCACGCGACGCGCTGCCTCACGACAAACGGCAAAATTTTAAAACAGTCACGTGACCATAACCAGGCCTTTTGTTGATGATATGTCAACCTGTTGATAGAATTGATATTGTCTACTCGTGTACAAAATTTGACGACTTCAGGTTCAGCCGTTCCAGTGATATGATTGGAGCCCCGAAAATATTTTAATTGGTCACATCACATGACCACTCCCTTATCAGGGACATTTTGTCGTCCATAGGCTGTGACTTGCACTTTCAACCTTTACATCAAATTTGTTGTCTTTGCGATCAGTTCACCAATAACGAAGATGCGTAAGGCAATGCAAAATAAAGAAATTGAGGTGGTTTAACGTGCTTAGGAGTCACCCAACGTCATCGGCAATATAACCATTCGATAGAGCGCATACGACTTCCTATTCGAATTAAATAGAAACAATGAGGCTATCTTGTACCGTTTTCGATATATTATCACTTATTTTCCAAAAACTAAAGAGGTCACGTGACAGTGAGCACGCCCCTTTCGGGACAATTTGTCGTCCGTAGGCTGGGACTTGCTATGATCAACATGTACGCCAAATTTGAAGTCTCTTGCTTAAGCCGTTCCAGAGATATCTTAAGGGGACTAAAAGTTTAAAATGGGTCACGTGACGTGGCCACACCCATTTCGGAGATGGTTTGTCATCTGTCGGCTGTGACTTGCTATGTCCAACCCACATATTAAATTTGAAATGTCTACGATTACATGCAACGAAGAAATGAAAGGCAACGCCGAATGTAAAAATTCTCGTTTAGAGCCACTTTTTGGGAGACTTAGGGGTAACGCACAGGGTTCTCTATGGCTCCATGGAGAGCGCATTGTCGACTTCTTATTACAGCGATAATTGAACTTTTCTCGCTAGCTGTCACGGCTGCGGCATTATTAAGCGAAATCTGTCAAAATCGGTGTTTTCTGAAGGGGTGGGTCACTTTGAAAAAAATTGTGCTGGCAAAAACAGCAAAATCGCGTTTTGTGCCACCATTTGGGGGACTTAGCGGTAACGTACACGGTTCGTCTACGGCTCGTTGAATAGCGTGTGGTCGACTTCCTATTAGTGCTAATTAAACTTTTTTCGCCAGCTCTCACGGTTGAGGCGCTATGAGCGGATATTGGTCGAAATTGTGGTGTTTGAAAGGCGGTGGGTAACTTTGAGCGTAAATTTCAGGAATGTCCACTAACGACTTTTAGCGTCAGAAAACTAGAGTCTCTTGGCTATCATGTGGCTTGTTTGCGTGATCCTACGTTTAGCCGTTTTGATACAATACCGGCGTGTGACAGACAGACAGACAGACAGGCACACACACACGCACAGACACAGTGACAAACACATGATGACGGCTGTTACCCGCACATCGCTAGCGCCGCGCGGGTAATTATTAATAAATTGAAATGATATAATGCGCTCATTGGTTTCGTTTTCCGTGTATAATTTTATCAATTTTATATATCAATGTTCCTTGTTTATCAGTATTTGTTTCTATTACCTGAATTAATTTACACGTGTACCGACATGTAACCTATTTTAAGTAAGTAAATGCAGCAAATTTTGCACATTAGAAACTTCGCTTTTTCATCCGTCTTAATAAAAGTTACAGTGATGATCACAAATTAGCTATACGACCTTGTGTTAGCCTGAAAAACACAGTACATATATAAATGAATATGATACAAACTAACTATAATTTTATAACACAGAAATTTTTAGAAGCAAAGTTGTAACTAAAACGGAGGGTTCAATGACAAATTCTGGAAAAAAAAATCTGCAAAACTCCAATTAATCTATGATATGATGAAATGAAAATTTACACAAATCATAAACTGACCTATACATTTCGAGCCGTGTGATCTGTATCCGTCGTCACAGACACAATCGTAACTACCAGGTGTGTTCTTACACGTGGAGTGTTCCGTACACCAGCCGTTATTTTTCGCACACTCGTTAATATCTGCAAGGCATCAGTAACAGTAACTAAGGCATATGTTCACAGTGCGCCCATTATATACTAGTAGACCGAGGGCGCAGCAAAAAGCAAATCAGTATGCTAGTACATGCCTGTAAACGGAATAAAAGTCGAAAGATACGGAACACCAAAAACAACAACTAGCTTCACATAGGCCTGAGTTTTAAAACTTTAAAATAATACTATTGTAGTTACTACAGATTAGAAATTAACCGTTTCTAATATATGTATGTTTATCGTCGATATATTTAAACGATAATGCTGTTGTTAGGCTGCATCGCATCTAGCGATAATGGCCCATTGCTACACACGTAGTAGCGTGGTCGGTCTGTCTGTCGGTCGTTCTGTCTGTCTATTGTCACGTTCATGAGCTTGAAGGAAATACGTTACTCTAAATATGAGCAGATATGAGAAGCGATCGAGACGTCCTTTATCGTTTGTGATGTGGATTTGCCCTTGGAACCATGTATTAGATGGGACCCTTATCACCCAAGAGGAATGGGCAATTTTGGGGTTGTTCGACCCGATGATAGCTATTGAGCGCTTCACTCGTATGCGCGCGGGCGATGCGGCCTGTCGTCAAATTACTTTGACAACTTGTTGTTGTTATTATTATTATTATTATTATTATTATTATTATTGTAGTTGTTGCAGCTGCTGCTGTTGCTGTTGTTGTTGTTGTTTTATTCTATTTCTTCTTGCTCCATAACCATTATTAAATAATAACTAACATTCATATTAGATTACTTTAGACAATTTACGTAAGCAGCAAGTAATATTTGGTATTTTTAAGTCGCAGCGGACGGCGTTAACCACCAGTTCAGGTGTAGGCATATCAGTCACTCAACACAATACGTAATCAATACATGTAACCAAATCTCAGTTCTGAAGGACATTCATTACTTGAAATGTGAGTAGCCTAAATATGATGTAGGCCCATCTGCCACCGTAGCAGGCTAATAATTAAGTCTTACCTCTGCAGGTGAGTCCATCACCAATGTAACCTTCTATGCACGTGCACTTGCGTCCATAGTGTGTATTTGTGCACGTGGCGAGTGAACTACAGCCGCCGTTGTTATATGCACATTTATCAACGACTGTACACAATCAAAAAACACAAAATTGCATTTTCTGGAGGTGCAGTAACGGTTTCACGGGCTGCACAATGAGCAGTAGGACCAGCTGTGTGTTAATGGCGACTACTCATTTCAACAGGGGCGAATTTTGATTTCCTGCAAATAGGCAATCCTCAACAAATTGCCGATACTCTGCACAGTTGATTACGTCCGCGAGACACACACGATGTATCGAATTTGGTGCAAATCCGTTCATCGGGCATCTTTTGAAAATGAGTAAAGATGAAGGTAGGCGTAGAAGAGCCGATCAATCTAAAACCGACCACGTTCTGAAATTCACGGGGTCTTCTACCAACTCTCCGATATCGAATAATGCAAACTTTGGCTTTCAATGGCAGACCAAATGGCTGATCTTCATTATCAATTTCAACCTTGTTCAGCTCATTTTTGTCACAACTGCGGGGCGATATACTCTAAATTTGGCCGCATCTTTAAATGTAACATTTTGTAGTAGCGCTACTTTGTACTTCGTTCCTTACATCTGATAATACGAAAAATAAGCTGAAGACACCCTCAACAAAAACATAAATTGATTGAGTTGGGTTTCCCCAACTAACCGACACATTTAGAGCCGTGTGCTTTGTATCCGTCGTCACATACACAGTCGTAACTTCCAGGTGTGTTCATACACGTCGAGTGTTCCGTACACCCGCCGTTATTGTTCTCACATTCGTCTACATCTGCACACAGCATTGCACGATTCTCTTTCATTAATGCTTTGAAAGATATACACGGTTATCGCTGAAAAATTAAAGCTATTCTAAGTTAAAGATAAAATAAGCTCTGCGGATTATATGGCTATGTTCCTCATCTATCACTATTTCTTTCTAAGTGTTATTGTATGCGAAATGATATATACATGCATCGATATGCAAATTTCTTCAAGTTAAGGCAGCATACTTCGCAGATAAGAAACTTCACTTTTTCATCAGTTCGCATAATGCACTCGATAGTAATTACAGCGACGGAAACGAAACTGTATAAAAGCTTTGGTGTTAGCGCAGAAAAAAAAGCAAATATGATAAAAAAAGTTACAACATAGAAGCAAAATTGTAGCTAAAGCGGAGAAATTAATTACGAATTTTGAAAAACAGATCTGCAAAAATAAAATGAGAAACATAAATCATCAACTGACCGACACACTTAGACCGGTAAGCTTTGAATCCGTCGTCACAGACACAATCGTAACTACCAGGTGTGTTCTTACACGTGGAGTGTTCTGTACACCAGCCGTTATGTTTCGCACACTCGTTGATATCTGCAACACGACGTAAATTTAACAACTTTAAATAGATAATGTTACTTCAAATTATAAATCAACTGTTCCTAATATATGTATGTTTACCGTCAATGTATTGAAACGATATTGTTATTATGATTATTATTAATACTCGTGTTTCGTTTTCTGATTGTTCCATAACCATTATTAAATATTAACATATATATTAGATTACTTTACGCAATTTACGTAAGCAGCAAGTAATATTTTATATTTATAATCCGCGTCAGCGGGCGGCGTTATCCTTCAGTTAAGGTGAACATCTCGCTCTTCAGTCTCTCAAACAGAATACGTAATCTATACATTAAGAAAATCTTAGTTCTGAAGGAAATGCGTTACCCTAAATATGAGTAAACATGAAAAGTGTAGGTCCTCCTGCAACCGTAACAGGCTAATAATGAAGTCTTACCTGTGCAGATGAATCCGTCACCAGTGTAACCTTCTATGCACGTGCACTTGCGTCCATAGTGTGTATTTGTGCACGTGGCGAGTGAACTACAGCCGCCGTTGTTATATGCACATTTATCAACAACTGTATACACAATCAAAAACACAAAATTGCATTTTCTGGATGTGCAGTAACGGTTTCACGGGCTGCGCAAAGAGCAGTAGAACCAGCTGTGTGTTAATGGCGACTACTCGTTTCACCACGGGCGAATTTTGACCTCCTAAAAATAGGAAATCCTCAACAAATTGCCAATGCTTTGCACAGTTGATTACGTTTACGAGCATCGTACCAGCATACTGATATGCGTTTTGACGTATCATATTTGGTGCAACTCCGTTCATGGGGCATCTTTTGGAAATGAGTAAAGATGAGATTAAGCGTAGAAGAGCCGATCAATCTAAATCCGACCACGTTCTGAAATTCACGGGTTCTTCTACCAATTCTCCAATATCGAATAAGGCAAACTTTGGCATTGAACGGCAAACCAAATGGCTGATCTTCATTATTAATTTCAACCTTGTTTAGCTCAGTTTTATCACAACTGCGGGCTATAATCTCTAAATATGACCGCATTTTAAGTGCAACATTTTGTATTATCGCTACTTTGTACTTCGTTCCTTAAGTCTGTTAATACGAAAAAATAAGCTGAAGACACCCTCAACGAGAACATAAATTGAGTTGGGTTTCCCCAACTAACCGACACATTTAGAGCCGTGTGCTTTGTATCCGTCGTCACATACACAGTCGTAACTACCAGGTGTGTTCATACACGTCGAGTGTTCCGTACACTCGCCGTTATCTTTCTCACATTCGTCTACATCTGCACACAGTATTCCACGATTCTCTTTCATTAATGCTTTAAAAGATATGCACGGTTATCGTTGAAAAATTAAACATATTCTAAGTTAAAGATAAAAATAAGCTCTGCTGATTATGTCTATGTTCCTCATCTATCATTATTTCTTTCTAAGTGTTATTGTATGCGAAATGGTTTATACATGCATCGATATGCAACTTTCTTCCAGTTAAAGCAGCATACTTCGCAGATAAGAAACTTCACTTTTTCATCAGTCCGCATAATGCACTTGATAGTAATTACAGCGACGAAAACGAAACTGTATAAAACCTTTGGTGTTAGCGCAGAAAAAAAGCAAATATGATAAAAAATGTTACAACACCGAAGCAAAATTGTAGCTAAGGCGGAAAAATTAATTACGAATTTTGAAAAACAGATCTGCAAAAATAAAATGAGAAACATAAATCATCAACTGACCGACACACTTAGACTGGTAAGCTTTGAATCCGTCGTCACAGACACAATCGTAACTACCAGGTGTGTTCATACACGTGGAATGTTCCGTACACCAGCCGTCATGTTTCGCACACTCGTTGATATCTGCAAGACGTCAATTTAGAAACTTAGATTTATAGTGTTGTAGTTACTTCAAATTATGAATCGACTGTTCCTAATATATGTATCCCTGTAAAAGACGACATAGTCGTTGAAAACTGAGCCAAGAATTAAAGTGGAAAATAATAAGTTTTCTACCACATTACATACATGCAAAAATGGCCGGTCGTAAAAGAGAAAGATATAAAATAGAGCCAAGAATTTCAGTACCCTTTATGCTGGAATTGGAATATGAAAGCAAAGTCATTAAAAATATTAGTGATTAAAGAAATATGTTCTTGGCTGCCTCCTGGGTTGGATGGACGGTTTTTGGGTGGTTTTGGGGGGATTTGACCCCCTAGATGGGACACAATATCAACCAATCTCACAAAAGTTCAATCTACGGGTCATAGCGGTTCCAGCGGTATATTACTTATGCTGACGTCTATAGTAGTTCCCGAGAAACTGCCTGTACAAAAAGGTGACGACGAAGAAGCACAAGGAGAAGAAGAAGAAGAAGAATATGAATTTTTGGGCGTTTTTGATATCTTCTTACAATAACTCCGACATGACTATTTGCAACTTTTTGATGTCTATGTGTTCATTCAGTGGAGGAGAGCACACTGATACTAATATTTGATCCATTCTGTCTTTCATTGTTTCTCAAGGGGTCGCCAAAATTAAGCCCTAATCGCTATACTTAAGACTAGTGCTGGTAGCATCTCTTTTTAATTCTTGGCTACGATGCTACCGCATCGTCTAATGTTTATCGTCAATGTACTGAAACGATATTGTTATTATTATTATTATTATTAATACTCATGTTTTCCTTTTCTTATTGCTTCATAACCATTATTAAATATTAACATCTATATTAGGTTACTTTACGCAATTTGTGTAAGCGGCAAGTAATATTTTATATTTATAATCCGCGGCAGCGGGCGGCGTTATCCTTCAGTTAAGGTGTAGGCCTACATGTACATCTCGCTCTTCAGTCTCTCAAACAGATTATGTAATCTACACATTAACAAAATCTCAGTTCTGAGGGAAATGCGTTACTCTAAATATGAGTAAATATGAAAAGTGTAGGTCCTCCTGCAACGGTAGCAGGCTAATAATTAAGTCTTACCTGTGCAGGCGAGTCCATCACCAGTGTAACCTTCTATGCACGTGCACTTGCGTCCGTAGTGTGTATTTGTGCACGTGGCGAGTGAACTACAGCCGCCGTTGTTATATGCACATTCATCAACGACTGTACACAGTCAAAATGAAAACAAAATTGCATTTTCGTGAGTAGTTGCAACGATTTCAAGTGCTGTGCAGTAGAACCAGCTGTGTGTTAATGGCGACGCCTTTTTTCGCCGCGTAAGATGAATTTTGACCTCCCCCTGCGAAAAATATAATCCTGAGAAAATTGTCAACGCTTTGCACAGTGGGTTACTTTCGCGAGACAAACGATGTATCAACTGAAGTGCAAATTCGTTCTCAATCCCTATAGATTTTAATAGTCTTTATGGCAAATAACGCCACAAATCAAGTACATTTCGAACAAAATGTTCTGCGTTATGCCTGCACACTGGAAAGTGTTCTGTGACATAACTGTCCATCTGCAGGAACATTGTATTATGCGTAGCTTAAATGCTTATTATCACACAGTTTTGAGCATCTAGTAGCCGCATCTTTTTATTTGCTTACATCTGATCTAATGACAAAATAATGATGAAAACACCCTCAACAAGAACATAGATTGAGTTTGGTTACACTGACTTACCGACACATTTAGAGCCGTGTGCTTTGTATCCGTCGTCACATACACAGTCGTAACTACCAGGTGTGTTCATACACGTCGAGTGTTCCGTACACCCACCGTTATCATGTGCACACTCGTCTACGTCTGCAAAACAGTTATATTCACTATCCTTTTGACACACCCTTATCGCTCAAAGTTGAAGACGTTAGTGCAACTTGGTGCAAGAAAATGAAGAAATGCTAACTCGTACGTTCCGCAGTTTCGGGAAAAATACGGTCAAACTTTGTATAGGTTTCTAAACAGCTTGATAGTAGGTGCTGACTAAATTTAGCACATTTGTATACTTTTCGCGTTTATAAGGAAGACACAAAATACGTGTTATGTAAACCTGCATGCTAACCTATACGTTAGTATGCTATTGCTATTTGTTGAAGGCGTTCATCACGGAAAGTCAATGACTGAACTTTACTTAGCACACGTGTACGGCCTAAACCCTAAACACGACTTGGCGTCGTAGTGCCGTCATGTTTGCTCGGTTAAAAGTAGGCCTACATAACGTATTTTTTGCTTCATTTCCGTGAAATTTCTGTTACGAGAGCTGTAACACGAGACAAAAGCTACCTGTAGTTAGCATCTTCTTGTCTTCAATTTTTATTACAACGCATTTTTATGCGTGTGCTGAACGCTGCTGCGCTTGTCGTCACCGGCACTTGAAAGTTTGACCGCGGCCTGGGTCAGATACTGCATGACGAACTTCACTGGCTGGACGTCCCCGACCCGGTGTTTTCCAAGCAGTGGCAGTTTACCCGTGTCTGAACGGCCGCGCACCGCCGTACGTGTCGGACTAACGCGTTCCGGCCGCCGGTGTATACTGCTCAGTATTTCGCATCTGGATTTTAGTGAAGGCAAAAGAATAACTTGTGAGTGAAATGGGTTTAAAGTCTGAGCAGAAATCAGCAACGTACCGACACATTTCGAGCCGTGTGATCTGTATCCGTCGTTACAGACACAGTCGTAACTACCAGGTGTGTTCATACACGTGGAGTGTTCCGTACACCAGCCGTTATGTTTCACACATTCGTTTATGTCTGTACAACAGGTAACAGTATCATATTCGTAGATAGACTGACGCCTATCAGAAAAAGTTGCGAGAATATTGTACGCGTTTATTCAAATTTACTGTTTCAATGTTTTTGCACCGCGGCGCTATGCTGTCATCGTGCATCCGACCATATGTCTGTCCGTCCGTCCGTCTGTCCGTCACAAGTCGGAGTTCTACCAATACGGCTAAACATGCAAACAACGCCGTACGATAGTCCACGGTTTTTTATGCCGAAGATCTCGGGGCAACTTCAATGGGGGTCACTCCAACGGGGGCGCCAAATACAGTTGGGTACTGGGGTAGGTTAAAATCGGCGATTTTCGACCAATATTTCGCTATATCTCAGAAACGGTACAAGAATATAGTTAATGTTATTATGGAAAGCTAATAGGAACTCGTATGCATGCGCTCTATCGAATGTAGCAGCAACATCAACTGTAGGCTACAACGAAACAAAAGCAGCATTATAATTTTAACGAAAATGTATGTCGTACTTAGTTTTGATTTAAATGCATTATAATAATAATAATAATAATAATTGTAATAACAAGTGGTAAGACAATTTGACGAAATGCGGCATCGCAAGGGGAGGCACGTCACTATGCCAAATTTAATGCCTATCGGTGAAACCGTTGCCGAGATATGGCCATTTGTGCGAGTTCTCAAGATGGCGACTGTCCGCCATCTTGGATTTTTTTAAAGATTTTAACTGCCGATACGGCCCGTTTGGTCAATGCGTCACTGTGCCAAATTTGCTGCCGATCCATCAAGCCATTGGTGATATATGGCGACATTTCGATTTTTTTTCAAACACGTCATAATACATATAGACAGTTAAAATCCGTCCACAGATGAGGGCTGGCGCTATAAACAACGACTCACCATGTTTTTCAATAAGCCGCAAAACCCCCGAAAATTGTCCCTTCCCCTTGGGGATCTGCACCCCATGTAACACGTGGTTCTTTCGGCCCACCCGACTCAGCGCCCAAACGGCATCTCGATCGGATCAGCCGTTTTCGCAGAGTTCGTGAACGTAACCAATACACACAGACAGAGAGACCACGCTACTCCGTCTGTTGCAATAGGCCGCTATCGCTAATTGTTGCTGCGATGCGGCCTAATAAGACTAAAATTAGGGCCTAATAATTTACATCGGCGTCGCTAGCTATAGGGCACGGGGGCGTGTGCCCCCCTCGACTTACAACAATTTAATTTTGTTAAGTATACTTGGACCTATAAAAGTCTGAAAGCGACTATATTTATATTTACAGTCGCTTCGTGTAAACACCCATTAACTTGTTTGCCACTCCTGGCACCAAATCCTGGCGACGCCACCTCACGCTTCACATTTCTATCCCGCCATAAAGTCACGAAGTAAAAGTATGGGTATTTGTATTTAAAATGTAAAAAAAACAATCGTTTTATAACAACGTGTAAGGCCCATAAATGACACATATAAAACAGCAAAAATGCTTTTTGGCACGTCAAGGGCCGTGGATATAATACACAGTTCTTATTA
>Ga0209780_1002620_pt1 | contig 12901 bp, 7 predicted proteins | sample WorMetexBAHAMAS2_FD_187384 | JGI IMG/M metagenome (GOLD analysis project Ga0209780, IMG submission 187384) | Marine gutless worms symbiont microbial communities from Max Planck institute for Marine Microbiology, Germany - Inanidrilus exumae... | ecosystem: Host-associated > Annelida > Digestive... | reverse complement strand
GCCAATCTATCGTCTAATTTGTTAAACGAAGTAGGTTTGTCTCTTTTTCGGTATTTTGAAGTAGGCCTACGTGTGTGCGATATCGTCGTTAACAAGTACGTTCGCTATCTCATCTCCTGATGAGTTTTTGTTTTGGTGGGCACCAACCATATTTCTGGAACGGCTGAAGCTAGAGTGATCAAATTTTGTACACTGGTAAGTTATATCAAGTTTCAGCATATCCAGGACAAATCACCCTTCAAAAGGTGTGGCAGGGTAACGTGCCGATTTTAAATTTTGCGGCACCAATGATATTTCTAGATCGGCTGAAGCTAGAGTCGTCAAATTTAGCACACAGTTAGTGTGTTTCAAGTCCTACCTTCCGGATGACAAGCCACCCATAAAAGGGGCGTGGTTAGGGTCAAATGACATATTTTCAATGTCGACGCCCGCAATCATATTTCCGGAATGGCTGAAGCGAGAGTCGCCAAATGTTTTGCAGGTACTATAGGTCAAGTGTTAGCCATGGGATGACAAAGTACTTCGACAAAGTACCCCGAAATGGGCGTGGTCATGGTCACATAACCCGTTTTTAGCAATTTTGTTTCCCAATCATATCTTTGGAATCAGTGAAGTTAGGCATTTCAAATGTCGAGTCCTGATTGATACAGAGAAGTACTAGTGCATGCGTGATAGACTACTCCCGAAGGGATGTTCAGGGTCGAGTGACCTCTATTAATTTTGGGAATTAAGTGATAATATCTGGGAAACGGCGCAAGATGGAAACATAGCTTACTTTCAAAGGAAGACTAATACAAATTCGTACGTGGCCTATCGAATGGCACCATTACCGTTGACCTATAGTGACCTTGAAGGCGACTTCTGCTGTTTGAAACCTTTATCTCACATACCTCGGGTAATACAGCATGTGATATCTACGATTATGTTGACACATGAATGTAAAAGAGCACCCCCATGGCGTGTAATTTCTATCAGACCACTTATAGAAGTGATATGTGACCTATCGAATAGAAGCAATTTCGGTGACCTTGAGTCACCTCCATGGTCATCACTTCTGCGAGCCTCTTATTGCGATTTTTAACCGTACGCGCGGTATTTGCTGCCGTCTCTTTGCCCGTCTGTCTGTCCGTCTGTCACAAGTCGGAGTTGTACAAAATTGGATAAACATAGGATCACGCAAACAACGCTGCACGATAGCCAACACACTCTAGTTTTATGGTGCGAAAAATCTCCAAGAAATTCTGATGGGATCATCACCAACTGGGGCGCCGTATGCAGGTGGTGTAGGTAAAAATGGCGTTTTACGACCTGTCGAGAAGTCTCCGGCACAGACGCCTTAACGCCGAAAATTTTGTGACCCTCCGCCACGGTGGTCCGCGTCCACGACTGTGCGCTGGCGGGGTAATACGCGGTGTCATCAACACCATTGTTGATAGTCGACGTTGGTTGATCACTACAGGTTCGGCTGGGGGTAAACGCAAGATTCTCACCGCTGTCTGTCGGGTGGCAGGTAACACTGTATGATTCCATAATGGCATGTGAGTTTCCTGTAGCGGTGAGGCTAAGTTGTTGCTAACTACTAAACACTGTTACTTACTTACTTTACTGATAACAGTAGAACAACATTTCAACTGATACAGAGCATCGCGTGGGTCTCTCGGCGATAGCTGAGCCTTTTGGTTAAAATGTCAGTTGGACCACTATAATAAGACTCACCGGCTTAATTTGCTGTGTCGGCATTGATGCTGTGTTCTTCATATCAAAACGAACACAATACTGATATCAAACAACAGCCAGTCAAATAAGCCGTGATTTTGTGGATACTGTCTTTTGAGAGCCAGTGCAAAGGATGTTATTTGCCACATAACAAAAGTGCTGTGGTTCAAGTTTCAGCAGATGGTAATACGAGCTTCTCCGCTTAATAAGTGTTAATAAGTCCTTTGACTGTTGTTGTGGGCCGTATTAGGCCATCGTTGTTTCCAGTTAGTGTTTCAGTTTCAATAATGCTCCATGACTTCGTTAAAATTGAGTCACCGAGGAAATGTTGCACAATAAGGAAGCGACAACTTCCGTATTTGGCCGCGTGTGTGCATTGATAGCCCCGCCACTACGGATTACATTTGCCGTACCATTGTTGAGTAATTAATGAACAAAAAACGGCTTCAATTTTTCATCGTTGTAAAATCCGCCATTTTAAAACAGAAAATGTTAAAATATTATCAGCAAATTCAACGCACAGACACCAGCCATCGCATTTATTGCAGTCAGCGGCCTGTTATACATGATATATTTAAATTGCGTCGGCACGCTCAAGGGACGTTGCTATGGTGCAGAGCCCCTTGTCGGGGTCAGGGGGCAAAGCCCCCTGAAGCTGAAGGCTTTTGACCATTTGGACGTTAAAAGGAGATTGCAAATAACTGCCAGCTTCTGTCTATTTTGCAAATTCATTTCGCAATAAAACAGCACAAATCAGCACAAATTATTGCAAAAAAAATCGAACAGTTTACAACTTAGCATAAGTGACATGTTAACGTATAACTAAAACCTCGGAAATCAATTTGCCTTGGATGGTCTGTAAAACTCCAAAACATAGCTGACAGCTATTTGATTGCAGTCATCTTCAATAAACGTAGGACTTATGCAGCATTCCTTACCCCATGGGAATTTTTAAACTTTGCTTTGATTACACCTGAAAGGCATCTTACTTTATCGGTACTTTCCAGTTCCGTCACTCAGTTTGGGTCACCAACTTTCCCGAAACTGCAAAAATGAATGTACAAAACAGCCACATGGGCACAGCAAAGTGATTCATGATGTTTTAAAGTGTCGTCCTTACTTCCAAGTTATAAACTGAAGTTTTGTAGATTCATCTTAGAAATGCCGAGAAATCTCATCTCCAGCAACTGCAAAAAGATGATTACAGTTTCCCCCGACCTTTTCCTGACTTTTTCATTTTTCCTTACTTTCCCGTGACTACTTTGCAGTTCCCTGACTTTTCCTGGTTTTCCCTGTGAGTGACCACCCTGTATTTAGTGGTGTATGTTTGTTAACTGATCTAACATCAATAAAAAACTTTTAAAGTTCTTTTGAAATAACATAACAATTATTAACATACTGGACACCTAGAATGCCTAGAGTTCAAAAGCTGTTAGTGTGTACAGTATAACTTCATGGATCCTGGTTGGGGGGCAGAATTCCCTACAGGGGTCGTGCCGCCCTAACCCCACCGCTGGCGCCGGCGCTATACTTCTGGTTTTGTTGATTACCGGCCGACTTCTTACTCCTCACGACGTGGAACGCAGTCGTCCACCGCTCCGCAGACAGACATTAGGCCTATACACATTGTTCGGGGACGTCGTATTCGTTGTATATACAGTGGCAGCAAACTGCGCAGCGGGAGCGAAACCTGTTGTCTACGATTGTTTTGTTGATGCTGGAAGTTTAGCTAACACAGTGTTGCAGTGATCGATGCGTGACAACACATTATGTGAACAGCAATTCGTGCATGTTTAATATATAGCTTTACTAATTTATAAAGTATTAGTATATTACGCCTATAGTATTATACGGAGTTCTTCACTAAATTTAAGTTACACGACACGATTATGCTACGGTCCTTCGTATACAGTACGATAGAGGAAATAAAAAAGCGCTGAATTGCTGACGGAAATGAAAAACAGGAAAATACGGGGAAAATAAGAAAAACCGCCAAAAAACAAAACCGATTTGCTCAGAAAATATGGTAGGGTAATATCAAAGTCCGTGGAGTTGCAATCCTGGAGGAGAAAGAGAAGCTGTCGTGGGAAAAAGAAAAGAATTTGTGAAACAGGTGGGTTTTAATCCGGGAATGAAAGAATGAAGGAGTTATGGATAACGAGAATGGCGAAGCAATTAACAGAGAAAGACGACGTAGAACACACGTATTCAGGAGAAGGTAAGTCAGAGATACAGAGACTGAGAAGATATCGACGGACAGAAACAGCGAGTTGATTCCATAGGCTGCCTAGTCAATGTGATGCACATCGAAAGAAATGATCAGACGATCAGTTAATAGTGTGTTATTCGTAACAAGGATGACAACATTATTGTTGTTCCCAACGTCCGAAACGTTCTGATAGTTCCAGAAAAAAACGCTCTTTTTAACGATTTTTATTCTCTGAACGTTTTTTTTCGTTTCACGGAACTTTTCATTACTGCAACGAATAAAAGTCTATAATAATTACTATATTATTGCATATGTACAAGGCGAAAATAGCATCCATTAAATCTAATATACGAGATAGTAGCTAAGTACTAAGTATGCATATTTTACTTGCGTAGAACGTGACTGCGCCACTGCGTTAATTAGGCATACTTAGACCTAAATCTACACATTGTATTATAATAATTAACTTTTGCAACATTTTAAAACGTTTTAACGTTTTTGTTGCGTCAGTTAACGGTCGGAACAACTATCATGGATGACGACGGCCTGTGTCCGACCTGAGCCGCCGCCGCCAGCCGCTAAGCTTCAAGCCGCAGTCAGCTAACGGTTAGCCGGCTTAGCCGCCGTTAATGGTATAAACCGCCGCCGCCGTTAAGCTAACGGCGGCTTAGCGGCTTAATGATAAATGTCTTCCAACATAGCGCCATTTGATAGAGCGCATGCGAGTTTCTATTCACCATTCCAATTCCGTAGGAACTGTATGTCCCTACCTTGCAACGTTTTTATTGCGCGACGCTATGCTGGCATTATGTGTCTATCCGTCTGTCTGTCCGTCACACGCTGGTAATACCAAAACGGCTAAACGTAGGATCACGCAAACAAGGCCGTATGATAGCGCAGAGACTTTAGTTTTCTGAAGTCAAAGATCTCAGCGAAATTCGACCAGGGTCACCCCAACGGGGGCGCCAAATAGAGGTGAGGTAGGTTCAAATTGGCAATTTTCGACTAACATCTCGCTATATCTCAGAAGCAGTGGAAGATAGGGATACAGTTACTATGGAACACTTATAAGGAACTCGTATGCGCTCTATCGAATGGCTCTATTTCCAGTGACATTCAATGACCCCTAACTATCCCAAACCACCCCATTTCCGATATTTTGTGTCGCGTTTGGTGTCTTCGGGGTTGTTAGAGATAGAAACTTCAAATTTGGTGCATAGGTTGATCATAGCGAGTGGTATCCCACGGGTGACAAACCATCCCTAAAGGGGCGTGGTCAGGTCACATGAAACATTTAAATTTGGGTGGGCACCAACCATATCTCCGGAATGGCTGGAGCTACAGTACGAATTTAATAACATAGCGCAGTCCCTCTGCCATAGCTGAGCTTCTTATTAAGATATAGCGAGATAATGGTCGAAAATCGCCGATTTGAACCTATTTGGCGCCTTCGTAGTGGGTAATTCCGTTAGCATTTCGCCGACATCTTTGACACCAGAAAACTATCGTATTGCGTTGTTTGCGTGATCATACGTTCAACCGTTTTGGTACAATAACGGCGTGTGACGGACAGATAGTCACCGGAGCCAGCCGCTAAACCGTTGTCATTGTATGATACTGTCACGATGCCAGCAAAAATGAACGTCTCTCTCAAAAGTTAGGCAATGTTGCTAGTAAAAGACGACAAGGAAGGATAGCGATACGATTAGTGAAAGTGATGACCGCTCTTAAACATGAAACAAAAACAAGCAACGGTAAGAGACAAGTATAAATGACCGATAAGCTGTCGAAGTTGTAGTAAGTGTCATGCCGTTAGTGGCTCAAGCCGCTTAGCCAGCCGTTAAGAGGTCCAGCCGCCGCCAGCCGGTAGTTAGCGGCTTAACGACTCAAGTCGTAAAGCCAGCTGTTAAGAAGTCAAGCCAGCTGCTAACGCCTTAGCAGCTGGCTTCGGGGACTATGTCTGATAGGCAGTGATGGACACTTTTAATTACAGTAGTCGTTACTAACTACCAGTCATAACTACTTCCAAAGTAGTTGCCAAGTATTTATAACTAACGTACTTTTTTGAAAAGTAGTTAAACAGTAGTTATAACTACTTAATTAGTAGTTTAAAATTTCAATCTCAACTATAAATAATTAAGTATTTATACCTTTAGGGTAGCTATAAAAATTGTGCGTGTTCACCAGTCTGTAAGGATTTGGAGGATTTCCTTAAACGTTTGTTCAACACAACACATCTGCACAAAGATGCAAAAGGTCTGGCAAAGTTTTTGACCATGTGGTGTTTCAAAAGTGTCGTTTTCGTGACTGAGATACACACTGTATCACAACGACAATGTGATTGAATGAAATGATCGAGTCACATTTTGAGAGACAGTATAGAAACGTGTTTCCTTTGTTGTCTAATGATACTGAAATTAGTGACAATGTTTTTGACAGACAGTTAAAATGTCTTTAATTAGCCTACATGCTGTAATGCGTTGGTGATCAGTGGTCGAACCAAGAAAAAGCAGTGGGGGACAACACCGAGGCGCCCAAAGCGCCGAGACTTCGACGCCGTGTATTACATGGGGTCCACAACCGCAGTGGGGGGAATCCCCCTGTCCCCCGGTAATTCGAGCACTGTTGGTGATGTGGTATGGCCTACTTAACATTAAAGACGTTCGTGTTTTGCACTGACAAAAATTTCACAAAGTATTTTAGTAAAGTAGTTAACTACTTCCATACTCCATAGTAGTCATGAAAGTAGTTATAGCTACTTTTTGGGACCGGTACTGCAGTTAGAAAGTAGCTGCAACTACTCGGTAGGTAGTTAGTAACTATTACTGCTAATTGGTCGTGAACGGTCTCATCGGCAGCCAATCACACAGCTCCGTTATGTCGTGGGCATGCGTGCGACGACGTATGGGCCTATATTATATAATAAATCATCACATTGTATTGCATCTACTGTCAGCTGTCGTCATCTTTCATCAACCAGACTGCTGCGACCAAGAAGGTTCTTGCTTAGAAGGTCTTCGTTATCAACAGACTTGCGTCGACATCGTCACTTGCTGCTCCTGGTATTGTTCTTACATTGTCAACAAAGTTTATAGACTTAAAATTAATTTTCCATGCGCTATATACATCTCTAGGCCATAAGGCTGTTTGAAAGGTGTCAGGCACGTTTCCCCGACGGGACGTTTTCCGACAGGACGTTTCTCCGACATGAAATAATTGGGGAATATTTTACGTAAAAATTGTAACGGAGCGAAGTTCATAAAATAGCTTTCCAAACCCCAAACGTACAAGAATGCAGCAGCAAAACGGCGCATCAAAGGTACAGGGCAGGCGCCCTATGCCAGGTTGGCACCTGCATGATCGGCAAATTGACGACTGATCTTTTACACAAATCATTAACCATTACATTCTCAGCGGCCAGATGCTTCACGCAACAGGACCGGTGACGATCGAGTTGACGACTCAACATCAAACGTCGCACAGAAGATGCAGTCGGCAATCAGTTTGTTACTGCATAATAACAAGAACTCATCAGGAGATGAGATAGCGAACGTGAACTTTTTCACGACGATATCGCACACGTACTTCAAAATACCAAAAAGAGAACCTACTTCGTTTAACAAATTAGACGATAGCCAGGCAAGTACTGTGCATTACGTCTTGAATTTATCAATCTGCTAGAAACTTATACCGTGGGCGTCGCACGGTCCCTCTGCAGACGTTTACTACTAGACTTAGTAATCGTAAATTGTCCATAGTTATGGCTTTGTCAACCACTATTACGCAATACGCCCCGAAAACTACCAAATTCGGTAAAACAACGCAAAACAAGGGCCATTTCGCCGTTCAAGGTCATTCACATTCAAGGTAACCAATTTAGGTACCAATCGAAAGCCCATATACAACTTCCTATTAGTGATTAATACTAACTTGCCTCCTATCTTGCACCGTTTCGGAGTTATAGCATTCCAAATGTCAAAAATCGCAATATTTTGCCACCCCTCTTGCGTTTAAACCTCCGGACGGACGGGTTCCCCTGGGACGATCTCCGTAAAATATTCAGTGAATGTCAAAGGATGGCCAAGGTACCAAACGGCGAAGAAATATTGCCGAAAATTTTAATCGGCTGAGTAGGGTGCACGAACGTTACAGACGACAGACAGACGACGGACATACAGACGACAGACACCAATGCGTAATAATCAAAAATCTAATTACTTGTATTATTTTACTCCATTAAGTTCCATCAGTTGGGAAAATTAAATGCTTACAGTTCAGGTCGTGCGATCATGAGAACAAGCCCTAGGATGTATGTTCATGTCGGGAAACGTCTTTTTTTGGGGAAAATCCTGTCGGGGAAACGTCCCGTCGGGGAAATGACCCGTCGAGGAAACGTCGTGTCGGAAAAAACGTCTGTCGGGGCAACGTCCTGTCGGGAAAACGTCCAGAAACCGTTTGAAATATCTATTATAGGCAGGGGTCAAAGTAAGGGGGTTTGCCTTGGGTGCATTTCCCCCCAAATTTTCAGTGCCCCTAAGTGGCGAAACCGTATATTGGACGCGAATATATTTACAGGTGCAAAAATGGTACGAACTTCCTCTATCACCAAGCCAAATTTGGTGGAGCTTGGACTTCACATGCTGCCAGGGGGCGATAAAGTTCCATGTTTTTTAAAATTTTTACTGGCAGCTTCAGTGAAGCACATGGGCCAGTATTTCAGTTACTTGGGCGATTTTAGGTTTTTCGCCCCGCAGGGACGACATATTGCACTGATGAAAGCGAAATTTGGCGTGGAGGAGTCAACCTTCAGTCGACTCTTCCACGCCAAATTTCACCACCATCTGTGAAGGGGTGGGATGTGGTGCTCCCAAAACTGAAACTTTTATGCAATTTCGGAATATAAACACCCGACACCGGCATATCCCTTGGGCGATGTTTACGAAATTTTCAGCATTTGTGGACAGGTCTGTGTTTCGTTAACTGTTAAAATTTGCTTGGATTCGCTCGAGGGGCTCTGTAGTTATCTGGAGTTAAACGTACGTACATACTTACATACATAATGATCCACTTTCTTAGGCCGCCTTGCATACACTCAGTGCACAAGATGCGGCGGTCGGTCTGTTGGCCACGTAAAAATTGCTGAATTGGTCCAGATGCTATTTTATTGGCGGACTTGGGTGAACCCTAGAAACCATAATCATAAAATCTGAAGTGCCGGCTTCCGTAAGTTGTAAGCAATGAAGGCCAGCTGTTTAACATCATGCAGGACACTGCATGATGTTAAACAACAACAGCGGATATTCCCGCAAATCGTTGGATTCTGGGGGGAGGAAGGGGGGGCTTCAGCCTTACTTAGCCAGTAGCCACGCTTGCCTACGCCCTTGACAATGACCATGTCCTGCAGTCACTACTGCCCAGTTGTCGCACTAACTCGCACAACTTGCGAGATCGGCGTAATAATTTCTAACTAACATGATGGTACAGTCGTGTAATAAAACTACAATTGAGTTCACTCTGCAACGTGTAAACTCGATTGTAATTTTGTTACACGACACCTATGCAATAACTCCCATTGACTCGTTTTTTATTCTCTTGAATGCTTATTAGTGTTATTGTCTTATTGTCGAACTTACGTTATTATTACCTCGTCGTATATTTATATGCATGTTTGTGAACAACTTCCTGGCCGCAATTCAAGTCCGATTATCACCAGACGTGGTCAGTCATACCTTGGCCACAGGGCACGAGCTAATTAAATTTTGGAAGGTCAAGATCAAAGGTCAAGGTCGGTGGGGAGGTATGCGCTGTACTGAGCCCTTCTAGTTCGTAATGCATTTACTTAAGCCTATTATTCATGCGTGTGAGCGTGTCATAGTTATACAATTTGTTGCGGTGTGACTTGCAAACTAACTAGACAGCGGGGAAAGCTCGCTCAACGTGTAGCCCACCCGGCATACAAAAACGCGACTGTGCATATCTGACTTACCTACTGACTCGCTATGCTACTGCCACCCAGCCAGTGACCTTAAGTCCTTAACCATTAAATACCAGCGCAGAGCGTGTTTTCGCCTACGTGGACTCATCACCCATGCAAATAAGCCACACGATCTTAGGAGTTACCGGACAAAAGTTCACGAAATTTGTAGCAGTAGTAACTTTTTATCCAATCCGCATCGTGATCCGTCTACTCGTCAAATGAAAGGGGCGACATTAAAAAGAAAGTAACATCAGCAAAACATAAGCCTGTCGGCGCCATCGCGATGCCAGGCCGACTAATAAACGAACATGATGATGATACAAGTACTCAACATTATTCTGTTATCGTGTACGTTGAAAGGAAAGATGTATGAAGACAATTCTTCTGCTGCTTTGACAACAGCCATCGACGACCTCGGAGGTAGTACTATGGCGTCATCGTCGTCATATGACGGCGGCTTTTATTTCCAGTACGTAGTCGTGGTCATCTGAGTTGTTGGAACAGCAGCCAACGCGCTTGTCCTCTATGCCATGGTCGCTTCAAAAGAGCACAAGAAGCAGTTTCTGATATTCAATCAAAATGTATTCGACCTCTGCAGCAGTCTGCTCCTCGTTATAACATACTCGGTGAAGCTTTGCAGAATCCGTCTCATCGGCACGCTCGGCTACTGGCTGTGTGTGATTTTCGAGAGTCAAAGCATTATCTGGTGTTCTATGATCGGCTCCTTGATCAACCTTATGAGCATCACGATCGAACGCTATATAAAGGTGGTTCATCCAAACCGAAGTAAGAAACTGCTGCGCAAGTGGGTGAGATGGTCAGCAGTGGCATTCGCTTGGATCGCCGGAATTGTCTATCAGATGGCTCTGGTGATTTCCACAAGTGAAGTGATCGACGGCGCCTGCTACGGGTTTAAGATGTGGAAGAGCGAAACGGCCGCACTCATCCACGGCATCTGGAACTTCGGATCTTTCTATGTGATCGTGCTTTTTATCTTCGTGTTCTGCTACGGGAAGATTCTGGTTGTCATCCGTCGTCAGGCACGTGTGATGGCCGCCCACAGCGGCCATGGATCAAGCACCTCTCAGGCTCAGTCAAGTCATATTCATACCAACGTCATCAAGACGATGATATTTGTCAGCGTATTCTACGTCATCACGTGGACCCCGGCCTACATATACTACCTGCTTTTTCACTTCACGTCCAACCTCATAATCACCGCACACTTCGTTTTTACGTTCTTGGGATTTTTCTATATCATCGCCAACCCGTTTGTCTATGCCCTCAAGTTCAATCCAGTCAGACGTGTCCTGGTAGGTCTGATTCCATGGAAGAAGCCAGAACAGTCATCGGGCTAAAGTGTGTCGAGATGGCTGCACCCGTCATCGCTGCCATGCACTCGTAACTGAAACGTGTGAAGTGTGTGCACGAACCACTATCGATGTTGTGACAATTGTCCATTTTACTGCACAGTGACATGGAACGTGTCTTGTCCCATAGATTTTGTAGTTTATGCATTTCAGCACGGCGAGAACACATTATTTCGTCATACTCTATAACGCAAATGCCAGCAATAAGCCCGGTCCATACTAGCAACAATGTCGAAGCAACGTTCGACTTTGTCGAAAGGACGAAATTTTAACGCAAAACTCGTTGCCGTTTTTGGCAACAAAGTCGAACGTTGCTTCGACATTGTTGCCAAAAACGGCAACAATGTCGAAGCAACGTTCGACATTATCGAAGCAACATTCGACATTGTGGCATTCGACAATATTGCTTCGACATTGTTGCTGGTGTGGACGGGGCTTTAGGCCTTCGATTTTTCAGTAAAGACTCTTTGGAATACCGCTGAGCGGTAAAACGCAGTGTGTACGAAAGCAAGTGACTGATAGTCATCAAGAAAACACGCGCGTACTCAGCCTCACAGAGGGGTTCATGCAGAAATACTGACAAATTGACGTAATTGACACAATAAGGCGAAATAAAGTTTACCAATAAAGTGCAGCGTTCTCACTGACATCGTCGACGTATCAGCGTAACTGAAACGTATGAAGTGCGTGCGTAAACTCTGACAAAGTTCTCACAACTATCCAACCTCCATACATTCATACCATGGCTTATATAACACCAAGGTCTTTAAAAGAACCAGGGCGCGTAGACAAGATGGGCAGCTGAAAGGGCTGACTAAAAATAAAATGTCTTTAGATGACCCGATGACGTCTAAAAGTGAGAAGTGACTTAGTTTCACGTATACTGACAGGCAATGAATTGTACTCTCTCTTCGTCCGTTGTTAGTCTTGCTCGGCCACCGACACCATCCTGTCTAAAATTACTGATCGCTCCTTTCGTTATGCTTCGCTTTGCCTCTGGAATCAACTCCCATTATCTCTTCGTCAACCTCATTCTGGTACCAGTTCCTGTGTTTCCGACTTACCCATTCCTTCATAAATTACATCTTTTTCATTTGATTCATCACCCTGCTTATCCATAGCTCCCTTTCTTTTTCACTGCCGGCTTAAAACCTAACTGTTTCACAAATCCTACCCCCGTAGTTTCACTTCTTCCTCCCGGACTGCCTTCACGGACTATTGCCCGGACCGTTTCTTCTGAGCTACTCGGTTTTTGTTTTAGTTTTTCCGTATTTTTCGTTTTTTGGTGCCATGCTCTAGATTAAGCTGGCCATCGCGTCAGCTTTTGAGCGCACATAACGACGCAACGACGGTGGTTGACCGCCGTCGCACACTGTCACTGTCGACAGCTGAGGGCGTGCGACAGCCGGCGTCAGCGAGAAGTTGAACGCAACAGAAATTAGCAATGCTAGATTTTTGAGCCAATCCCGCGTTCGCACGCCTTCGAACGCCATCAACGGCGTGCGCATGCGTACAGAAGCGTCCGTGAGAACGCTACAAAGACGTAGTCTGTGCGTCGCTGGCAGGAGATCCTACACTTGTTGTATGCACAAGATTCATTATTACTGGCCCGCCTAATAAGCCAGTATT
>Ga0209780_1002619_pt1 | contig 12902 bp, 7 predicted proteins | sample WorMetexBAHAMAS2_FD_187384 | JGI IMG/M metagenome (GOLD analysis project Ga0209780, IMG submission 187384) | Marine gutless worms symbiont microbial communities from Max Planck institute for Marine Microbiology, Germany - Inanidrilus exumae... | ecosystem: Host-associated > Annelida > Digestive... | reverse complement strand
ATGTCACCCGGCAGATTCTCATTATATATGTACTAAACATCAATAATCAGCATTAAAAAACTTTATACTCTAAAGCCAGGTTCCACCATAGTACTGCCGGACTAAAAACATTGCCAGCATGGATTGTGACATTCTTGTGAGTGCTGGCTGTTTCTGGTTAATGTCTGAGATGCTGAGTGGATGAGAAAGATCACTTTATTTTCCGTTATTTACGTACTGGGAATATGATTAGCGAGTTCGTGCAGGTCGTGTGATGGTATTGAGGATCCGGTACAGAGGAGAAGCATCCCGTTTCTCAGGACCTCAGATTCATGTCTCTGTGGATCAAGAAAAACTGAAGTCTGACGACTGATTCCCGTGGTAGAGTCAGGCAGAACATCTGACCATGCAAACATTTTGCACCATTCACCTCCCCGGGATCACGGAGGTAACGAGAAACTCAGGTTGACCTGGCAAACCAAGATGGGTGTGTGTGTGTTTGTGTGTGTAGGTTGTTTCCATGGGGTAACAATGAAATGCCGTATGGTGAGCACCGGATGAACATCTGGCATGGTGACAAGTTCCCGACCGAAAACACAGCCGATGATGGCTACCAGATGACCTGTCCGGTAATGTCTTCATGACTCTGTTATATCTTCCATTAGTGCTTTGGTTCTGTATGGTCACGTGACTAGCAGGTGATGTCTGGAAGCTAAGAGGGGAGATTATTTGACCAGCTCTGTGCTGTTGTACATCATAATTGTGCACATCATATGCACACCTACATAATGCACACCTAGCAGTTCGTACACGGTCGACTGGATCGGGCTTTGATCTTGCTTGGCTTAGCTGTCTTCCGAGCACCTCTGTGTCTTTGGTGTACTTGGTGCTATATGTAGAAAGATTTTTTTTATTACATCCTTTTCTTTACCTTTTAGTGTGCCTAGCCTGTGGGATTTGCCCTTGACCTGGAAGACTATCGTCCTTCAGTGCTATTACACTGTTGGTTGGGTCATCTGACCTGTAAAATCGTCTCCGAAATAACCTATAATGTGTCGACTGGGACGTTAAACCCTACAATACAATATTAGCAGGTATTCAGCTTGTAACATCAGCTCCAATAATCCCCGGCCCCTTGTTGGCCCGGGGCAATCCCCTTATCCCTACACTTCCCCGCCTTCTTTTCTATATTTTAGTATCTTTTACTTTTCCCTTTTTACCTTTCTGACTCGCTTCATCTCATCTATTTTCTCGCTTTTCCGTCATCAACTCCAATAACTGCATTATAGTCTGTGCAATTAAGCGGTTGGGCCAGACAAAGTCAAAAGTTAGAATATAATTGGATTGGTTGCATGGCACAGTGGTAGAACGCCAGTCTGTGACTGGCAAACTTTCCCTCTCCTACGCTCAATATGCAGCTGATGGATGACCACTTATCTGGGTAAATCGTCCGCTACAAGGTTAGCCAACTAGGCCAACTCAGCCTTTACCTTTTACCTTTTAGTGTTTCGTTGGTAGTGCATTAATGCTGTGCTACGTAATTAAAAGGTAACTAGAAAAACTGTGATCGAGGATCGAGGTCAGACCGACCATGTTACTGTGTTACCACTCCATATGCACTGGACATTGACCTTTGACCTTGCCAGTTCAAGTCTGATTGTCACCAAACTTCCTCACTCATACCCTTAGCCAGAGGGGACGAGGTGATTAAGTTTTGGAAGGTCAAGGTTAAAGGTCAAGGTCGGTGGGGGAGGTATGCACTCTACTGAATGCCCTTCTAGTTTGTTTGTGTGTTTTGGCTGGGAAGAACGTCTCCGAAATGATTTATTTTGTGTCGGGTGGGACGTAAAACCTTAACTCAATCAGTCAACCTCTAACTCATGACTAGAGCAATACCAGACTTACGGTTACCTTCCGAGCCGTAGATCATCACTGTCCTCTGACCAGTACCAAATTATACTGCATGGTGATGGACACAAGGGTTGGAACAACTGGACCAGAATCAAACCTGCAACCTCATGATCACAAGTCTCCCATCCATTCCACGCCTCCGCAATGTGTAGTTGTGCCGTATAAATTAATATTTACTTACTTACTTGCTAGGTAACAGCGTTTCCGGCACAGACAAAGCACGGACTGAAGAACATGGTTGGCAATGTGTGGGAGTGGGTTTCTGACTGGTGGCATATCAGACATACCAATGAGCCTCTGAGTAATCCGGTATGTTGTTGCCGTTGCTGTTGACATTCGATGTTTGCTACACGTGGCTAGATTAATATATAAAATTACTATAACACAACCAAAATAACATACTTTTTATCGACGTTTCGGCTTCATGTCGAAAGCCTTCATAATAAATAATAATAAAACAGGATTTACATAGCGCCGTAAAGTCCGAAGATACAGAGACTGACTTTCTGTACCGGTCGTCAGTATGCAAAAGCTTGTCCCGTACGTGGCTCAACTGAGGCCGACTTCCAATCATCTGACTGGTGACATCTATGGGATGTGTGTCTGTCCAGAGGGGTCTGCGTGATGGCAATACTAGTAGTAGCCCATCCATGACAGCTATCAATATTCCATCCATGCCTAAGACAGTTCAGACAGTTCCCTCACTTACAGTCTTGTCTGCTTATAACTATAAATAAATTTAGTGCCACTGCTATTGCAAAATTTAAATCCCGCTACCATAAATGCCTTAAACATTTCTTTGGTTGCCTAAAATACAGTAGTGTTACAAGTATGTTGTTTGAGCTTGGTTTACCTTCTTTTGATACATTACTGCATAATTACAAAATTAGTCTCTGGCTACTTGTGATAATATGCTGGTACAGTGTATGAAAAATGTTAATTGACTAGTAAAAGACTTACTTGTATCTTTGTACCATGTCATTGCATGTTTTTTTGTTGTCTGTTCGTATAGTTTCTCTCTGTCTGTCTTTTAATAATAATAATAAGAAAAACCTTAATAATAACTGAACAAGGCGACTTACGGCTAGCGCCGACCAGTCAAGCTAAAATACAATTAAAATTAAAAAAGTAATGAATTAAGCTAAAATATGGTTAAAAATACCAAATCAGTATACATAAAAGCAGCACGGTTATTGTTCAAGGACTAGACCATAGCGTTTACAAACTAAAATGTTTTGAGATGCTTTTTAAATGTCGCCAGTGTTGATGACTTCCTAACGTCAGGTGGAAGTTCATTCCAGAGCCGCGTTATCTATGTCGTTGTCTATGGACCTTGTGTCTGAAATAAACGCATTCATTCATTCATTGACTTTCCTGACTCACCACTGACCGATTGATTGATCGACTGATGTGTTGTGTACAGACTGGTCCGGCTGCGGGAAAAGACAAAGTGAAGAAAGGCGGCTCGTACATGTGCATTAAGGTAACATTGGTGTTAAATGAAATAAACACTTCTGATAGCACACGACTGTACAGATCTCAGACGACTTCTGGATCTGAAGGAGTCAGCTCGGTGATTAAAAAGGGCAGACTGAGATGGTTTGGCAGTACGGAATGTAAAGATGATACGATTGGTTCAACCAGTGTACAGTGATGGAGGTAGATGGAGTGAGAATGGAAAGGAAAGGAAGAGCATTTATATAGCGCCTTTTATGTACTATGTATATCTCAAAGCGCTCGGGCATGGATCACACAGTTTTACATGCAAATACACCATGCCTGACTTTTCTTCGTAAGCGTTCACCAGATGGCGCCACCCGTAACTAAGGTAAGAGACATCCAGTTGCAGCTTACTACTCATCTATCGACCCCGAAAGGATGAAAGGCTGAGTTGGCATGGTTGGTTGACCAATAGCGGACGGTTTACCCACATAAGTGGTCACCCGTCAGCTACAGGTCGAGCGCAGGACAGAGAAAGTTCGCCGGCCAAGGACCGACGTTCTACCACTGTGCCACTCGAGGAATACGTGGTGCGGTGGTGTTAAAGAAGATATGATGCACCATACTGCTTAGGGGCTGTAATGTGCCCTAATTCATTTGTTGATTCCGGCACTATATAAGTTATTTGCTTATCTCCTTACTTAATTACTTCCTTACTTATTTACTTCCTTAAGAATTGACCCGTACCATTTCCAGGCCAGTGGTCATAAGTGGCGACCAAACCTGGCTGCTGTTTGTTGTGTTTTTTTTGTGTTATAGTACATTTTGGTACGGATGCATGTTTACTTTTGCTGTGTTATATTTAGTTTTCGGTGCTGATCCAAGAGATTGGCTGGAAAGAACATCTGCGAAATGGCCTTTTTTGTGTCAAGTGGGACATAAAAACATTATATAACTCAATAGCTCAAAATAGGAAGATATGACAAGTTTTGGTCGGTTTCAAGAGAATTATGAAAGTAAAAAAGTGGGAGAAAAGGGGGCTTACCACTGACTGAAGTTCAGATAAAAACTGCATGCATGTTGTGTAAATATGTGCCACAACATCTTACTGTGTGTGTCAGTGACATTATCGCAGTTTTGTTTCCCCGTTATGTTGCCCCCCTTATCTTTTCACTTCCCCACCATCTACTATCTTTTTATCCGTTTGGACATATCGGTTACTGTTTGTGTTTTTTTGCATATTTGTACGGTTACGGATTTCTTCGCCGAGGATAAATTAGCGGTGTCAAATTTTTTCTCTTGGTGGTTCATTGGTGTCCAAGGCAGGCAATATCCCATTTTTGTGCATTTTGCTCCCCAGAAGCCCGAAATTGGGCGAATCGGCGAGCGCGCGGGCCACGCCCACCTGCATGTAAACATTTACCGTAGAGATGCGCTGACGTAAACGTCACGCTAGAGATGCGCCGTTCGTGAAATCACGTGGCGTGTGGATGTAGGATCAACATGTGTGGATATATGTCAGTCTCAGTAACGTAAGTTCTTTTCCCTTCTTCCCTTTCTTACTCGCTTCATCTATTTTCTTGCTTTTCTATCCCTTCCCATTCTACCAGAATAGTCCCACTCCGTTTCCAGGCCGGATGTCGTAACAGGTGACTAAATCTGGCTTTAGTTTTTTGTGTTGATTTTGTGTTGTGTGTGTTGTATTTGATTTGGCATAGTCTTGCAGTGTGATAGTTGTCTCTCTAGCGTAATAATTTAAATGAGCCTCTCATTCCCTTTCCCGTTTTGAGTGGCTGCTGAACAAAAACGCGGCCAGGGTTGAGGTCAATATATCGCTGGCCTTCCTTCACTGGGATAGGGATAGCTCTCCGCCTTTGACCTTTCATCTCCGATATAGCCGTATTTGTGCTGAAAAGGGACTTTAAGCTCCAACTAAATTGCAATTTTATTGAAGATGTATATGACATTTGAGGGCAGTCTCTGTGTATACTGTATACCGGCGTTCAATTCCACCTTTTATGAGCAGTCAGAAATCGTCATGCAATATTATATGCTACAGTTTTGCATAATTAATTTCGGATTTGATGGTGGTTGTAATCCAACTGAGCAACAAACATCAGCGGATATTAGCAGTTCTACATCACGTTCTTGTGCAATGTGATGACAGTATCACTGCTACCGATACCGCTGTTCAGCTCGCAGTCAAAACACGCCGGACAGTTCGGCTTCAAACCTCGGCTTCCGCTGCGCGGCCGACTCTCTGCCAGAATATCTCGACACGGCGACCCACGATGAACTGTAGGCGGAAAGCAGAACTCCTAAAAATCTACTGTACGCTGTCAGTTTGCTGAATGGTGAGATATAGAAACTCTACACGGTTGAAATTGGAACCAGTCATTTCAGTGACTAGGAAGGAGAGATTGGGAATTGGGAATTGGGATGGTTTTGACACGTAGATGCTGGTTGAATTTAGCGTTGTCAAACGATAGAAGTAGACGGAACTGGGAAGAGGAAGGCACGTTGGGTCAGTGTTAAGATATGAAAAGTGTCGATCTGTCTGAAGATGCTGCACAGATCCGGAACAAGATGAGAAGAATAGGGTTTCCATTCCTGGATGCCAGTTTCCCAGACACTCGGCATTACCGGTTATCATGTCACCCATTCTCGAATTACCGGGAATGAAAAAGCATGTCCTGGAATGTAAATCCAGGAGGAGAACCAAACGGGTTCGTGCCAAGAATGGCTGTTATAACAGCATCTTAAAATCTCATTAAGCTTTGCTACAATGTTCGATCATATAGCTTGACCGACATCGAATCTGTGATGAATGGCACACAGTGTGATGTTTATTAAGTCGTTCATACACCTGAAGCAGGACGATTGTTGATGTGCATGCCGCGTGTCGTTTCTGAAATGATTAACCATCTGTTGGGCAGACCAATGCATTCCATATGTTGTTATAGAAATATGTGGCAAGAGGCAGACGCATATAGTGACTCTATCGAATTTGTATGCGCTATACAAAAAACTCCTATGTATTCTATGTATGTATGTACCCACGCCGGCAGCCTAGGTAGGGCGTTCAGTTGCGTCTGTCTGTTTTTCCACAGTCTAAAAGGAAAGCAGCTTGAGCTATCAACACCAAACTTGGTACACATATAATCTATAGGATTCGCTCGGCATGCATTGACCCAGATGTCAAAAGGTCAAAGTCACACGGTTACGAAAGCCGTCACGGTCGCACGGTTGCTAATGACCATGTCTTGTATTCCACGTACCACCAATACACCGCTGTACTACCCGCGGCCGTTGCCGGCGTGCGTCTGCATGTCGATACGACTGCCTATGTTCTCTAGTTTATGAGTGCGTTGTATAGGTGGTTGTTACTTTACTTAAACTTCGCCCCCAAATCCCAATAGGGGTGCAAACTATTGCAGTCAGCGTGTCTGCCTGTCTGTCTGCTTGCATATGTGAAAAACCACGTCCAAATTTCACAAAGTTTCCTGCACGTTACACGTGGCTCGGTTGTCCTCTGATAACAGTGCAATACGTCATGTACTTCCAGTTTGGTGGAAGAGGTCGTGTTCTACGTGATGGAGCCAGAATCAAAGACGACGTGTATGTATTGTCGAGTCAGCCAGATGGCGGCGCCGGGGGCGAAGTTTGCAGGATGTTTCTTTTGTTAGTATGCAGTGTCATAAGTACCAGTAACTAGATAGCCATTTTGATATCCGTTTGTCAGTAGTAGCATATGAACTGTGTCTATGTTTTTATGTTTATATTATTAGTGAATCTGTGGTGCTATAGTACGCTGTAACGACTAGTATCTGTACTGTTGACTTCCCATGTTAAGTAGCCTTTGTAGCCCCATGCAAGACTCGGTCCATTCCATGTTCAGGCCAGACGTTAATAGTTGCCCTGTGCAGGGATGCGGAGTCCTCATTTGTGTGGGACTCCGACTCCAGGGTTTTAAAAAATCGGGACCCCGACTCGACTCCAGCCCTTAGAAATCCCCATACTCCGACTCCGGGTTAAAGTCGGACACCGACTACTGAACTTGTGATTGTGACAGTGTACTGAGTGAACGATGCAGACAGACAAATTCTCAAGATTTAAAAAAATAATAATAATCCCATATTATTATGAAGTTATTTAAACCTCATTTCAGTCATAGCATGCTCTAAAACGGTGCACAATATTGCACTAACAAAATTTAAATCACTAGTATATGTCCAGTCCAGTTGTACCAAAATTATATAGCACTGCAAGTACAAATACATAAAAAATCCGAAAGCAGTGTATAGGTTCTAGACTCCGACTCCGGGATTTTAAAAAATTAGGACTCGGGCCCTGGGCTAGAATCCAGACTCCAGGGACTCTTGACTCCGCATCCCTGGACAGGGCAACTAAGGCTTTAGTTTTTGTTTATTTTGTGTTATAGTATGATCAGAGTATGTCTGCTTTTGTTACATTGCCCGCGGTAGCAATCACAGAGTATTGTAGTGAGTATGTCTGTGTGTCTGTCTGTCTGTCCGCAAGGCTATCTCCGCTACCACACGCACAATCTTTACCAAATTTTTTTATGCATGTAGCCCTATGGCTGTGGCTCAGTCCTCATCCGGCGTCGTTGCGATACGATATGTACTTCATGACATCATGTTTTTTGTATAACGATGTGAATTTCGCTACAAATGGCCGATTTGGCTTAAATTTACGTAGTTAGAATAATATCAGACAGAATTCAGTTTTCCTTTATTAAACAGCCTAATTTGATTTTTACCAACTGTTTTGAAATTACTCGCAAACTAAGATAGAAGAGCAACGGCAAAATTTGACGATTAATGGGAAGAATTACCAAGACGCACGTCGTCGCAGCTATTGTTACTATGGTAACGGTGAACGTTGGCGGTGAAACAAATATACCAGTAAGTTTGATGCATGTACATAGGAAAGTGAAGCTGATTTAGCATTAATTGGACTTAGATTAAGGAGGCATATAGAGCTAAGGGAGAATTGAGCCTTTGAGAATTACAGTAGTCCAAATAGGGGCAGACACTTGATTGCAAGCATTCGACGAGCCAATTATCGGCCGTGAAGGGGGTGGGATTGCACACTGCAGGCGAAGTCTGATATCTACGATTGCCTTGTTCTTTATGTTAGCTTTTGTTTGTTGACTGGCTGAGAAGATTTTCTCTGAAATGACGTATTTTTGTGTTGAATGAGGCACAGTCAGTATAGTATACCGCAGTGACTTTCTACGAAGTACGAACTGTGGTATCAAGGACGGTATTTGTAGTCTTGCTTCCCATGAACTAGCGAGTGACTGTGTAGTTTCTTGGCAGAACTTCAGCACAATAAGGCTCTTCACTGACATTTAACATTAGCCAGAATATATTAACGAAAATACGCTACGAGTAAATGTATATTGACAATGAAAGTATCGAGAAGAATAACAAGCATTCTAGTTTTACTATATTTTTAGGTCGACTCCTCCGAGTCGACCTAATAACGTGGGTCTGAAATGTACGTCCGTCCGTCCACAAAACGTTTCTTCGATCTCAATGAAAATTGGCGTGTAGGTAGAGGACGATGAGTGATGCATGACGGTATGCAGTATGACCCCATCCAAGGTCAAGGTCACGAGCCCCTGATAGTCGGAAATTCGGCCATTTTCAAAGGCTATCTCCTCCCCCATTAATAATGGGGGCTGGCAAATGACTACGGATTCTTAAATTAGGGCACAATGCATAAAGCTTATCGGGGCCGGATTTTTGTCCTAGTTTTTGTGTCACGTGACTTTGAAGTTAGCAGTAAGTATGAGTCGACCGTCAGTCCCGTATGGGGTTAATTTATTATATTTTTTGAATAACTGAAATAATAAGTGCACAACCGTAGTACTCGATCTTTGTTTTGTTAAATTATAATCGTGTTTATTTGAAGTTTACTGGTGATTTTCTGTTTGTCAGTCACTGCATATTTTATGCATTTTCTATTGGTGTAGCTGAGTTACTTTCGACTATACACTGTCATCTGTTTCTTCAGTTGTAAATTATATATGATGATAGATGTACTCAGCAAATTGCACTTTATTATGTACATTATGAGTACCTTATTTGTACCAATGCTTGCTTTTTTTCTACGTACAGCTAGTATTCATTACTTTCCCCGTGGGAGCGGTAGCAAAGTATTGTAATGAGCACATCTGTGTGTCTGTCTGTCTGTCCACAAGCATATCTCCCGAACCACTCGCGCGATCTTTGCGAAATTTTTGGTGCATGTTGCCTATGACCGTGGCTTTGTCTTCCTCCGGCGGTGACGAAATCCCAAGGGGAGTGGCAGTTTTGGGGGTTTTCCCATTGACAATACATTTTACAGCATAGCATTTTGGATCCATACAAAAATGGCTGAACTGATCAAACTACCGTTTGGGATGATGACTCGGGTGGGCCCTAGGTACCTTGGTACCACGCGTTAGATGGCGCACCCGGTCCCCCAAGGGGAAGGGGCAATTTGGGGGGAAACGTAGCGGCCCATTCTAAAGTAATGGGACACTACACTATCTCAAATTTTAAGTTCTTACTTATTTACTTCCTTACTTGTTTACCTCCTGATTTATCTATCTACTTCTTCCACAATAGACGTGTTCCATTTCCAGGCCGGACGTCATAGGATGCGACCAAACCTGGCTTTACTTTTTTGAGTTAATTTTATGTTGTGGTATATTTCGTTATGCATGCACGTTTGCTTTTGTTGCCTTTTTCAGTACTAAGCCAACAGATTGGCTGGGAAAAACGTATCCAAAAAGACTTGTGTCGGGTGGGACATAAAACCTTAACTCAATCAATCAGGAATTGGTTCAATGTATGCTGCTAGTCGTTAAAATCTGACTGTTATGTGAGGATTTTCGTCTAGGAATCAGGATGGTAGCTTGGGAAATGTACAGCTCATATTTCTGCTGTCTAAACATAATTATCAGTTCGTAGCAATTTTATTATCAGCAGATTTGTTGTGGTCTTCATTTTCTAAGGCAGTTATTGCGTAACTTTCTGAGAATAACTTAACTAGCTATATGAAAGACAGAAAGAACAAAGACAGAAAAAAACTGAGCTTGTCAAAATCCCCCATTATACCTAATGTACCAATCCTGCTGGTAATTTATTCCAATCATCGATAATGCGTTGACTAAAAAATACTTCTAATATTCAATCGACAAGGTTGCTTGAAAAGTTTATAATCAAGACCTCTTAATCCTGTGGAAGATAATTTTAACCACACATTACTATCAACATTAGCAAACTTTTCAAATATAGCTTTGATTAAATATCTCATCTTTTTCTCATACTTAGGGCCCACAGTTTTCTGCGGGCCACAGAATTTCCTATTTCCGCAGAATTTGATAAAACGACCAGTGACTAATTTGATCACAAAAATGACAAAATGACCTCCTTTCACTACGATTGTGGTCATACAGATTTGTTTCTGCTTTCGTATCGGTGGGCCTATGCCATTCTAAAAATAGAGCCTGTGAGGTAACTAATAGTTATTTCTCCCTGTTCATCACGTGCGTATATGAATTATTTAAAATAATTCTTTGGTAGGCGGACGCGCCCTGACTGAGGTATGAACCCCAGCTTCTGAGTCTCTACTGCACATGGCGCCCGAAGTGCTTTGACCACTGGGCTACATGGGCAGGTCCGAGGTTACCAATCACTTTCATCACATTTTTCAAAAAACGCGATTGATTATATTCTCATGTACTTACTTACAACGAAACTTAGCACAAATTCACAATGTCAGTAAAACTGCGGGTCCTACTTATGATTATGTGAAACCATATGTAGCCCGCTTCAGACAACTGCCGACAGCTTTCAGATATGTGCTCAAAATGTACTTCGTTGCTAAAGAATAGCTTCGGAATGGGCACATAGGTCTAGCAAGAAGAGCAGAGGCGACTTTTTTGAACGAACTATACTACACTCACTTGTCAGCCAGTCTCATGGACAGAGTTGTAGCTGCAGAACAAGAACCTGTACCTCTTAACTTGCAGGAACGTTAAACCCCAGAACACCGAAGAACAAATGTTCCAACGGAACAAAAACTCACTTGGTTTTAACTTTGAAGGGGCGTCCATCAAGCCATTGTCTGAAAACCATAAGCCTATTGGGCTATGCCGCTACAGACGTTATCTGGCGTACTTAGTGGGTCATGGAATAAGTAAGAAAGAAAGAAAGCATGATGAAAAAAGAAAGTAAGCAGAAAGAAAGTAAAGAAGGAAGAAAGGGAGGAAGGAAGTTAAGTAAATACACATACAATTTTGCCACCACGGGAATTATGGCACATTACTGCCCCAGAGCCCAGCATTGGCGTCGCCCGCTATGGGGCACGTGCCTCCTCGACTTACAACAATTTATTTTTTTCAGGGCACTTTGACCTGTACAAAGTCTGACAGCGACTACATGGCGACAGCTGCCTCCTGTAAAAACTCAATGACTTTTGCATGTGCCCATCTATGGCACCAAATCCTGACGACGCCACTGCTCAGCCCGGAGTCAGTTTTCGACTGCCAATATCAGAAACGACGCCAGCAATAATTTTATTCCGGCTCAACAAACAGCAAAATTGTAAACAGAGAAAACAGAACTTCAACCAGAGCATCAGTTCGTGCACCGCGACATACAGTCGTAGACGTAAAACCATGCACAGACGACAAAGGCAATCGACTCAATGCCGCCAGGGCAGAAATGCAGTCATTTGATCAGCTAGCTAGTCTCCTACGCCGGTAATTTCTTTATGATCTCCTCTAGTTCGTCTTTGCTCAGCATATGGAACAGACGATCCGGCGTTACAGTGGCTACCTGTTTACATACACACGCTAGCAATGCATTGCTGCTAACACCTTGGGTTTTTACTGCATGAAGCAGCCATTCCCCCCTCCAATAGACAGCATCTGAGCTATGATGACTGTCTGGAGGTTAAGAGGAAAAATGTTTTTGTTGTTAGCTTAGGTCATTTTATTCCTACGTTGCTTGCTTTTGTTGTGTAGCGTTTAGTTGTTTCTTCAGTACCAAGCTATGAGATTGGCTGGGAAGAACGGCTCAGAAATGATCTATTCTGGGTCAAGTGGGACGTAAAACCTAACTCAATCAATATGACGCAATGTTTGAAAGATGGTATCAGCACGAGACAGCCAGCATAATGGAAACAACTTCCCTCAGGAGTTCGTTGGGACTCGTTGGCTTCCCGCAGAGAAGAACTTTCTCGTGATTTTTTCCATAACATTTTGGATCCAGCCTCCTGTCTCTACAGCCTCCTCCCTCCCCCTAGCTCCACGGCTATAACCTCAAGGCTTAGATCTTCTCAAACTTTCCCAAAAGTCCATACCCGTACCCACCGCTACTGTTCCTTCATCCAATATGCTCTCAACCATTATCAGTAAATCTAGCTGCTCTATTATTTTCTCGGCCTTTGCTAGTCATTTTTACATTATCCACAGCACTATGTTCCGTGCACTTTTATTTTTGCATTCTCATTTTTATTTTTAATTTCATCACAGTGTTTATTAGAGTTCTATT
>Ga0209780_1002618_pt1 | contig 12902 bp, 11 predicted proteins | sample WorMetexBAHAMAS2_FD_187384 | JGI IMG/M metagenome (GOLD analysis project Ga0209780, IMG submission 187384) | Marine gutless worms symbiont microbial communities from Max Planck institute for Marine Microbiology, Germany - Inanidrilus exumae... | ecosystem: Host-associated > Annelida > Digestive... | reverse complement strand
ACATTTAAATCTCGACTTGATAAATTCTGGCAACATCAAGATGTTATTTATGATTTTAAAGCCGAAATTCGTGGAACCGGAAGTCGGAGTTGTTATTAGATATTAGTATTAGTATTAGTAATTGTACGTTGGAATTGTAAGATGCGGGCATAGAGGCATTGGCCTGCGCTCGTAACTTCACTACGTCTACGTCTACGTCTTGTGCTTTTTAGACAGGTGATATTGATCCGGTCACCGTAAACATAGCCAACATAACATATATAGCTGCAACTGCGGCAGACGCTATTCCTACGGTCACCTTAATACTAGCCACGACGCTATTTGTCACATTAATGAGCAAAAACGGCCTCTCAACCGTTACATGATATAAAAATGAGAATGTTCAATTTTAATTCAACTGTTAACGGTAAAATCAGTCTTTAAATCAAAGTTGAAGGTTTTAAATTTTGATGTGGTCAATCATATCAGTCACTGAGTGATATCAGTGATATGATGTGATATCATCATGTCAGTCATATCATTATATGATCATATCAGTCATCACTCAGAAGTCGATCGTGCTAATCACCGGTCATCTTCATCAACAAAGGTCCAGTAAGTAAAAACTTAAGTAAGTACGCAAACTGAACATGAAAACGTGTCACTAAAATCAACAGGCCTGTGTAGCTGTCCGAAGGGACTGCATGTCACAATTACAACAGCAATACAGACTTATGGAATTTGGCCGTTGCCGCGGAATTTCTGTGTTTACGCGGAATTCCGTGAAATTCCACAGAAACACGGAAATTCCGCAGCAACGGTCAAATTCCGCGGCTCGGCTCAAAATTCCTCGGCTTGCGGAAAACTGTGGGCCCTAACGATTACTGAAAAAAGTATTGGGCCGATGCCCATACCACCCAATACTGGCAAGTATTGGCCAATACCCAATACCCCAATACTGGTATTGTTCGAACCCTAGGTGTACCAGTCACAAATAATAAATCAGTAAGTATTTGTCATAATTAAATTAAATCAGTCGTGAAGTCATGTGAAAATAGGCTGCTTACCAACGATTAAGTGATTAACTGTTGAACTGAAGTTAAAAAGTTAAAGATAAAAATCAGCCATACAAACATGAAAACACACAGCCTATTTAGACTGATGTCACACCTGCAATGTTGTTGCGCAACGTTTCGTGCAACAAAGTCACTAGTGTGACATGGCGTGTCACACAACTTTGTAACAGTCATGCAACATCTTTTCCAAATAGAGCAATGCTGTATTCTATGCAACTTTGAGTTGAATATATAAACTCTATTGCACTCTCCTCCACACTCTACATGATCAGACTCGCAGGTGATGTTAAACCCATTCTGTGACCTCCTGTGCCGATCGCCGGTCCCTTTAGGGCAATTCGGTATCGGAGTTGAGTCACACTTGCTCCAAAAATCGCAATATCGATTCTGTTCGATTTTCCTAAAAAATTGCGATTTCGATAACGATCTCGATAATCGTCACATCACTAGAAATGACAGAAATAAGTTGATAGAGGTTGTTCTCTGAGTGTAACACTCTGTGGTGTACTAACAAATGAACATGCTCCTTTGTAATTGTGTACCATTATGTGCAGGTCATGGCATCGTTGGTGACCATAAGTGAATATGGTAATGAAAAGCTTGTCATATACTGTCGACCATCATCACGTTCTTGGGCTATGTGCATTGGTTTGTGCAGCCTTTGTATGTTCACTAAAGCACACTATGTATCTAGACAGAATGACATGCTGTAAAATCATTACTGTGGTATTTCAGCAATAACTGTACAGTTTGCTGTGTGCTACAGTTTGGCTTGGCCGGTACTCATAATTCTGTTGCTCAGCAAATGACGTTTGAATGCCACAATCCAGAGATATCCACGAGTTGCTAACATGATGAAAATTTATGTTTCTGACAAGCAGTTGAAAGTTGGACTTTGTGAGTGGATGATTGAGCAGGCCAGTTTGTACACATTGTAAAGCAGCTAAACATACATAACAGCTATTCTGGTTTCAGCTGCAATTCCTTAGGCTCTGTGTGACTGCTCTTGTAGTTTCAGACACACAAGTACCATTAATTAATTTTAGGACTGCTGAATGATTATTCTTTTAATCGCGTTAATCAATAATCACACGATTAATTATTCTAATCGCGTGTTAATCGCAGTTTTAACACACATGTGTTGTGTCACAGGTGTAGGTGTGTAAGGGGGCTAGGGAATAATGAATGACCAGAGATGATAATGAATGACCAGACTGCTCATGCACGCACGTCCGCTGTTGCTGTCGGATATGTCTGCAAGCTTTTTGTATTTCGCACGTCCACGAACGGACGCGGACGCATCTGTATGTGTAACTGCAGATGCAGCTGGCTGGCCGACACTGACACGTCCTTCAAAAGTAGCATTCTTACTGCAGCTGTAACATGCAAATTATGGTCATAATGCACACGAAGCACAGATTACGGTCGTAACATGCTCGTTACGTATGGCCGTTGTAAGTTGTAACTAACGCTGTAACGTGCACGTTATGGCTGTAATGTGCCATAACATGCCGTAGAGATCAAGTTATGGCCCCAGTGAGAACACTACTTAAGATGTCAATTTTGCTAAATTTATAGTAATGCTGCCACCGGAAAGTAAATGCTCGTTCATTAAAGGAATAAAAGTTTGATTATCTTGAGGATTGCATTGAATCTTGCAACTGGTGTGACTAGTTTGCGGAAAAAAGTTTTATTTTATTTTTTAATCACAATTAATTTTTAATGCGTTAATTAACGTGTTAATTCAACAGCCCTAGTTAATTTATAATCTGATTTTATTCATTTTGCTTTATTTCAGTGTTGTATGTACATTTGATATGCTGTTAAATACTTCTTACTTACTTAGTTTATGTTAATAGTTCCATTTTTCGTCATCAAAATGGGTCTGCTTGGTTAAAAGGGCTCTGCCTACATTAACAATGTTTTTCAACATTTTCATGAACAACTATTGGGTACATTTTTATGAGTGGTTGCTGTGACATTAGAGGCAACTGGGGTTGTAAAAATTGAATTTTTTCTATAACTGACAATCGCTTTTTAGAACCGTTTAAAAGCTGGTAATTGAATTCTGACTGATCCGATGAGCAGGGACTGAAACATAGTGCAGACATACATATTGTTTTATACCTCTCTGATGCTGTCTTATCCATGTTATCCTGATAAAAGTCTGTTAAATGAGTGTTGTTTGATTGTAGGTTTCATTGCAGTGGGCATTGCAGCTGCACTGATAACAACAGGTAAATGTCTAAATATCACTCATGTTTGTGGTTTTTAGTTCACAGAGTTTGTGTTTCATGCTGACTAACATGTGTTTGTTTCATCATTTGCAACTCGGTCGGTGGCGGTGTTTTTTTGACATGCCACTGCGGTGGTGGTGCCGGTGCCGGTGGTGAATATGCTAGGGTTGTTAATTGGAAACAGGTGGGGTTTGGTTGTGTGCGTTCACGTTTGCGCATGGATCAAATGACGCTGCAGAAGTGAGGGGCATTTTTCAGGAAACAGCACCCAGAAAGACCGCCGAGCACACTGTAAAACACCGCAATGGTTGGTTCAGTGGTAGCTAACCATCGCGGTGGCGGTGAAAGTTCGGTGGTCGTAACAACACTACTAAACTTAGTGTCCAGTGACAGTTTTGTCTGTGCCAGTTTAAATGTTACTAGTACATCAGTGATTCTCTTGGCCATTTTAGACCCATTCCCAGCAAAGCATATCTCCAGTCCATGTGTCCAATAAAGGCCTGCTTTCATGAGCAGCTGCGGCTGATGCTTATTTTTGAAACTATATTTCAAAAGTGCTGATAAAAGAGTTGATTTGTGTAGTTTTGAAAAATTGCTTAAAAGAAAAACTTTGTCTTAGGAATGATAAATAAAACGATTATTTACAAAACCAAGGATGTCCTACTGAAGTTGTACAAGTGATTGGTGCGCCCTCATGTGGAATATTGTTCACCAGTGTGGTCACGTTGCTATCAGGAAGACGCAAGTTATTGATTGAAAGAGTGCAGTGCCGGTTTACAAGGATGATTCCTGGGTTCTCAAAACTGCCATATTGCAAAAGACTGGAGCGTTTGGGGCTTTGGGCTTGGAAGAATGATGAAATAGAGCCGATATCATTGAAGTGTTAACAGTGGCTAAAGGCTGGTCTGCAATTCCTCTGGAATCTATGTTTGAGCTATCTACAACAAAGCATCTCAGAGGACATAAATTCAAGCTGGTTAAACACAGATGTAACTTGGAAGTGAGATGCAACTTTTTCACCGAAAGGCTTATTAATAGATGGAACAGTCTGGATCAATGGACATTGCAAGTGGACTCGGTTAATTGTTTCAAGAATCATCTACAATTGCATGAGGAATACTCATTGGCTGCACAAGTTTGTACTGGTGTGCCCACAGCAGGTAAATGACGAGGTAAATGACATCGGTAAAACAGACATGGTGTTTTTTGCTGTTTGGTTTCTAATGATGAACACTGCTGTTTAGGTTGTTGTATGTGGAAGTTTGCTTACATTTTGTTTTCCGTTTGTGGCCGTCTGCTTCTACCTTGATGCTTGGCAGGTGAGTGTGAGCATTGTGAATGTATTTGGGTAATGATACCAGTCATGTAAATAAAAGATGCTACTGTGTTAATTCCCAGAAATTTCTTGGAAGTATTTTGGTACCTACACGTTTTCTAGACAAGCAGGACATTGTTTAAAACTGTTGTTTCAGTTCCTTTCATGTTCCGAGTCATTAAGTAAATGCAGCCTGTTGAAAGTGGAAATGTCCCATAGCGAGATGGTTTTGCAGCAGTCATACCAGATTATCTTCAAATGGGCAAAACTTTGTTATAGACAGTTTCCACCACTTCAGACTCACCTATTCCTTTACCCATCGCTTCTTCCTCTTCTGTTTTACCGCTCATCCATAAATCCCTCTCTCTTTCACTCCCGGCTTAAAACCTACCTGTTTCACAAATCCTATCCAGCGTAGTTCCACAAGTGCTTTGACCACTGGGTTACATGAGAGGTAACAGAGTTATCAAGTGGCAACAGGTGCAATCAAAACTTACATTCGCCCGGCGTGGGTCTGCATGTCGATACGACTGCACATTTCTGTAGTTTCAGGAAGTGCATTTATGGTCCAATTAGTTGGAAGTAAAATATGCAAGGAAAGGGAGATGGCAGATGATCAGTCTATCTTGGTTGGTTGTTTTTGGGTTTTTCAAAAATTACTCTCGTTTCTAATTGCCATATTTGCATTTTCTGTTTAAACAACACCATTTTAAAATACATACGTTTAATAATGAAAGCAAGTGTTATGCCATCTGTATTGACTTTTGTTTCCATTTTAGGAAGCAGTTCTTGACAAATCATTGAATACATTGCATGTGACATCGCGGAATTTTCTGCAGAAGTTTATTTATACCAATGCTTTCAGTCGCTCAGGTAATTCGAGTCTTCTTGTTTACTGTTGTTTCCTGCTGATAATAATTTGTGTTAAACGCACATAATTCCTCATTTCGTTTAGTCCTTATGGAGTCGGAATAAGGTCTATTCATTTACTCACTGTTATCATTTCAAACTGTTTTTGGGCCTCCCGAAAGGCTCCAGTCATGTAAATAAAAGATGCTACTGTGTTAATTCCCAGAAATTTCTTGGAAGTATTTTGGTACCTACACGTTTTCTAGACAAGCAGGACATTGGATGCATGTGTTGTGGTATCAGAATGTGTGAACACATGAAGATTAGTAAACTCTTGAGCACTCCATCTGTATGTGGAATTTTGATGGATGCAGGTGCGCCAGGTTCTACTTTGTTGTGTATTATAAAATCAAATCGTACATTTATATAGCGCCCCTTAAAACTTAATTCTCAGAGGCGCTTCCTACATGTAGTCACGCTCAAAGACTAGCCAAGTCGTAAGACATAGCTTAAACTGTTTGCAAGAGTTTGTGTTTCTGACAGTCCTCGATAGCAAATTCCATATATTTGGTGCAGCTGCTCAAAAACTACGCTGCAGATGTTGTGGTGATGCATCTGATTGGATGTTGGATTCCTGGTCGGGATGCAGCTGAACGGCATCTCTGAGCAAGTTGTTCAGACCCTTGTGCTCTGTCAACAAGCAGTATACGTTGATACCTGTCAGTTGGCAGTGACGCTGTGCAGCTGAGAAGATAACCATAGGTCTGGCATCACACTGGCCATATGTTACAGACTTCAGAGGTTTATCCAGCTATGGGCCCAAGGCATAGGAAAGGCAGATGAGTGTCTTGCCTACACTTCAGTGGTGTATGGCACTCTTTGGTTCACGAAGCCGGAGGTTGTTTTGCTGCATTTTTCTTATCTTTCAGGTGCTGTAGCAAAAATACTTTAAAGATTGCAGCTGTTCGTATATGACTGGTGCAGAATCAGTTCAGCTTGAAGATGTGTTGTCAGTGAAATGTGACAAAGTAATGGAGAAGTTCGAGGTCATTGTCACTCTAGTCGACAATTCAGTTTTCACAGTCTGTGGCTCGATCTGTCAAACGTGAGTTAATGAAGTCTCCATTACATGTGTATTCTTTCTTTAGTTATTCCGGTGTGGTTCTGGCTTTGAACTGCCAGTGTAAAGGGAGACGTGTCCCTCTTTCGGGAGTCTGGTTGTAACTGTAGAAAAGACGAGGCCTGACACATTTAGTTATTTGTGTTCCCTTCGGTGGTTTGACACATCCTGCCCACAACAAAACTCTGTTCCACTAATCCCCAGAGGTTCTGTTCCAGAACAGGTGCAAAGGAGATTAAAGTTTTTACATCAGTTTGTCTGACTGGCAGCAGTTGCCCCTGAGAGTCATTTATTGGTCTTCTATTTGTGGAAAAGACTGTAGAATTATGATACGGAGACGATACAGTGTAGGTAACAACATTGACGAGAACTGTCTAATCTGATTGTGTTAGTTGCCTTCAGCAAGGGCATGCAGGCAGTAAAACTTGGCTCAAACAAAATCCTCACATCCTCCAGTTCTTAACTGGGCAGGGGCATCGCCAGGTCCAACAAAGTGGGGTGGGTGTGAAGAGGGGTGTCCCCTACCCAAATAGGGAGGTGACACCAGTTGTGGGATGGGTGTGGGGATACCCCTCCTGAGAAAAAAGAAATTTTCCTTTTGAAATGGCACATTTTGAGCAAGCTGGTGTTGAGATTGCTTTGATGTAACAGCCTACAGTTCTGGTGTGTTCATACTGTTACAAACCGATTTTACTACCGAAACTGGTAAACATGTACAGCTATCTGAAATGGCTTGCACTGACAAATTATATGCAAACCCAAAATTCCAGCAAATCAGCAGACGACCACTTTGGAATGGATAGACAGTCTAAGCAGTACGCTTTGTGCCTTATTTACCCCTACCCCACAACGACCTTCTAAACTCAGCGGATCTGCATCAATCTCAGGAACACCCTCTGGCAAAAGTGGGGTGGGCATGTCCACCCCATGGCGACGCCCCTGTAACTGTGGATGCCGGTTCACACAGGTTGACTGTAATGGCCATAAAATGATTGCTGTGATTGTTGCGGAAGACTGAGCTGGAGACGTAGTAAACCTTGCTGTCACACTTGCCATCGTATGAATTATTTGTATGTTGTATTTAATATACACTGTGAGCTATAAAAATGTGCCACTGTGTTTTAAACTGATTCCTGTATTTCCAGGCCAACTCAGCCTTTCATCCCTTCACGATCAATAAATGAGTAGTAAGCTGCAATCGGATGTCTGCTACCTCAGTTAGGGGTGGCACCATCTGGTAAATGCTTACGAAGGAAAGGTAGGCATGGTGTATTTTGCAGGTAAAACTGTGTGATCCATGTCTGAGCGCTTTGAGACCATGCATAGTATAAATGGCACTAATACTCTTCCTGGATTTTTTACACTTTTTGCACTGTTGGAATCAGGAGTGAACATTATAGGGAACAGTTAAAAATTTACAACTTCACCTTAACTGTGTCTTAATTTGGGGCAGTGTTATGCAGTTCAGGATAACCGTAGCCGACCACTTGCTGCGGGGCTTTGGTAAGGACAGGTTGTGTGCAGCTTTTGCTAAAAGTTGTCCAGTGTTCATCTTTTCAATTTTGTTACGGAATTTCTTTATGAGTCTTCGGGCAGAAAATCTTTTAGATTGCCATAGATTTTTATCAAAATTTTGTCTTCACAACTCAGCATATTTCATTTTGTTGTACAGTTATTATTAATATGCATGAAGTAACTCGATGAAATGAACACTGCAATGTAAGGCAATTATGATATTATCATGCCATTATTTAAATGAATTGTAGATTCTCTCCTTTTTCCATCGATGCAAAAACTTTAAAATCCATGAAGAAATATGGGAGTTAGTCAGAAATGAAATGGCACCTTTTTATGCAGTATCATCTCCAATATGAAGCACATTCAGTATGCTGCTGACTTGGATGTTAGTATTACAGGCCTTTGTTGTCTTTTGTGAGTTGGAAATATTTCATTGTTACGTGCAGAAACTTCACTCTCTGTTATTGTAATGCGGTGCCTGTGGTGCAGGGATTGTTTCGAGGTCATTCATCGAATCCACAGCTTCCTGAAGCTGGACCTCAAGCATGCTCAGGCCGGCATTACTCCAACGCTTGATTTGCCACAGAAAGAAGTGCTATTATTTGCAGCTGAAAGAGCACAACCATCACAGGCCAGCGATGATGCAGCCTCTGCAACATCGTCTGAGGAAAGTTTTGAGCTAGTGGGCACTGCTGATGTTGCTGAGTATGATCCCGTGGCTACAGATGAAAAGCCTCCACTAGTGGCACCAGCCGATCCTGTGTCAGACCAAGCCGATGAAGAAAGTTTGGATCCAGCTGTCAGTGGTGTTAAGACTAGTTGTTCAGATGATATACCATGTCAGTAGAAAGTCACAAGGTTTGTATTTGTCACCGTGATGTAACACTGTGAACTATTTTGAGTGCTCGAAATCTTTTATATAATAGAACCGTATTGCTGAGTAACTCGTTGATTTAACTTGCATTTCAGTTGTTCAACAAGCTGCAGACGTTATCAGTGGTTTATGTTTTACATGTGAAATATTAACAGTGTCTGTACACTACATTCCACAACAAACTGGGCCTTTTATTTTTATGATAACTTTGGCATTTGTGGACCGATTTCAGTAATTCTTTTGCTGTTGTGGTAGATTAAGCTTGATACCCGTCCGTCACCTTTTAGCACACGTTAAATATATTGTATGTCGTGTCATGTATTGCAACCAGACAATCTTTATGCATCTGCCGATAATTAAAACTTCAGCTTATCATACCTTTGTTGCTGCACGACCATTTTTAGGATGAACAGCATGCTTCATAAATCCTTGAAAATGCCTGTTCAGTTTCAAAAACTCTAGGCCTTTGAAAGTACTTGAAAAGATGAGATCCTTGGAAGTTTTTTCTTGGAAAGTCTTCGAATTATTAGCTTCGCTGCACAGTCCTTGAAAATAGCACTAATAATGCTAATAATAATTCCGTTTGCAAGCTTTGGGTGTGCACCAGTAGTCTGATGACCACATCTCTGTCGTCGTGGGCCATGAATACAGAACAAGTTGATGATGTCAGTCTGAGAGCTGTATCTTTACAGTGTTGGTGGCTACTGCTCGTTGTTTTAGTGGTTATTATGATAATGATTGTAGTTTACTCAGACAGTTTGGGTCCGTGTAAAAAATTAATTAAGGTCAATAAAAGTGTTTGCAGTCATTGAATTTTCACCGTGTGGCACCATGTAGGTCGACTCAGCCTTCTATCCTCTGTGGGACGGTAAAATGAGTACCAGCCAAAGGGCGGTGATGTTCTGCGGCTGGGGAGTAAAGGCAGGCATGGTGTAATTTGCAGGTAAAACTGTGTAATCCATGTCTGAGCGCATTTGAGGCACTTTGCGGTAAAACGCGCTATACAAATAGACTTTACTTAACTTTACTTTGTGCTAGCACGATATTTGCTGTGGTCGTGTGTCCGGTCTATTGTTCATCCATCACGAGCCGGTATTGTACCAAAATGACAAGTGTAGGATCATGATAACAACACCATACAGTAACATAGGGAGACTCTCCGAAGCCAAAGATCTTAGTGAAATTCCAATGGAATCACCCTTGATGAGGTGCCAGAATTTTTCCGGTGACCTTCACATCATACGCCTACTGCAAATCTTTTCATGTGATTTTTCATATAGCTGTGCAGCAGTTGACAAGATTTCAACTGACATCACATCACATGGTCCCTCTGCGATAGATGAGCTTCATGTATTTCAACTGCTCTATGAACTGTTTTTTTCTGTGGCTGCACATTGTTGCTGTGGTGCAAATGTGAATACCATCCACTGACTCCTGAACTTTGCATTAAAATGCAACGTAAAAATTCACAGCAGCAAAATGAGAACATGGTTGATGTTTAATGTGGCATTAACAGACCGCCTTTGATTAATAGAGTGAAACTGTTTTATATGTGCTAGTACTAATGACTTTAGAAAATGTTTTGTTGTAAATAAGGTGATGTTGTTACTTATATGGACGTTTTTCTAGAGTTTCTCGTTGTAACAGTGAGTGACGAACTCAACTTGATCTTCAGTGTCTAGCTGAATATAAAAGCAGTCTTATTTTTGCAGACACAGAAAATTATCTATTAAGTTGTGGAAACTGCTTTAGGCATTGTTGAAACAGTCAAGTTTTTTGTTGTTTCGTTTTACCAGAGGTATGTTTTAAACTGAGACTGTCACTTGTATTGTGTTTTAACTTTGCCGTCATAAGGGGTTCGAAGTACTGTCATGAATACATCGGTGTGTCTGCCTCTCTGTCTGCAAGGATATCTCCAGAACCATGCACAATCTTTACCAAATTTTTGTGCATGTTGCCTGTGGCCGTAGCTTGGTCCTCCTGCAGCGTTGTTGCGATACATTATGTACTTCCGGTTTTGTGGATGACCTGTTTTTTTTCTATAATGGGCCGTATAGCAGTATGAATTTTGCTACGAAGGACCAATTTTGCTTAAATTTACTTATTTACCGTAAAGTCGGACAGAATTCAAGTGAACGTTGGTAGCGAAACAATATACCTTGATGCATGGATGAAGTTAATTTGGCGTTAATGGGACTTAGGTTAAGGAAATACACAGGAGTTAAGGGAGAATTGAGCCACTGAGAATTATAGTGGTCCAGATGCAAATATTGAGAAAATTTGTGTTGAAAGGTTTGCAATGTCCCGTGGTTACCTGAAGCACGGTATAACAAAGGATGCATTCATCGCCTTGCACACCCCATAAGGGGTCACAACTATTGTAAGCGTTCACTTATGTCTGTGTATCTCTGTCTGTCTCCATGAGGATATTTCTGGAACTACGTGTGCGATCTTTACCAAATTTTTGGGGCATGTTCCCTGCAGTCAATCTTCTTCGATCGAAGGGGCAAAGACTGCCATCTATGATTGCCTTGTTTATGTATTTAATTTCGTATACATTGATGAAATTATGTATCTTAATGGGTGAAAATATACCATTTAATGCATAGCTGATTTGTGGTATGGAAAGTTTTTTGTTGCAGCTTTATTTGTTACTGTTTATTGTTGGTTTGTTTTATATTCCTGTTGTTGTCTGGCATATCATGTCCTTTGTTGTCAGAGCTGTATGTAATCTGAAACTACCACAACATCTCAACTTGCTTCAACTTCTGAGTTGATACCTTCGACAATAATAATTTTTTAATGCATTTCTGGGTGAACTGACATACAGAAGAGCAGCAGAATTTATTAGCCATTTCATTGGCAGCTCACACATGTTGCTGCATATGCATAGAAGAGGTATCAAATTCGGTTGCACATGAAGTTAGTTAGTTGGAGTTTAACGTCCCCTTTCAGCACAAATATGGCTATATCAGAGATAAAACGGAGTTGTAAAAAAGAACTGTGGAAATAACACATGAAATTGTCAGTGTGGCCGACAAGACAACATTGGCACCATTTCATTCGTTATTGATTATTATTAATAATGTTGTACTCACACATTCGTTCTTCACACACTGGCAGTGTAGCATATATGTATTTTGGACTGTTGCAGATCCGATCTTTAGTCGATTAGTTAACACCAGCCTATTGGCATTTCAGCTCACAAGTCACTGATCACAACATCATTCAGATGAATATATATTATTGGTGTATCACTGATGATTGTCGTACCAGTCAACGCGTATAATAAATTACTAGCAGATGTTTGTTATTGTCTTGTTTCTCAATACACTGACATTTTACAGTTCACAATTCATGCTGGTATAGTGGTATATACAACTGAAAGTCTATCATATGTCAAAACATACAATCACCAAATACCAACAGCTGTAAAAAAGTATAGCTACAGTTTGCTGTACCCTAATATTCTAAATGTACCATAATCTAAATTGTCGATACACTACCTTGTGAAATGTTTGTGCTGAATAATGGCCATGCTGCAGAGAGGAGTGGAGCGAACTGCTAGGGCTGTAGTCGAATATTCGAATACAAAAATAGTATTTGAATCCTAGTGGTATTATTCGAATACCTCAAATTGTTCGAATATTCGAACATTTGAATAGAGCCTTATTACTCATTGCAATATAGGTTAAAAGCACATGCAAAATTTGTGTTGGCTGTGTAAAACATGTTCTGTGATCACCAAAATTATAAGAAAAATAATCGCAAATATATAGGCCTACAAAATAACTCACGAAAAATGCAACTGGGCGACGGTCTCAAAAAGGACAAGACTCCCAAGGTGTTTCTTGGACCACAGCGGATTCTGCATCGAGATGCCGTCACTTACGTCAGTTCTCAATTAACGTGCGAGTCATTGCATGCGTTTTAT
>Ga0209780_1002617_pt1 | contig 12903 bp, 4 predicted proteins | sample WorMetexBAHAMAS2_FD_187384 | JGI IMG/M metagenome (GOLD analysis project Ga0209780, IMG submission 187384) | Marine gutless worms symbiont microbial communities from Max Planck institute for Marine Microbiology, Germany - Inanidrilus exumae... | ecosystem: Host-associated > Annelida > Digestive... | reverse complement strand
GGTTTACACGTCTGTGTCCAATTTGGTGAAAATCGACGAAGAAATGCGACCGTGAGAGTGTCCACAGACGGACAGACACACACACACACACACGCGCACACACACACGCACAGACGCAAAACGATTTTATTATCTGTCCCATGCTATATGCTATAGCTATGGGGCAGATAAAAACATTTATGTGTGTGAGGTGCCCCATCTGAACGTGCGGCCCTATAGCGGCCCTGTTGCCCCAAGAATGGACATGCTAGAACCGCCCCTGACGTATATAACTGTGAAGTCTGAATGCCGATGGCACCATAATTATCAGCTAGCCGACTTTTGCTCAGTGTTCACAAAATGGCCACATTATAATTCAGGGATTCGATGCCAGGCTGGCTAACCGACCATTTTTTGTTTTTGACTTTCGTGCATGTACTCTGGAGCTCAGGGTTGAGAGCCAGAGTGCCAGAAAGTCAAAAACTAAAGATGGTCGGTTAGCCAGCCTGGCGTCGAATCCCTTAGTCACTGTCCACATTTTGCAACCATGGGAAAAATGGGTTACGCGTCTCGTTAGACGTGGCCACCAAAAACACGCGACAGTTGTAACGTGTTGTTTGCGACGTCAGAGTTCTTCTCCGTCGCGTTATCTGCGCTCTGCTGCGGTCTCCGCTTCACGATTCCACACGCCTTCACTGACGATCAGTAAGTCAGCTACATACATCCTTGCATTACAGCGAGCTTCGCCGCGCCGAGGCCGTTACATACTTTCTTCGGCATTTCAATTAATACAATATGCACCGTGTCCGGGAAAAAAGATCCCACTTTATTTTTGCCGCTAACTTTAATTGCCAAATGCTGACCGATTTTCACAATTTTTTAACCGACAGACTTAGCAGTGAATGCGCAGTAAAGCGATAATAAAATATCCCACCGCCCGTCAAATGCGTTGCTACACTACCTTGTGAAATGTCTGTGCTCGAAATGGCCCTGCTCCGGAGCTGATTGGAGCGAACTGCCATGCAAAACTCAGACATTCGAAACAATTGCTGAAAAATATTCATCCAGTTTTGTTAGCACAATTTTGTTAACTGACGAAAAGACATTTACAGTGGTCACACCGAAATTATTGTCAGTAGACCATGGTATTAGTTCATCCACAGAAGACTGGATTTGACTCGCCTGACGTTTTTTCCATAACTTCAGTGATAGTTGTGTCGTCCATGAACTTATGTGTCAGTATTCCCGGTTTAGGTCGTCCATCATGATAAGAAACACCAGAGGACCAAGCCAGCATCATTGAGGCATTCCTCCTCGCACCGTGATCCAGTCCGAAAAATACCTGTCGAAGGATATCCGCTGATACCTGTTGCAGACTTCTGAATGAAGGGCTGTTGGTCCCTTTACGTCGGCTTATCGACGTCAGTACCGTGAGCCATGACGGAATAGGTTATATGTATAATTCAGAAAGAGAGGGGAAAATTATGTCTGTCCTCGTAATATTCGGACAGAAATGCATGTTGGCCGCGTCGCATGCTGCCACCTGGTGAGTCACGTTGAGTATGCGCCGCGCGCTCTATTAAGGTTAGAAAAAGACGGAACAGACAGACGGACGGACTGACGGACGCCATACCATTCCGTTACGCTTATCGCTAGACGCGGCAAGCGTAATAACCATAGAAGTGTAGAAAGAGACTGTTAAGAGATTAATGCTAACGCTTAATTAACGCTAAAGTTTTATGTTGGACAGCTGTGTAACTGAGAAGTAAGGAAATTGCGATTAACAATACACAGCCCTCTAATATTTCGTGCTAAGTTCTAAACGATGTATGCACTGCTGAAATACTGCGACTATAATTATGTTTTCAGACAGCTTATCGACTTGACGGCTAAATTGCTACCGTTCGTGTCAGTGTTTCTACTACTAGAAGGTTCAGGGGTTCGTATTCAATTTTACCGCGCGACGCTTTGCATGCAAGCGCGTACGTATGTGCTGTCGTAATCTGTCCGCCTGTTCTTACGTCTGTCCGTCCGTCACATCTGTATGCCTTCTCAAAACAGCTGAACGTGCCGACAAACTTTTTTTAATTTTCAGTTAGCTTTATCGTTCTAGTTCTGTTGAGATCTCGGAGACAGTCCGATAGGATCGTGCACCCTCAACGTTAACATACGAACAATTTACGATTTCCAAAAAAAAAACATTTTTCTGTATGTCGGAAACGATACAAGCTACAGTCTAATAACGATGGAACACTAATAGGAATTGGTATGTGATCTATCAAACAATGTCATTTCTAATGTCCATGAGTGACCTTGAAGGTCATTTCAGCTGTTTGAAACCCGTTAAAGTCACGTACCTTGGATAACACAGCAGTAGCATACGTTTATAGCTACAGGATGCGTTTACAGACGAACACAAAATCACATGTTGGCTATAGTTTTAACCCTTTAACCGAAGTGAACAACTGTTTAAAGTCACATGTGCTGGACAGGTGATGATATCTCGAAAATAGACACAAAAATAGACATGGTTCTGACAGAGTGTTAATAACTAACAAAACCACTAAATAAATAAGCAAACAAATAATGTTATATGGCTTATCGTGTCGTGCTATTTCCAATGACCTTGACTGACCTTCAACGACATTAACCTGCTGCAAACTTTTCAAATGCAATATCTCATCCAATCAGGACATAAATTCTACCTCGTCACTGTTACGTACATTTTTACAGGCTATCTTTGTCAACGGTCTTAAAGCCTACCTGCCATACATTTAACTAACTTTTACTCATGGTTATAAGTTGTAACGGTACGGTAGGCAACTTGCATTTGAAAATAGTTTACCCTAGACATTTTAGTTCAGGCTCATAAGTTGAAGTTTATATTGAACATTGATATTTCATACGATATAGAAAAATGTGTCCTAAACAAAAATGCCACAACTTTTGATTAGCCTATGTTTCCCACATAGTTGTCAAAACATAGATTTTGGAATAAAAACATTAAAAACATGTTTTATACTTCAAAAATATGGGAAGGGGTGGGGCGATATTTTGACCCCAACGAACTCATTCTTACTTTTGTGGGTTTACAGGTCTGTTAAGTCCAATGGGGTGAAAATCGACGAAGAAATGCGACCGTGAGAGTGTCCACAGACGGACAGACACACACACACACACGCACAGACGCAAAACGATTTTATTATCTGTCCCATGCTATATGATATAGCTATGGGGCAGATAATAAAACAATAAAAAACATGTCCGACATCAGTTATGTTATGTTGCAGTTTAAGACTTTAGTTAATAAGCTACAGAGACTTAATCAGGCCTATTATAGTGCATAGTAATTGCGTTTGTCTATGTGAATTGCACAGCTATGCGAAATATGATTACCTATAACAGTAAAATAATATTTTTTATACTTAGCAGTTGATTCTAAATTAGCATTTAACATCACGAGGTATAATGGTTCTGATATTACATATAAATGTTGCGAAAAAGTTTATTAAAATTCAAGAACAGAAAACGTTAAAACGCATGCTTTTTATTGAAAAATAAAAACACATATAAAATGATTTTACGACTATGGTTTCCCACAATGAGTGTTTGATGTGAATAATCGCTGCTTCTTTTGATAATCTTTTTGTTAGTTAAGTTATCTTTTATTTTATTATTGGCCCGCCTACACATAATGTAGGGGGCCAGACTAGTAACGGTCGCTGGCGTCTGTCGTCGTCTGTAACACTCCACGGCGGGCTTGCAGGCGGCTTTACCCGCGCAGGTCAGGCGATGACGTCATGCCGCAAGTAGTCTAATTATAGCTCCACGGTAACACTGCACGGTGGGCCAGTAGTGTTACGTCTTGTTATGGCGATACCTTGTTTAATATTTGTTTATTTTGTTTAATTGTGCATTACTACCACTTGTTGGTGAATAAAGATTACCACTATCAATGACAATATTGACAGGGAATCGGCGTGTCAGTCATTCGAGGGACCGGTCGCCAGACCGTGGGAGCCGTCATCCTGTTAATCAGCTATTACGTCATTGCTCTTCCAGTCGGCATTACATTGATGTTTGCGACTTCGCTGCAGTTAAAAGGTTGGAACCTACTCACATAATAACAAAATCGAACTTGTATTTCTAGATTCTCGAATTTTTTCGAGTTTTAAAAATGCTAACCAGTTTCGAAAATACAATTGAGCTATTAATTAGCGATGCATAGGAAATACGCTCAGAGTCTATCCTTGAAACGGTCTTCATTATTCGAGGAAATGGTTTAAGATGTTAAAGACAAGAAGTTCGGCTATCGCACAGAGCGTGCAGCGTTTCGTGTCGTAAGTTCACTGGGTAGGGATAGCTCTCCACCCCTGACCTTTTGTCTCTGATATAGCCTTATTTGTGCTGAAAGGGACGTTAAACTCCAACTAACTAACATGGACCATACGATGGTTGAAAACAAGAGCCTGTGAAATTTTTGCCCTTGCTGCAGTGACGATCAAGTGCTGAAACCGATATCAAGTTTTCAGTGGTATTAACAACTTGTGACGACTGCACGCGGTTGACAGTTCTGTGATGCGACGAAAAAGTGCACACTGCACAGTTTGAGTGTTACTGTAGTTTAAAATGACCTCTCAACGATACGACGAATACTCTAGTTGTAATTGTCACTCAGACTGATTAAGTTTCCCAAAACATATGCAAGAATCTTTATTTTCGGGTAGCAGTTTAGGCCTATAGGCCTATTATTGTCTGATTCTTGAGCAACAAATCAAATCATTAGCGACTTGACTGCACGCAAGGCAGACAGACGGCCGCTATATTGTTCTTACTCAGGGGGTCGTTTTTAGATTTTTGTCTTGCGGGGTCGACGCGTTGCAGGGACGTGGATGTAAGGCACCCAAACCGTGAAAATTAGGAATTTTTGAAATATGTTCTCCCCGAAATTCTTAACGAAATTTTCAGATATTATATTTGTGCCGTCCGCAGGCTACTTACGCCTGCACAATTTCGTCGCCTTTTTTGTCAGATAAGCAATTACTTAGACGGCGGTAGACGGAACGGGAGCTTTTCGAGGATCGTAGTGGCAAATCGCAGATGAAAAAAGCTACATGATACGGACCTCCTCTATCACCACGATGGGAATAGAATGACGCATGCCGGATGTTAGGCGAGAAATTTTGTCTTATTTGGATTTACTAATACTGTGATGGTTTTTGTTGTGTGTATTCAGGTTTGTGGCTTGGCTTCATTCTCGGCCTCGCTGTTCAGAATGCCGCTTTACTGTATTTCATCCTCAAATTGGATTGGGAAGACGAAGCAAATGATGTGCGTATAAGGCTGACTTTCCTCTCTAGTCTGCAGTCCACGCTATTAACATTACAATACATAATTTAGCATTTTCTTATCGACGACACCATTATCTCTGTAATTATTTATTTACATGTAAATACTTAAATGATAGGCAAAACATGACATACATAAAAGTAATCTAATTAATTTTACGTGGCAGTAGGGCTTACCTCGCAACGCTGCTTATTCCAGACGTGAAGTGAGGAAAAGAGCGAGAAAGAGACGACGATAGCGCAGTTCATTTGGAGGTTCGTTTAACTTCGTTCACACCGGATGCGTTGCGTTGCGATAGAGCCGCGCGCAACACAACGCAACGCATCCTCAGTGAACAAACCTAGTAGATGGACATGGGATAGAGAAAGACGAAGGCAAAAGGATATTGTGTGGCTAACAGTGCTGTTGGTGCCTCGGGTGTCACTGTGATTGGTAGAATATGCTGCTAGCGGCAGCTAGCGCTACTTCTTCAGTCCGGAACTCCGTGATAACTCCGTGTCGATCGGCTTAGACTTCTCAGCAATTCAGGCGTGTTTTAGCTAGAAGCTCAGCTATCGCGGAGGGACCGCACGATGCTCGTTGTTATCTCAAGATATTAAATTAATAATAACTCTAGGCTAAGTGACTGATGATAACGATAGTACTTGCAGTAGCACATTCACGTACACCAAACCTTAAGTGCATACAGCTTCACCTGTCACAAGATTGGATGGGATCCCATTTACATAATGGGTTGTTGGGGTCACTGAAAACTGTACCGTTAACTGGGACGTATGTAAGTTCCTAATAATGTTATGCACGAACTTTATTAAGTATCTAGCTCTATATCTTGTAAGGACCGTGTACTGCATCTTTGTGTATAAATTGCAACACTTCCACATTCATTTAACGTATCCCCGATGAAGGTATCCCCCAAAGATATTTGTTCCATATATTCGGTTTGAGAAAAATTCGAGTCCCTGTGCTTAGTCTTAATTGCTTGACGATAAGTTCAGCCGTTTCAATACAACTCACCAGTGTGACACATGGACGGACACGTCAGTCAGCACATAACGCACTATGCATATATGCGTCGCGCGGTAAAACCGAGCTTTTGCACATTACTTACAGTAAACGTTAACGCTCGGCCTCGTCTGTGCCACTGCGCGCCCCTGACTGGCTTGGAGATATGTAATTTTTAGGCCGCGTCGCATGTACTCAGTGCGTAGAAAGCGGTCCATTGCTACAGGTGGAATAGCGTGCACTGCGTGGTCTGTGTCTGTCTGTTGGTCACGTTCTTGAATCGTGAGCCCTGAAATAAACGACTGAACCGATCGAGATACAGTTTCGGCGTAGACTCGGCTGGACCCAAGGAACCGCATATTAAATGGGGATCGACATCCCCCAATGGAAGGTGGGACTGTTTTTTTTTGGGGGGGGTTGTCCAGCCCGTTGAAAAGCATTGGGAGTCAGTGCTGCGACGCTTTGCGCAGCACAAAATGAATAACGGCGAGTCGACAGCGGGACTACTGCGGTCTGCTGCAAAACCTGCAATGCTCACGATGTCACATTACACTGTCCCCTCCCCCGTGAAAAATCCGCCGCCCTCTGCGATGCGACCTTTCTTCAAAATTCTTTGACGACTTATTTGTTCATACAATTATGCGTGCTTGTGCGCACTATACAGGCTCAGATACGGGCCGGGATGGTTGCCGACAGTCCTCAACTACGTCAGATAATGCATCGGGCATCGTGTATTGCCAGGCCCAGTGAAGGCAACGTGCTGGAAGACACCGGTAAACTCGATCGCCGCGTCGTCCGTAAAAATTCATGTCTGCTTGTAAACAACCGATTTCACTGTCGTTTCACAAATTCGTTGCCTATGCCAGTTGTTCCCTGCGTTCATTGACGTTAAATCGTTAAAACTCTTTGCTCGTCAATAAAGTGATAATTTTACAGTATGTGGATTTATATAGCGCATAATTGTAAAAAACATCTTTAATGCGCTGAACACGCTAATACTGCTTGAAAAAGAATGTCTTAAGTGACTGTCGGAATGTAAGCTCAGTGCAGTCGGGGTCTCTAAGTTGGTCTGGAAGCAAGTTCCAGACAGTTGGTCCGGCGACTGAGAATGCCCGACGGCCGAATGTGCTACGTCGATGGCGTGGTACGGTGATCAAGCAACGACGTGCGGAACATCGTCGCTGACGACTGGCGATGTCTGAGACTGGAACGCAGCAGTCTACCAGATACTGCGGCGCTTTGTTGTGGAGACATCGGTGGACTGTAGCACCAAGCTTGTACCGGACCCGATCTGCCACATCGAGCCAGTGCAAGTCGACATGTAAAATATGTGACAGTCCACTGTCGTACTTGCGCGTGCCGCTGAAGAGACGTGCGGCGGCGTTCAGCACCCGTTGTGTAGTTTGTCGGTCACGGACCTCGGTGAGCTGGCCAGTACCATCACTACCATGTTGCGGTAGTCAACACGAGTTGTTACAAAAGCGTGGACAAGTGTCTTCACGGACTCATCGTCCAGTGATCGTCGAAGTTCGCACCGAGAAGAAACATGATGCACATATGCTGGAAACTCTTTTGACCGGGCTGAGATCGACCGACAAGGTAACGCCGAGCACGCGAACGTGATCGGACTCTGCGACAGTGTCTGAGTCTGAGTCCATCTGTATAGCGACAGGCCTTTGCTGCCCAACGACGACTGGCTACGCTTCGAACCCGCCTAGTGCCGCATTTAGGGGGTTCTAGGGTGCTGCAGCGCCAAGGCCCGCAGTTTGGGGGCCCACAATTGATTGAGTGGTTATAGGTCTGTAAGGGGCCCGCATTTGGCACAGCACCCGGGCCCGCACTAGCCTTAATGCAGCCCTGAACCCGCCCACACCGTTCCAGTCGTGCGACAGTGGTCGCCATTTCGTCGCGAAAACAATGCCGATACAGTTGGGTATCGTCAGCAAACGCATGAATGCTGACATCGTATTCTTAACAACTTCGGCTAGTTCCGTCTTACACAATATGAATAGGCTTAGACTGGGACCAAGAACCGATCCTTGTGGCACAGAACAGACAGTGTGAACCATGGCTGATGTGAAACCACCGTAGATGTCACGGGAACGATCTGCCTTGCAAGTATGAACGAAACCACTCGAGTGCGACACCGTGAATACCTAATTGTCTCTCGAGTCGGAGGCTCGGAGCATCAGCAGGTCATGGTCAACAGTGTCAAAAGCCGCCGTTAAGTCAAGTAGGCACAGAGCTGTCTGTCACTTGTCCACTGTCAGCTGCGAGTAACATTATCATTGTACACTTTCGTCACAGCAGTCTCTGTGCTGTGAAAACGATATTCTGCAGCGTAGCAGACGTTTCTGTTGCGCAGGTCTGCTGTCGTGCTACTACCATCCACGAGCGGACGACCTGCTGGGAACCTACTACTATCAGAGTGTGTCGTCCATCACTGACGCTCAGGAACACGCTGACGATGACGCTATTCCAGACTCTGAAGTTTCTGGCGGCGTCGAAGTCGAACGTCCACGACATCGTGTTCTGACTCGGCGTCTGCTGGCGTTCGCGGCCGTCTGTCTGGTGCTGGCAATCGGTGTCTTGTGTCGACTCTTGATATAATCGACTACAGAGCGATGGACGACGCTGACGACGACGACGTCAACATAACGTATTTTGTGGTGTACTGTTGCGCAACTATACTGTACGCTAACAGTGGTAGAAGCCGGTCTTTCACCGGCGAACTTTACCTGTCCCACGCTCGACCTGTAGCTGACGGGTGACCACTTATGTGGGTAAGCCGTCCGCTATAGGCCAACTCAGCCTTTCATCCTTTCGGGGTCGATAAATTGAGTAGTGAGCAACTTTATCGGATGTGTGCTGGTCGCGCTATCTGGTGAGTGTTCACGAGGTTAAGCCGGTGCGGTTATCAAAAGCTGTGCACCGTGTGTGGCAGCAATTTAGCCGAGCTTAACCCTTCTGTATATAGTTAGTGCGTTAGTGCCGCCCTACGTGACTGCGCGTTATGTCAGTCTATTATTATTGTACTAATTCGACGAATCCTGACCAATTTTCAAGATCCTTTCACCATCAGGCTCAGCAGTAATCTCTAATTAAGTCATGATTATCATGACTGAAGATCGCACCATGTCACTGCACTACCCTGTGAAACATCTGGTACCTATTTGACTAACACTACGCAATTTGCCGATTTTGGCGCCATCCTCTCAAGGCAAACTACTGACAGTAGGTGTTATTTTGGGCCGATACCAGCATCTTCTGAATGTCTGATTTTTATAACTTTTACTTAGGACAGCTATAAACGTGGGGTTTCACCTTGTTTTACTGTTCAGACTTCTTGATCAGTCATTGTCGCACACATGGATATACGTATTTTTGGAATAACTAAAGATGAGGTAAGATGTTGCAGCTGTTTGCCCTTAAATTTGCGTTTATTTCTCATATGCCCCGTATCGAAAACTATCTGTAGAATGCAATTTAAATCTCGGCATCAATAAGCCGACACATACACGTTCATCACTGCTTGCACCAAGTGGCCATGTTCAATGCCACATTATCGGTGACGCAGCTTTGTACTCTGTTATGTTGTTTTTTGGTGCAAATTAACAAAACCGAAGTAGGAGCTGTATTTTACTCATATTTGAACAAGGTGTCGCCCTAACGGGACGTAACCGTACTGGCCCGCCGTGCAGTGTCAGCCGCCCGACTGCCCACGCGGCCGACCCGGCGGCGGCCGACCACCCATGAGCCCGGCAGCCGGCCCGCCCGCCGGCAGCGTTACAGACAACGACGATAGACAACGACGAGTCGACGACAGCGAGCAAAACAATACTGGCCCATTAGACGGGCCAGTAATAACATATAAATATACAAATTAATGCAATGACACTATTCAAGCAAGTACATCAAACTGATTTTCATTACCTGCTAAATATTCAATGTTTATCAACAACATACGCAGCTGAGGTACGGTAATGTACAGGATCTCAATGCAACAATGTAGTAACAAGCTCAAATGCAATCACACAGCAAGAATTGATAAGACGTAAAGCTTGCAGGGAATGCATGATCACATCGTGGTACTGTGGACATTGCATACATTCATATAGTATAACCAATTAGTGGTACTCAGCCGACTGAAAACTGAGCCAAAGCATGATGTGTAACTAAAGAAAAGAAAGCAACTGTTGCATATCTACATATAAACCAGTTCTGCACTGCATAAACCAACCAAAATACACCGTGTCCAGAAAAAGGTGCCACTACATTTTTGCCTCTTAAATTTGCCAAATACCGACTGATTTTCAAAATTCTTTCACCGACAAAATTAACAGTAAATTTGTAGTAAAACGATAATAAAATATCAAACCACCCCTCAAATGCGTCGTTACACTACCTTGTGTAATATTTATGTACGGATTAACGATAAATCACAAGGTAGTGTAGCAACGTGATTTATGAATGGTGAGATCCTTTACTAATATTTTCTCACAAATTTACTGCTGAGTCTGCCTTGAAAGAATTCTTGAAATCAGTCGATATCTGGCGAAGTTATCGGTTAAGAAAGTTGACTGCCTCAAGAAAGATGAAGAACTCACTTAAGATTTAACGCATGGCGGGCAGTGACTGTTATAACAGCATCGTGTTATGACAACAGTCTTCAATAACCCTGACACCCTGACTCCATGAAAGACAAGTATCAAAATCGTGTTTTCTAGACCACTTGTGACTCGCCGACTGATGCCATCAGTGACTGTCTGAATGCTGATCATGTGTGCAAGCATTTTGTGCTTTTCATCAGTTGCAAAATTGTGTTAACATCATTGGATGAATATTTTTCAGCAACTGTTTCAAATGGTTGATTTTCGCATGGCAGTTCGCTCCACTCAGCTCTACAGCATGGCCATTTCTGAGCACAAATATTTCACAAGGTAGTGTAGCAACGCATTTGAGGGGTGGTGAAATGTTTTATTATCACTTTACTACAAATTCATAGGCAAGTCTGTCGGTGGAAGAATTTTGAAAATCGGTCAGCATTTGGCAAAGTTAGCGGCAATAATATAGTGGCACTGTTTTCTGGACATGGTGTATATGTAAATGATTTCAGAAATCATGGGGCATTTGTAGGCTATCAAGTACCATTTTCACACAAAAAGGTACAACAACATGTGAAGTACAGTGACATAATTCACAAGAAGTGTATGTGAACAAAGCCAAATTTAAGCTGTTTTGTTGATCATTTTCGTGGTCTCCTAGTTGGTTGGTTGGTTAGAGTTTAATGCCCTTTCAACACAATCTAGGTCATCACAGCCACACAAACACGGAAATTTATGCTACTCTGTGGAACAATATTCCTCTCTGGTCTGATTACATTAACACACACGACTTGTCAGTTCACAAGTGACACTTGAAACGAACGGGCCATTACACCTCATAACTGTTACTCTTCAGCCAACACTACTACAGCGGATATCAGTTCTTGCAAACGCTGAAGCCCTGGCTATACATTGCAAAGCAGCAATGGACAGGCTTATACACGTCATTCTGCAGGTATGCTTTCTGGAGTGACCTACATGATTGATTAAAGTTTTACGTCCCACCCGACACAAAATAGGTCATTTCGGAGACGTTCTTCCAAGCCAATCTCTTGGCTTAGTACTGAAAAAATGAAACACAACAAAAGCAAACATGTATCCGTAACAAAATATCCTAAAATTAACACACAAAAAGTCAGGGTTGGTAGCCTCCTATGACATCCAGCCTGGTAATGGAACGGGTCTATTCTTGAAGGAGTAGATAAGTCAGGAAGTAAATTAGTAAGGAAGTAAATAACTAAGGAATAAAGTTTAAGGAAGAAAGTCAGGAAGGAAGTTAATGAACAAACAATTCACAAAGCGCCAAAATCAACAAACGAATCAGGATGCATTACCGCCCCGGAGCCCGTACACAAGGTGGATTACACATGCTGCCACCTACAAGGCTTGCTGAATAATGACAGTGGTGCATGTGGAGAGCTCAAAATTCATTCCACACTGTCAGTGGCTGTTGGCAGACTAAGCTTGTTGGTCAAGTACAGTACCAAATACGTATCACTGACGAGACCTCCTCAGTCATCATACTCCATGCATGCGACAACAGGATCACCGGAAACAAAACTAATCACTAATATTTACATATTTACATAAATTACACGTCTATGTGGTAAGGAACATGTGTGGCATACTGTTGCGATATCATATCAACAGCAGCAAATAGTGAAACTATTTGCGATATTAAATGATATAATCTCAGGCACATCTATGTTTCATGATGTCATTACAGTATTTATGGAATCAAACTGCAAGCAGTTGTCTTTGTCTGGAAATTTCCCCAGTTTTTAACATAAAAGATAGACCTTTCAGTGCTTTAAGCCTTTCACACCACTGGCTGGGTGACAAGAAGGGCATCTGGCCTGAAAAACCTACTCCAGTTACCCCAAAATTTTTTTCACTTTTTTCTTCAAAGTTTCCATGGACCCACCGAGAGCAATTGTGGAAAAGAAGGCCAGTTAACAAAAAAACAAAT
>Ga0209780_1002616_pt1 | contig 12904 bp, 10 predicted proteins | sample WorMetexBAHAMAS2_FD_187384 | JGI IMG/M metagenome (GOLD analysis project Ga0209780, IMG submission 187384) | Marine gutless worms symbiont microbial communities from Max Planck institute for Marine Microbiology, Germany - Inanidrilus exumae... | ecosystem: Host-associated > Annelida > Digestive... | reverse complement strand
CACGGATACACCCTCCCCACATACCACCTCTCACCCCCACCAAGCCTTCTAAATCCGCCTGTCCCCCCAGAATTCCAGCCAGATATACGCCAATGGTTCAGAGACGTTCTTCCCAGCCAATCTCTTGGCTTAGTACTGAAAAACTAAATCATGCATATGCAATAAAAATATATTATAACCCAAAATAAACACAAAAAACTAAAGCCAGGTTTGGTCCACTCTTATGATCTCTGGCCTGGAAATGGAACGGGCCTATTCTTAAGTAGATAAGTGACAAATTAATTAAGTAAGGAAGAAAGTAAGTAAGTAGTACGGAAGTTAAGTAACCAAGCAAACAATTTATATAGCATCGTAATCAACAAATGAATTAGGGCGCATTACTGCCTGGTCACACAAATGGGGCAACACAGGGAAATCGCTCATTGTACCTCGTACCTACCACGGCAATAGAAGGATCAAGTTGTGAAATGTCAACACTGGATGGACTTTGACAATGATACGACATGTCGTCGACAGTTGCCGACAGGTCCACAACGGGCTGCTGCGTGTGAGGGTCGAGAAAATACAACTTGTCACCTGCACGTCAAAATTATACCACAACACCTGGGTGACAAACTAATACCAGCTAACACAGTTCACCATATAACAATCACAAACGTCGCATAATGCGTCAGCGATGAGAGCTGAAACCAAATTAGGAGAAAGTGCTTTCTTATTACCCATGCCAATGATAGTCATGTGGGTATGGTTTTAGCGGGGGCTTATGTGTCTGTTTTTCCACATCATATCTCAAAAAAAACCAATGCAGCTAGGATCACCAAACTTGACCCAGAAATATTCAACCATGATTCTAGAAAGCCCATTCATTTTGGGGTCAAATAATCATAAGTCAAGATCACAAGGCACAAAAAACATTGAGATCAAGGTCATGAGGCACCAAAAAAACATTGCCTGCGTGGGTCATGGTGCTCTTCAGGGCTGAATTCTTCTAGTTTGCAGAAACATATGCCTGGAATTCGCTACCAGTCTTGCATGGCTGGTAGCAAGTTTCAAATGACTGCTGAAAACATTTTCGTTCATTTCTGCCTTCAGTAAAGCTCAGCTGTAAGTATTGTGACACTTGTAATGTACTTTTTGTCAGTTTGTAATGAGTACGCCAACAGATTTTTCATTAACATTAACAACAGTGGCTAACACAACTCGTCAACTGATTGTCATAATAACATTCTGACAAGTCACTGACGGACTATTCGATGTAATGATTGAGAAAATACAGCATGTCATCCAGTAGATATGCCAGGATAAGTCTGCTTATCACAAACAGAACTAGAGAACATTCAGTAGAGTGCATACCTCCGCCACATCACACCTTGTTACTGGTAAGTAGCAGGCACATTTAACCTTAACTTCCTAACTTCCAAAATTTCATCAACTGTTCTCTGAACCATACTCTACAAATCTGATGAATATCGATCCATCTATAACTTTCTAAGTTGTTGTGTCCACAAACAGACAAAAAAGATGCAAACGGTGATCAAATCAGTACCTGTTGGCACTAGTGACAGAGGTAATAAAGTTTTCAGTAAGTAAAGGATGACGTCAAGTTCAAGGTGTAAGTCAAAAGGCTAAGACTAAAGGCTTAGACTAAAGTTTGGTCTAAAGCAAAACTTAACACCGAACTTGACCTCACGTTGACGATTTGGTCTAAGACCAAACTAAAGTCCAAAGTTTGGACTAAGTCCGGTCTTAGACTAAAGTCTTAGCCAAAGTTTAGTCTAAGACCAAAGTTAAGTTGAACTCATCGGTCGTCTACTGGAAATTCCCAATGCTAACTGCATATCTAAAGGACTTAAGCCCTAGGGCTTTTGTACAGACTTACACCAAACAGAGGCCAAGTTTGGTCTTTAGTTAGAACTAAGTCTAGCTCTCGGTTAATTTTTCTTTAGCTATTTACAAGGGCATGAAATATCTGTTAAGTCTATTTAAGTTTAGTGTGTCCCTCTGGCAAATGCAACGTAATAATTTTTAGCGAAACAAAGTAATTTTTTTGTACTAACATGTGGACAGACAGGAAGCAGGAAGCTAAGCTGATATGAACTTAGGTCTGCTATAAAACGTGACTGACACTAAGCCTAATATTATCACAAAACCTTATACAAATTTAACTCACATGAATGACATCAACATCGGCACCATTTTTACTCTGTGTAAGGTTAGTTTTTAGCATCCAACGCCATTATTTTTCGTAAGCATTGCTGAGTCGCTGAAAAACCGGCAGGATAGCAAAACATCCATTTTTTAGATGTTAACAGTTTAAATCATCGGTCTAAGACTAAAATATAAGCCAATAGTTATAACTCAGCAAGGACTTACTGTAAGTTTGGACTTAAGCGTTCAGCTACGCCTTTTGTCTTAGACAAAAGCCTTAGCAAAACGTGACCTCACTCAATGTGTGATGTTACAGTTCAAAATACGAACCAGAAAAGCCAATGAACCAGTGGGCGTGGTTTGGTCGACCTCCAATGATTCCGACAGACTGTTTGAATGTCAGACAAGTCTAGCAACGTTGCATAAACAACAGCAATGTCTCAACCAGACCGATTCCGAGTGCAGCTTCACCCTATAAAGGAGCCTTGCAGCAATGGACCTTATGAAACAATATGGTCACAGGTACAATTAGATGTGGGAGTGAGTAGTTCGGCAAAGTGAAGATGGGCACAGGCACGTGGTTATCCTCCAAGTTTCTCCAATTGTAACAGCCCATCCACCAATATATTTTTCCAAATGGCACAAAAAAGGTTAATCAATCATATCACCACGTCGTCACGATAAGGACGTAAAACCTAAACTCAATCAGTCAGTCAACCATGTTGTCATAACAATGGACGGACAGTACTCTGACACAATTGTCTCGACTCTTGGAAACGCATTCATCCCACGCCACATTTATGTACCTCACGTTGCTGAAGCACATTTTCCATTCATCAGCGCCAACTAACTACTGGTCAGTGTAGTAAACAGGAGTCCGGTAGTTGATGGGCGAAGGAAGGATGAAGTCAGGCCATTGGTAGGGTCAGTGCTGTGTGTTTCCTTCACTGCACTGACAATATAGATCGGCTGACAGTAAGGACATCTAACAAGCAACACAGGAATCAAATAATCTAAGCTCACACAAACGAGAAAATAGACTTCGACGCCCTGGCGTCAACGCAGATGTCATTGCCACTACATACTTAAACCTAGGTGTGACCTGACCTTTGACCTTTAACCGCCAACATCTAACCGGGTCATCAGTAGAGGACTAGTGGTTATTCCCGTAAGTTTCATCAAGATTGCTCAAGTAGTTCATAATATATGCTGTTCATTTGATCTCGACGGCCTGCTGTGATCTTCACCCTTGACCTCCAAAATCTAATCAGGTCATCAGTAGGGGCTAGTGAATCTTCCTTGTAAGTTTCATCCAGATTGCTCAAGTAGTTAGTTCATAAGATATGGTGTTCACAAGATTTGACCTCGACGGTCTTTGTTCAACCACCCTTGACCTTTGACTTCCAGAATCTAATCAGGTCAACAGTATGGGCTAGTGAATATTCCCGGTCAGTTTCATCAAAATTGTTCAAGCCGTTCATGAGATACTGTGTTAACAATATCTGACCAGATGAACAGACAAACAAACGGACACATAGGACATCCTACAACATAATAATAATGCATATAATGACTTCGCAGACGGTGTCCGATGGCAAAAGCATAAACACCCATGTCAATGATTCCCTCAAAGTTTCTCTTCCAGAATAAGTAATCCGAGGAAGAACTGGCGAACCCAGGTTCACTTGGATAACGACCGTTAAAAGGCCATCAAAACGGCGTTGACTCCACAGCGAAAAGGTCCCACACCAGGTTTTTGTTTACCTTTATTGCGGAGACATAAACTGGATTGATCTCCGAAAGTCCTAGTCGTAGCGGTACGACCAGCAACAACGGCTGCCAGTGACGTCGTTTTTCGGCGAGTTTTTTGGAGCCGTGCCACCTTGAACAGCTTTCCGAGTGCAAGTCTACATCACTGGCTGATGTAACTGCTGGTTGGCGAGAGACAACACAACTGAAGCCACGACAGCTCTCGTCTGTTATCTCCGACTGCTGATGCTGGGCTGACTGCAACGCTGAGAGAATAACGGACGGCACATCGCAACCTTCGACAAATATTTTGTCTGCGGAAACTTCTACCGAACACCGCGAACCTAAACAGATCCACAATACATCAACAAACGAATGCACGAAGTAATCGATCGATCGAAACCATTAATCAATAAATTAGCCCCATATGGGACTGACATTCGACTCTTCGCAAGTGAAGTTTCTGCCAACTTTAAAGTCACATTACACAAAAACTAGGCCAAATATCAAAAATCCGGCCGGATCAAATTTAGATATTGTGCCCTAGATTAAGAATCCATGGTCAGTTGTCAGCTCCCATTGTAAATGGCGGAGGAGATAGCTTTTGAAAATGACTGGATTTCCAACTTTGAAGGGCTCGTGACCTTAACCTTGACCTTGCATCAAGTCATACTGTCATGCATCACTCATCGACCTCTACCTACATGCCAAATTTCGTTGAAATTGAAGAAACTTTTTGTGGATGGACAGACGTACGTATGTACATACGCATGCACATACAGACGGACATTTGAGGCTAGCTTTATTAGGTCGACTCTGTTGAAGAGTCGACCTAAAACGAAAAAAGTTATATTACTTAGCAGCATATTGCCACAAAGTCAATATGTTGACAAGTAATATCACCAATCTCTGTCTGCTGTCTAATTCTATATTCAAAAATCCTTTCCACGTGCAACTAAAATTTTTCCTCATTGACGGCATTTAAACGTACAATGAAATGTGTTGATTTCAGTAATTTCCTAACTTCACATAGCTGTTTTGCTAACTGGTATTGTATGTTTTATGTATGTTTTAGGGCGGCTGCTAGTGCTGTTTTTCACCTTGCCACACCTATAACATTTGTTCCTCATGTACGTTATTTGACGTATTTGTGCTCTTTGCAAACGAATGAATGAATGAACTTACGAATATCGTCAATGATAACTGTGCTGTCCATGGCTACATGAACCACCATTCCACTCCACTGATCATAGCTGGCTAGCTTCCTGCATTTCAACAAATAACAAATCATTATTAACAGCTCGACCAGAAACTCGACAACTGTTCAAATTTCCGCAACTTTTAATCCGAACGAAATAAAGACATGATTCACTGCTGCATTCTGACATCAGTACTTTGATAGAATATAGCAAGCAGTTCTCTGATGGCAAGTTACCATAAACAGGAAATTCAGTGCCACTGCATGTAAAAGGTAAAAAATAAACATAATAAAATTACAAATAAAAATGACAGGCAAAAACAGAACATAACTTTGCACACGCAGAAACAAACAAAAATATTAGGCTTTGTTACATGGATGTGTGACTACTCCTAAAACAAACTGCATAAGTCAAGGATTATTAAAACAAAAGTAATCTGCCAACTGCTAACAGTGCATTTAATTTTTAAAAATATGGAGAAATATTTTACCACTAATCAGATTTTTAAATATCAATATGCAGCATTAACAAAAGCAGCAACATAAGTTAGTAAGCAAAAACTGCATTTTTGAATACTAACCTAAAAACTTGCATGACGGTGTTAGGACCAAACCATTCGCCAACTGGTTTCCCTTCAGCAACCCCCATACTGGCTGAAACACAGTAAATATAATAAATACCTTAGACCAGAGGTGTGTAAAATTTTTCAACGAAAGGCCACAAAAACATTAACTATATGTCCCAGAGGCCGTAGCAGATGGAAAGCTATAACATTCGTTATAAAAGTACTGCATGACAAATACCTGAAAATATAAAAAATCCAACAATATAAAAAATCAAACAGCTGCTGCAGCTGATAAGCTAATCATCACTTTTAACTCAACGATGATGAATAATTTTGCTCACAATAGTCACTGCACTTGCCAAAATACGGAATGCCAATGCTTTTATGGGCCGCTTTCTGCAGATTTTTTCACGTGAACTCGGAGGTCATATTAAATTCATTAGTGACTATGTGCCCAGTGTCACCTTAGACATATAAGTGTGTATTACATAATAAAGTAATAAATAAAGCTAAAACAGTATTACAATAGATTTCACTTAGTAGATTATATGCAGTATAGATTTCAAACCAGAATGTGTGGTAAAGCCCAGCGTGTAGACTGCCCAACACCAACGTACCTGCAAAGCTCAGGGTTACTGGACCAAAGTTCACCAAATTTTTATAAGACAAACAGGGATCATCAGCGGGGTTAACGCATGCATCCACTGCCATCAGTTGTGAAATGCCAGCATACAGAATGAAGCCGCACACAGAAGCCAATTTTTGCCAATTCATGCCACAAATCGGCTACCATAGCAAAATCCCTTCAGCAATTGTGAAAAGGTCAGGATAATTATGTTCACCCATATGGGTACGGTACCTATCTTGAAAATTTGGCGAAGACTGGTCCTGTACATCCTGAGATAATTGGTCTCCAAGACGACCATTAAAAAACGAAAGAAAGTAACATAAGCAAAACATAAGCTCTTCAGCTCCCAATGAGGACGCACTGTGTAGGGCTCAACTCTTGGAAGTGAGGAACCATGAGATGTGAGAGGCAGAGACTGAATTCGCACTCTCAGAGTAGAGAGAGAGATGAAGGAGTAAACATGGAGACAGTTGGAAATGCGTCTGGGACAAAAGGAAACTAAGATGGTAATTCGTCCACTTCAGGTAAAAATAGGCCTCATAGTACCTAAGGCACCACATCATGTAACAATAGCCTAATAACTTCTCCGAGGTTCGCAAGAACCTCAAAGAGGTGTTTCCTTGTGACCTTTGGTCTGTTTGGGGATGCACACTGGGTCGATCTACAATTCGGCCTCAGCACTAGGCAACAAAAAAGTTGTCCACCCCAAATATAAAGGTAAAGGTAAGGCACTCAATGCATATAATGATGAAGACACTGCAACAAATCCAGCTGAATTACCGGTACATTGCTGCAGACAAAAAAAAAACAAAACTAGTTTCAAGTACTTTCAAAACACATATTCTCTTAAGCTAACGTTAACTAATTCACAGACTAGTCAGGATTTTTAAACCATTCTAATAAGTATTTAAATAAATAAAATATTTCAATTAATATGACTAACACATTTCATTTTACTTGTTGACGGGAACTGAGTGATTTCATCAAAACTTGACTAAAACTTACTCACCGATTTGATGGATTGAGTAGCAGCAGTCGCGTTTGTCCTGAAACAGTCGCAGAATCTCGAAGTACTTCGGATCATACTTTCCACGCTTCCAACGCCAATCTGACAGCAAACAAACCACTGAAGCCTACTACAGCAGTAGCAACTCAGAAGCAAGCCGTCCTGAATGAGCTTGTTATACTCATGTCTGTAGATAACTATTCATTTTTTACTTCTGCCTGATTGTGTGACAAATCGGCATCCGCATCCGACACATGTGAAACACAAAATCAGAATATGCCGGAAACAGATTTTAGCCAGCTCTGTCACATCCCTGGAAGAGAACCTTTGGGATGAATAATGCATATTTTTAAACACCCACTAATAGCACCAAGGATACTCGAATCTCTGACCCCAATCAAGCAAACTCCACCACTGGCCTCACCTCTTCTTTATCCCTTTATGTCATCTCTTTGTTAACTAATAAGTCCGCATTCGAGATTGCACCGACCACTTCAGCACAAACAGCTCAACAAGTAACCACAATATGTGTCACATTATAGCGTGCATCCATATAATATGTCACCTCATAATGTGCATTCAGAGCCAAAAATGGACATTTTTCATCTTGTGACTGTGAACTTTGACCCGTGATCTTGACTTACGAACTTGACGTAGACACTGCATACCTTATTATCCATACTTGCCGATAGACAAGGTGTGGATATATACTTAACTTTTTTTTGTGTTTGTTTGTATGGTTACGGATTTCTCCGGCGAGGATAAAGCTAGCAACGTCAAATCTTGCAGAGTGGTTCAGGGGCGCCCTGGGCAAGGAATCTCCCATTTTGGGGAACTTCGCTCCTACAGAAGCCCAAAATCGAACAAATCAGTGCATGGCGGCAAGCATTGCTGATAGACACCAGTCCCCTCCACTGATGTCGTGCTCACCATCAGTGGAGGGGACTTGCGTTTATCGACAATACTTGCCCTTGGCATGTGTGGATATACAGCCGTCCTTAAAGACGGACATTCTTGTAAATGTTTGTATTATTATTAATATGAATAAACAATAAATAAACATTATTCTTACGAGTGAAACGGAAACAAGTATTTACGTCTAGTAAGGTGTCGGTTGATAAGTGCTTGTGCCATCATCATCTGTCCACACCTTAGCATGCAGCCCCAGCCAAGGTCTGTTGTATAACCACTTCCACCTATCAACAGATACACAAACTGCTATTAACAGTTCCAACGGTGAACAATTTTACGTGATACAGAATGATGAATAAATTGGTACTGGCATTGGAGAGCCCGAGCAAATGGTGCAATGCCCCTTTCTTCAGGAGAATGGTAGTAGATTGAGAAAGAAGGATGCTAGGCCATTGTCAGTACTTTAAGTTTCATTCACTGCATTGACACTGATGGTTAAGTGGCATCGACCTATAAAAAAGTCCCCATAAATTTAAAACCAAGAGGAACAGAATAACCCAGATTCACCAGGATAACAGCCATTGAAGCAGTGGTGGCGGTGGTGTACGTTGAATAATTTTTTTATTTCTGTTGACATTTTGTGCTAACTAAGAGGCATCAGACCCTTTGCACAAACTTCATGAAAGTCCGACCACAACGTTTGGAGTAATCCTTCTCACAGTAAGAAAGAAATATACTCACATGTTTACCGCAGGCATCGAATTACGTCTTAACTTCATAAAGGAATTAATTGGACTTTGTCATCTTAATGCAGCAGTTAAAAGACTAAAATGAGTGTCAAGACACCGAGAAAAAGACAAATCAATGATCCCAACCAGTGACCCAGCCTTATCTACTCTTCTTCCATCACACACTGGACTGTGAAGCATCATTTATGCCAGCCAGCTCACCAATGCCAGCAACAGTCTAACTAGATGGACTCTGACGCCCCACCATTGACATCGATACCTTCAACACCTTGATGGCCTGCTGCCACCTTGACCTTTGACCTCCAGAATCTAACCAGGTCATCAGTAGAGGGAATATTCCCTGTAAGTTTCATCGAGACTGCTGCAGCCATTCATGAGATGTCAATGTAGCAAGATCTGTCGGGATGAGCAAACAGACCGACAGCCTGACAACACAACGCCGTTGCCGACACTGTCAGGTGGCTAAAGCATAAACACAAAGTGTCACCCTAATGAAACGTAGCACTACTGGCCCGCCGTGCAGTGTTACCGTGGAGCTATAACTAGACTGGAGGCGGCATGACGTCATTGCCTGGCCTGCACAGGTGAAGCCGCCTGCAGGTCCGCCGCTGCCCGCCGTGGACTGTTACAGATGACGACAACAAATTACAGGCAACAAAAAACGACGACAGACGCCAGCGACTGTTACTAGTCTGTAGGCGGGCCAGTAATAAAATTAGTCACGAAATTAGAAAATGCTACTTATATCTGCAGCAAGACATGATGCAACTCACCAATTGCCTTGAAACCTTTGCGGTAAGTAAACAGCAGCCGAGATTTCACGTCTAATTCCAGTTTCTCTCTCTCTAGCAGATCATACAACGAAATCCACATACAGTGTGATACAACAGTGAATGCTCAATGCACAATAAAAAGGTGAGATGTACTGCTGTAATTATAATTGATGTAGTTAAGGTTTTAAGTCTTACTTGCAGAGATGCAGTCCTCGAGACCGTGGTCTTGGTCTCGAGACTGCTTGAGACCGAATTTTTTGCAGTCTTTGTCTGGAAGGGTCCCTCTTGGCTGTATTCGAGACCGATAGTTAGCATGTATATGTCGTAAAATTATAATAATTTTTGTGCAAGTTAATAATAACAAAGAGTGCAATTTTTTATAAACTTCACTGATTGCATTTCAGGATCAAGGCTGCACAGGCAGCGAAGATAAATTAAATTAACTGTTAGTTTGAGCAATATGCATTTTGTTGCTTCATTTGCTGGTCTTGGTCTTGTTATTGGTCTCGAGAGATCTGGTCATGGTCTTGATCTTGGCACTGCTGGTCTTGACTATAAAACTGTCCATTTGACACATTTCAGAGACATTCTTTCCAGCCAATCTCTTGACTTAGTACTGAAAAACTAAATCACACACAACAAAAGCAAACATGCATCCACAACAGAATATACTATAACACAAAATAAACATAAAGGACTACAGCCAGGTTTAGTCACCACTTACAATCTCCGACCTGGAAACGGAATGGGCCTATTCTTAAAGAAGTAAATAAATAAGGAAGTAAACAAGCAAACGACTTATATAGAACTGGAATCAACAAATGAATCAGGGCACATCACAGTCCTAGAGTCCATATAGGGCACCTGCTTCAAGTACTTGCTTCAGCTGGTGGTAAAGGCGGGATTCTCACCTCTGTCGGGTGGCAGGTAACACTGTGTGATCCCATATGGCATGTGACTTTCCCATATAGAGGTGAAGAGCTAAGTTGATGCTAAACTGCTATACACTGTTTTTACTTTACTTTCTGTAATCATATCATCTGCTCATAGCCCCTGTCTTAACACATTGCACATAAACCTTTGTGTTACTTACTTTAACATCATATGTGCTTCTAATCATTCTCATCTCAGCACGGTGAAGAGCCACCATGTGTTCTTACTTTACCGGCCTAGTTTCATTGCGATGTAACATATAATTTTGCACACAACCTCTGGAAAACTTGCCTCTCATAAGAAGGCAGACGTCCCTATTGGTAAGCAGAGGCACCAACTGCCACAATTTATTCAATCCCTTTCGTATTCTTGCCTCCAAAGCTGCATTGGCATCTCCATCTATGCTCAGCATGTCACCCAAGTAACAGAACCTCAGTGACATTGTGGTTTATATCTTACAAAATCAACAGCAGTCACTGATATGGAAACATTGAAAAATATGCCATAAAAAGAAGTAGAGGTGCTGCTTACCGTGAATGAGGTTGTATTTCACCCCAAGTATCCAAACTGGTTCCTCACTAAAAGGAAACATCTCAAAGTCAACAAGATTCTCATAGGTCGTAGCAGCAAAAAAAGATCCTGTACAAGCACACATAAAATTGTCATCAACTTTAATTACTATCATTAATGAAATGCCCAAATGAAATTCAAAATAGATTTACGGGATTCTCACCTCTGTCGGGTGGCAGGTAACACTGTGTGATCCCATATGGCATGTGACTTTCCAATATAGAGGTGAAGAGCTAAGTGGGACACATGAAGTTTAGCGGTACTCACAGAAAATGCATTGAATATTTAACGGCATTGGTGCCTTTAATTGCTGAAAATTAAATAGTGAGTGAATGGACGTGTTATGAAGTTTAGAGGTACGTATTGTAATGCACAGTATTGGTATTTACGGTTGTTTTTTTTATACTTTTTTCACTCTAGCCGAGCTAAGTTGATGCTAAACTACTATACACTGTTTTTACTTTACGTACTGTAATCATATCATCTGCTCATATATATAACACGGTTTCCTGCTCCTGCAGGCAAAGTAAAAATAGTAAAATAATACTACCATGGGTGTAGTTGTAAAGAATTGCCCAAGAATCTAATTATGGTGCTCCAACTTGATGGCCAATAAACAAACAATGACATCTGCATTTGCTTGTCGAAAACAACACAAAAATCTATATGTAATGAAAGTGACAAAGATATGACAGTAATACTATACGCACCGTACATAGCCGCATCCATCGTAACACTAATAATAATGAAAGCTTATAATGTTTATAAAGCACATAAACATAAACAAAGTAACAAAGAATACGTAAATTTAGGAAATCAGTTGTCTGAACTAAACATCGCAGGTACCGGGCATCGAGATTAAATATCCAATCTCGGTGGTACAGGTATGCAGTACTGTCGCAACCATGGCCCTAATTTAAACACGGTCGCAACATACCGTATAAATAGGTTGAAGTGACGTCACAGTAATCTATGGTCACGATACGATCTCCATGTTGTGTGGCATGATGTCATACTGTGTGAAGTTAACTTCGCTGTATTTGGCTTTACCTCGATTTGTCAACTGCCTGTACCCTTGCTATACCTGTATCGTCCACTCCAAACTTCATTACTGTAATTATCTGTACGGTACTATAACCTCCCTAAGTCTCAATTACCCCGTTTCCAGAAGATCCAGAACTAGTGCTGTCGTAAAACCTCCTAAATCCTGTCATATCACTTCCATCCTACGCTCTCTCCACAGGCTCAGGATCACTGATCGCATCGAATACAAGCTCCTCTCACTTACCTACAAAGGTCTCACTACTACCCAACCGCCATACCTTCATAACCTTAATATCTCAGTTCAACGTCCTTGCAGTAATCGCTCTTCATCCGTCGTTTATCTTGCTCGGCCAAACATCATCCTTTCTAAAAATAACTGATCGCTCCTTTCGTTATGCTTCACCTTGTCTAACAGCAGTTCGGCAGCTCGTCTGGTGCTCAACCTTCGTCTTCAAGTCAAGTCAAGTCAAGTTTAATGATCAACTTTGCTTTGCGGATCATTAAACTTCACTTCATCATCATCATCATTTTCTTTAATTAAAAGTTGACAATCGCAACCCATTACAAGAAATAAAAATCAAATACAATTCTAACAATATATAGACCTAGTAATAGACAACTAAGAATG
>Ga0209780_1002615_pt1 | contig 12907 bp, 10 predicted proteins | sample WorMetexBAHAMAS2_FD_187384 | JGI IMG/M metagenome (GOLD analysis project Ga0209780, IMG submission 187384) | Marine gutless worms symbiont microbial communities from Max Planck institute for Marine Microbiology, Germany - Inanidrilus exumae... | ecosystem: Host-associated > Annelida > Digestive... | reverse complement strand
AGCAATCAGCGTAAAATGCTCTATTTGCTGGTATAATTTTTATGCAAATCGGTTCAGTGGTTTGGGAGGAGTTTGATCACATACATACATACATACATACATACATACACACGGAATTTGGGCAATACCAAACCTGCTTTGCAGGTTTTGATAATCCCCAGACTGCTGGATGAATCCGGCGACGCTAGCTAGGCTATACTTATAACCGTGGTATGTGATATAATGCTGCCTGTGGTATTGGCTACTACCCATACACTGACTACGTGGGCCTATTATATTTTTTCCAGTTTGGCAGTAAAAGGGTTAAAACTTTTTTTTATTCCCATATCTCCTATAATGCTCAAGCATATATCAGCTGGGATATGTTTACACACGAATCATAGAGCAAACATGGTCTATAATTTGAACTGCCGTATTGAATTTGAAAGACAGACATCGCAAGGTCATAGGCAGTTACTTACTCTGTAAAAGTGGTAATGTCTTGGCAAGAGTGTGGTAAACCAGTAGTGGGAAGTTCTTATACGCATGACTTATCGAATTGTGGCATTTTCTATGAACATGAGTGACCTTTACCTATTGCAAGCCTTTTAGCTTTTTCTATTGCAACTTTTCATACAGTTTTAAAGCAGTTGACAAAGAGCATCACATCGTTACTCTGTGATAGCTAAACTTCTTGTAATTTTTATTTTTTTTTTAGTTTTTTTAGTTACATCTATGCATTAGTTGTTTAGTTTGCAATTAACAGTTATAGTTAGTTTTGTTGTTTGTGATAGCTATAGCTTGGGTTACAGTTATAGTTAATGATAACATTATTAGTAACAACCATCTTCTAATCATTTTCTGTTGACAGATACACTGTGTAGTACTTGTGGCGGCGTGGCGTAGTGGTAGCGTCGTTGGTCTAGATCAATGAGGTTAACCTACGCTGAGCCCGGTTAGTACTGGGATGGGTGACCGTGTCCGGGTTTGACTCCCGGAGGCGGCACTTTATTACGGTATGTAACCAACCACCCAGGTCGACTCAGCCTTCTACCCTCTGTGGGACGGTAAAATGAGTACCAGCCAAAGGGCGGTGATGTTTTGCAGCTGGGGAGTAAAGGCAGGCATGGTGTAATTTGCAGGTAAAACTGTGTGATCCATGTCTGAGTGCATTACAGGCGCTTTGCGTAATGCGCTATACAAATAGAAGTATACTTTACTTTACTTAAATTTAATATGTACCGTTTTATTTTCTGAATTTTGGAGCACTGGCGATTGGATACTGTACTGCACATCTTTGCTGGTGTATTTGTCTGTTACAGGCTGTGAAATTGACCAGTGTAAAGGCTCAGTTACCATATGAATACTATTCTCTTGGTATATGTAAGCCACAAGAAATAACATACAAGTCTGAGAACCTAGGTATAGCTGTAGCTTTTGTTATTTGTGGCAGTGATAGTGGATGAAATTAGGCCAGCTGATATGTTATTTAACTTCACAGACATAATCAACATATTGTCGCAGTTGAGAGCAGCTTTCTTCTTTCTTGTTCAGCTTTTGATTAATTGGCCAGGATAGGTCAGTTTCTATGGGAGAACTTATCATCGTTCGTTAGAGGATTTTCACTTGCAGCCCAGGTGCCCCTGCAAGCTGCCCGTTGCCGAAGCAATATTGTCAGAACAGTTTTAACTGTCGGTTAGCTAGCTTACGTTTTATTGATGTATTTGTCTGCGATGTTGTGTGGCCCATCGTTGTCACTGACAATGCAACCAAGGTAACTTAAAGTTAAAGGTAACCACGCTTGGTGCGACCAGACCTTAAGGTTGAGCCAATAAAAATGCATGCAGCAGACTGTTCAGGATTTCTTTCCGTCCTTCCTTTCTTTCTTCCCTTCCTTCCTTTCTTCATTTCTTCCCTTCCTTCGTTCCTTCATTTATTAGTTCCTTCATTTGTTTGTTCGTTCCTTTCTTCCTCCCTTCCTCCCTCCTTGTCCCTTTCTTCCATTTTGTTCTCTCTACTTCCCTTGTCCTTCCTTTATTTCCTCCCTCCCTTCCTACCTCTCTTCCTTCCTTTCTTTCTTTATTGCGGGCAGAGGTCACCCTACTTCTGGACCTCAGCGCTGAGACTGTGCAATGGTCCAGTATGCTAGCTCAGGGAGAGGAGGGGAATTGGTTGGTGTGTGCATGCGTGTGCCTGAATGCGAGGATGGCAGGGTTAGTAGCTTGTTGGGTATTTCTTTTGTGCCCCCTGTAGACGTGACCTACTGTCTGGCTTAGCCCTGTGTGGCGCTGTGTGTTGTGCCAGCCAGTGGCCAGCCAAGTTTGTTTGCTTCAGCTCACACCGGTGCGGCTAACAGTCATGATGCTGCTAATCAGTGTGTCAGAAATGGTCACAGTTTATAAAGGACACCATCAAACCCTCTTTTACCTGCTCGAAATTGTCTTCCTTTTTATCTCGTGCATAGGAATTATTTGAAATAATTCTTTGGTAGGCGGACAATCTAGGCTGAGGTTTGAACCTCGGCTTTGGGGCGCATCATGCTTTACTGCACATGTCGCCCGAGTGCTTTGACCAGTGGGCTACATGGGCAGGATTTTTATGACTACATTTCAGTTAGTTTTAATGATAAACACCTTGGATTTCTCCGCATTGAATTTTTGTAAGGAATGAATACATATTTACGAGATGCCACTGCTATTCAAGGTATGCCATTGCTTTCAGGCGAAGTGTTGCGCGGAGATCGCATTGTCAACACCCTTTACTCGGTTCGTCACTTGCCTTTGTTATTTGCACGTGATGCTGAAACAGATATGTCTTAATTTGTAAATAATGGGAAGGTATTTATATTTAGGGTAGGCCTATATGTTGTATGTCAAACTGGTAACTTAAAAAGAATCAAATGTTTTTAAAGGTCAAACGAGCCTTCATTTGTATCCCTTAAGATGTGTTTCAGCTGATGTTTCAATAAATGAAATACAACATAAATTCCAGCAAACGAGTTGTGGCACATGGTCTGTGCCCAAGTCCAAGATCTTTGTCCATGTACAGCAAAGCTGTGTTGGCAAGTCAAGTCCATGTCCAGGGTCAGCTTTTCGTCCAAGTAATAATAGATGGCATTTGTGGATAATAAGTAAACCACTCTGCACATCCATAACTCCCTCTCTCTTTCACTCCCAGCTTAAAACCTACCTGTTTCACAAATCCTATTCCCCTCCCCCATAGTTTCACTTCTTCCTCCCGGACTGCCTTTCACGAACTATTGCCTGGACTGTTTCTTCTGAGGTACTTGGTTTTTGTTTTGTTTGTTCCTAATTTTTTTTCCTTCTGTGCCGTGCACTAGATTAAGCTGGCCATCTCATCAGCTTTTGAGCACACATTAATCTACCGTATCATGTCATATCGCATCGTAGTCTGCATTCACCAAATGTGAACTCTTGCAATGGCTTTGCTTACAACAGCTTTTGACTCTCAGGTCGTAACGTAATCTCCCCAAGCGCCTCTGTACCCACCTAGCATAGACATCACGGCGCTCTAGAAATATTCATTGTATTGTATTGTATTGTATGGTGACAGCACCATAAACACTATCATGGTATTATGATTGTTATTAATGCCACTGTAGTTTGACGTTCGATAAATGATTTCATAGTTGGAACGCCCTGTTTTGGTCCCAGGGCCGTAAGTAAGTGGGTAAGTGTCTAAGTAAGTAAGTAAGTGACAAATTTATGAAGTGTCAAAACCAGAATAGACCCTCTTCGTTTCCAGGCTGGAGGTCGTAGGAGGCGACCAAACCTGGCGTTAGTTTTAAGGTTGGTGGGGGAGGTATGCACTCTACTGAACGCCTTTCTAGTTGTATTTGTTTTAGTTTTTCATTAGTTAGCCAAGACATTGGGCGGAAAGAACGTCTCCGAAACGACCTATTTTGTGTCGGGTGGAACGTACAAGTTACAACCTTAACTCAATCAATCAGTCATAGTTGGAACATGCTGCATACAGGTGCAGATGGCGGAGGACAAGCCGTGCCACTGGTTGTGTGAGAACCGAACGTTTAATGCCGAAGAGACGAGTCTTTTGCACAAACGCGTCACACAGGGATACAATGTCCATCTGTATGTTGAAGCCGATGTTTACAGTTTTGTCTGTGCATGGAATAATTGAGTATTGTCTAAAATTTCTGAGCATTTTTAAAAACTGTTAAATGTACTAGGAATTTTTCAGTTGAGCAATTTTGATCGGATGCCCAGTAGCCCATATAAGTCCATCATCTAAACATTTAACTGTCATGACTGCTCTTTAGTTACAGATGTATTGTTACAAAAAAGTTGTCGTTGGCACCCACGACGGCAATTTGTCAGCAAGGTGCAGAATAAGTTACGTGAAATTTGCCAACTGTTTTTTTTGAGTCTTGTCAGCCAACAGAGAAATAAAGTGCTTTATGAACAAATATCCACTTTATTTGTTAGTCAGCCAACATTCCCTCCCCACCAACAGACAACATTTGAGCTGTGGTCGATTTCCTGAAAGTGCCCCATAACATAAACGAGGGGCGAAAAACCCCAAACTTTACCCAATTTCCCACCTAACCGCAACACGTTAACACTCGTAGTGTGAAAGGAAAACAGAAAATTGAAAAATAGCGGTATTCAGTGACTATTACCGGTAGCCTATATGTTCACCAAATTTGGTGGGGGTTTGTTAAACAGTGATGGAGATCAATGTGGTAGATTATAATTGATGGGGGTGGGAAAATTTAGCAATTTTTGACATAATATCACGCTATATCTCGTTAATGGTACAAGATAGCCCTATCATTGCTGCGGACGACTATTAGAAATCATATGTAGCCTGATAATGGTGTCATTGCCAATGACCTTGAGTGACCCCTAACCACCCCAGGTAGCCATTTTTGTAAATGTTGAGGACCCTGTTCTTTTTTCCAGTTCACTTTCTCCAACGTTCATCAACCGCCGGTGTTCCTGTTCAGTAAGCCAATTGTGAACATACATGTTTGTTGTCTGTACTTTGAATTGCCGCGGTCAAAACCGCACAATACGGGCGACCTTCAGGTTGGGAATTGACACGTCAATTGCCAACATTCTAGTTTATTTATAGTTTTTTTCGTTATATTTTCTGTGCGATTGACTGAGCTGGTTACCCATCATCCATGTTGTCATTCATACATTATTGTGTTTCCATGTTGTATCGTTACTAGCCGGAATGTTAATGTCTGCCGTTTGTTTCTGCAGACTGACTGATAATTTGCCGTGTTCAACAAAGTTCACGTTGAAGGACAACGAGGAACAGCACGAACATGGCTACCGACTTGGATCCATCATCAATGACAAGGTTCTTTATCTCCTCCACTCACTAGCCGTTCATTCTTACCTGCCTAATTCCTTCACTTCAACCCGAGTTAGTGGATCAGGAAATGGCCGGGCCTGTGGGTGATCGTTCCATGCTGAAGTCATTTCAGTAACTTGACGCTGTCGGATGGTGACAGGGAGGATATTCGGCCTGTGAAATTGATCTGCTTTAATTGCTACCGAAGATTCTTCTGTGGGGGACACTGGACAGCCTGATGGATATCCAGCCTGCAATTTTGATCTTTCTTTAGTTGATCTCGAAGGTTTCTTTAGTTGTTCTCGAAGGTTTCCCCTGTGAGAGACACTGCCCCACCTGAAGGAGAGTTAAACCAGCTGAAAGTTCTTTTGTGAGGGACACTACCCTTCCGGAACAACATCCAACCTGTAAAATTGATCTGCTGCAATTGTTACTGAAGCGTCTGCCGTGAGTGACAATGCCCTGCCTGAAGGACAGTTGAATAGATAACTTGTGTGAGCGTGCATTGTGTGACTGCTAAATTTCTTTCGTGCTTTGACGCTGCTGGACGGGTACCAGAAAGAACACTCACACCCACCACCATCTCTCTCTGACGGTTGTCTTCCAGATACTTCTCAGTTAGCTAGTTGGTTGGTTGCATGGCACAGTGGTAGAACGTCGGTCTTTGGATGCCAACAGTATGACCCTGTAGTACAGTTTCTTTGTGTGAATTTCGTTTCTTCCATTTAAGGACCGGGATGCTGGTTTAACAGAGCCTGAAAACCCAGGCAGTACTCTCAAAACCTTAGCATTTATTCCTGTACTACAAAACGTAGTTTTTGAGACTTTTTGGACTAGTTGATTTCTTGATTTTCTTCTCCATTTGTTCAAGCCTGTTGTGATAGACAGAGACTTGATATACTAGTTGCATATGTATGATGGACTGATGCTTATGCATGATGGCCTGCTGCAGGTGTACATCAACAATCATTTGCATCTGGTCTTGTATTACCATCAAGAGGAACTGTGAGTAACTCACTTTCATATCGACGAATGTTTATTCATGAGGTTACTATTGGCACTGGTGTCAGAGAATGATTGATGTCTCTTCCCTCAAGAGTTGGTTGCCCCACATGGGGCCGCGGCACCCCCTTTTCTCTCCCTTGTCCATTCACTTTTTTATCTTTTGGTCTTTTTTACTTGTTCCCCTTTTTATTTGCTTTGCATATTTTCTTGTTTTGTACATCCCTTTTTGCCAGAATAGTCCCCCTCTATTTCCAGGCCGGAGGTCGTAAGAGGCGACCGAACTTGGCTTTAGTTTGTTCCGTTAATTTTGTGTTATCTGTATTGCTTAGTTAAGATTTGTTCTGGTGTTTTGCAGTATTTAGTCTTGCAGTGTGATAGTTGTCTTCCCCTGTTGTAGGCGCTAGCGTAATAATTTAAATGAGCCTCTTGATCCCTTTCCCTTTTGGGTGGCTGCTGAACAATAAAGGCGGCCAGGGTTGAGGTTAATATATCACTGGCCTTCTTTCATTGGGTAGGGATAGCTCTCCACCCCTGAACTTTTGTTTCTGATATAGCCATATTTTTGCTGAAAGGGGACGTTAAACTCCAACTAACTAACTAACTGTGTGTTGGTCACACAGTTATAGTATCCAAAAATTGCTGAACCGATTGAGAGGCCATTGGGGGGGGGGTGATCCTTGTTGTTTTGAGGAACCTTATCATATGGGTGTCAAGATCAGACGAATCCATTTGCAGCTGCGGGGGTGAAAAGTCAGCGATGTGGCCTTTTGCCAAATTACTTTTGACACTTTTATTGTTATTGTCATTGTTATCATGTTATTATTTTGCATGATATTTCTGTAATATGATTAACTATTACGATTCACATTTTTCAAGAGGATCGTGAGAGACAACTCGAATGTCCTCTGGTATCTTCTGCTAGCCAAGCGTGATGTTCAACTTACGGCTCGACTGCGTTGTGCTAGACAATATTCAACAATCTATGCGCGAACTAATCGTTATAAAAACTCTCTCATCGGCAGTAATTTCAGTACCATGCTGTTGTATTATGCATGCGTTGTATACTGTTGTATGTTTGTGTAATCCAGCCTTTGTTCAAGGCTGCCAAAGCCCAATAAACGTTTGTGTCACTATTTACTACCAGTTATGAGGTTTTTCAATGACGTTTTGTGAACAGAAGCGAGGGAAGAGAGCCGCTGTACCGCGTCGTCGGATTTGAAGTGATTCCACACAGGTCGGTCTTAGAACACCGTCCGAATTATTATTTCTTGACTGCAGTTACCGATTCGTGTGACATGTTTGTGGGACATTTGGTTTACATTGTTTTCTGTGTAGAATTTCTTTTCTGCAGATGCTTTGTGTCTCGGTAGAAAGTTCTGTCGTTGCAAGAGCTGTGATAGTGAACATACGGACACGTCGGACAGGTGCTTGGTTGATAAGAGTAAGAAATTGGGAGAATTGTTACGCCATGTTGTGTATTGCATGCCTTGCATAGATGTGGCCTTTGCCGTGGGTGTTGCTGTCTGTCTGTCTGTTGGTCACGTGGATGTGCCTTGCAAAATGCTAAAACAATCAAGATGCCATTTGAGCACAAGCAGCCCGGGGAACATTTGTAGATAGATTGGGTCACTTTATCTTTCGCTAAAACCAAAGTCTAAAACCTTAGTCTAAGACCAAAAGTCTGGTTTAAGACCTAATTAATGCAAAACGTGAAGTGACGCTAAACTTCGGTCTAAGACCAAAGTCTAAAACCAAAGTTAACGCTTAAACCAAAGTTTAAGACCAAAGTTTGGTCTAAAACCAAACTTAATCTGAGCAATCCGGTCTCAAACCAAACCGTCCTAATGCATTTAGATAGGCAATTATCACTAATCTTTTAGAGTTAAGACTTAGGTCTAAAACCATATCACTTTATCTTTCGCTTAATCTGAACTTGGTCTAAACTCAAGGTTCTAGCCGTTCAGATTAAGCTTTGGTTTTAGACTAAGGTTTTAGACTTTGGTTTTAGCGATAAATAAAGTGACCCATTGTTCTCGGTGTGCGGCATGCTGACAGTGGGGCGACAAAACCGCATGAGCCAGTCTCTGCAGATGAGAACATGGCTGAAAGTGAACTTCAATGAACTCAGTGACATGTTCCGATTTACAGAGAATTGATGAACTGCGTGATTTTTGTATTATATGGACTGGATGATGTGGATTGGATGTTTTTATATCATTCAATACTTCATATAAACAGTTGTTCATACAGTTTTAATGTTATTGCGTCGACGATGTAAATAACTAACTAAATAATAGCTATGACTAAAAATTTTAACAAGTAACTAAATAATAACTAAAATTATTGACCTGTCGATTAACTATAACTAAACTATATAAAGAAAATTATCGGCTTGAAAACTAACTATAACTAAAATTAGTTTCATAACTAAAATATCACTGCGGGGAAGCGGCAGTTTTGGAGAGTCGTCCGGCCCATGGCCCATTTGTTGTATTACAGCGGCAGCCAAATGTCGGATTAGTCAGTCTGTCATTCGACACTTTAAAACGAGAACAGAAAATGATTCTCGCTCTTATCACCCAAGCACCTGTTCGTATGTTCAATTGGTCGCAGAGTGGCCTGCTTCGGAGGTTGACGATGATGTCCTGTGTCTGTTGTGCAGCTATAAACTTGGTCTCATGTCAGCTGACAGGCAGGGCGTGTGTTCAGTTCCCGGCGATCCCAATGCCCCGGGACAGGAAATTCCCGAGTCAGGTAAATATGGATGAATTTGTAGCTCAGTTTTGCTGACAGCAAACGTAAACTTAGCATGTTTGATTTCAATTAACCCCAAACTAGGATAAATTAATATTTCCAGTCCCCGCTGTCTCCGAATATTAACACGTGCTTCACTGTAGCTTCGGCCCTGTGTTAACGGCAACTGGGCTTGTCAGTGGCAGCAGTGGAAAACTTTAACCCCCCCCCCTCTGCAGAATCGACACCCCTCAGTTGATCGGCAAGAAATTTGTCACAATTGATTACATACCAAGACAAATGGCTGTGTCATATTTGGCAAAATCCATCCACAGTGGGGTCAAGAGTTTGAATACATAGCTTTTATTGCCCCTGTATTGGCAGGTCACGTTATTACATTTAACACAGACTCCGTATGGGCTCCAGGGCTGTAATGCACCGTGATTCATTCCTGGACCTGTTTTATGTGGGTGGGACGGAAAACCTTAATCAATCAATCAACCTTGAACACAGGACTGAACTTTGTTCTGCTGATAAAGGAAAGGAAAGGAAGAGTATTTATACAGCGCCATTTACTACGCATGCATAGTCTCAAAGTGCTCAGACATGGAACACACAGTTTTACCTGCAGATTGCACCATGCCTGCCTTAACTTCGTAAGCGTGCACCAGATGGCGCCACCCCCTAACTTGAGGTAGCAGACATCCATTTGCAGCTTACTACTCATCTATCGACCCGGAAGGGATGAAAGGCTGAGTTGGCCTGGTTGGTTGACCTATAGTGGACGGTTAACCAACATAAATGGTTACCTGTCAGCTACAGGTCGAGCACAGGACAGGGAAAGTTCGCCGACGAAAGGCCGACGTTCTACCGCTGTGCCACCAGATATTACTCAGCGTCACATTGACATTGAGTTTTGCTACAGATGTGATTATGTTGTCGTTCTCTGTGTCCGTTCCCTGTATTTTTGGTTAAGCGGACAGTGAATACTTTCTTGTTGACTTTATGAAAATGTTCAGCATAGGGGCTCATGGAAAAGAGCATTAGTATGGTCCGTGAATGTAAGGTTCTGGGGGTTAATACTGCCCGCTGTGGCATTGTTTATCTGCTGAACATTTAATTCTCCGGATGATCGTGGGGGGTAGTGAACGCCGCTTGAGACTGCGGGCTCGTACTGCGCGCGCCATCTATACGCTGCTGCAAATCGAGTGGCAATTTTTGTCGGGAAATTCAGAACTAGCGGGCCGCAGGGCGTGAGGTGTAACGGATCCAGCGGATTCGCACCTAGAGCCGGCTCTAGGTATAGGCGCTATTTGTTATTATAGTTGAGTTCGTACGGGCTCTTTCAGCCTGATTTGTTTGTTGATTCTGGTACTATAGAAACTGTTTACTTACCTTATTTACTTTTTTAATAATAGGCCCGTTGCATTTCCAGGCCGGAGGTCGTATTAGGCTACCAAACTGTTTGTTTTGTGTTGTAGTACATTTTGTTACGAATGCATGTTTGCTTTTCGTCTCAGATTTAGTTTATCAGTACTAAGCCAAGAGATTGGCTTGGAAGAACGTCTCCAAAATGACTTATTTTGTGTCTGGGATGATGTAAAAGCTTAACTCAGTCAATCGGTATTGTAGTTGAACTGGACCAAACATGTTGCAGGCAGCGTGAGCGTGATGTTTACCTATGGCGTTGAGTGGCACAGCAGTCAGGTGCGGTGGGCATCGCGCTGGGACCCGTACCTCGCAATGAGTGACGTTCAGATTCATTGGTTCTCCATCATCAACTCGGTTGTCGTCGTGTTCTTCCTAGCTGGTACGTACGCACAGACACAGACCACGCTGCTTCCGGGGTTCCCACGCCTCCTGGAAAGTTTTGGATTTTTTGGTAAAATTTCCCGGCCCTGGAGAGTCCTCGAAAATGGGTTCTGTCCTGGAAAGTCCTGGAAATTTTAGTGCAAGGTCCTGGGAAGTCCTGGAATTTTCTAGGCTATGATGTGGGAGGCGGACACAATGATGCAGGTGCAGATGACAAAATTTGAGTGTGTGTACACGTCTCTACAATTAAACATCGCTGGCGTACGACAGGGTCCTGGAAAAACTCTTCTGGGGTCCTGTAAAGTCGTGGAAATTGTTGTAACTAAGAGAGTGGGAACCCTGTACTCTTTTTTTAGCCTGGGGCTGCATCTGGCTATTGCCGTGATGCAGCCTGAAAATTGGAGAGAGGAAACAGTAATTGTAACTGTAACTTTAACTGAGAAACTGTAACTTAAATGACACGACAGTCGATCAGCAAAGAGTCAGTTTCGTCGTCCACTGAGCCGGAATATCGTTACTATATTGAGCAGATTCTGCACTTGCGCATGTAGCTCATTGGTTAACGCGCTCAGGCGCCATGTGCAGTGGAGCGTGACATCTCAGGAGACGGGTTCAAGGCTCGGTCCGGGTGAGTCCGCTTTCCACCAAAGAATTATGACTGGCCCGCCTATTGAGCCAGTATTGTTTTGTTCGCTGGCGTCTGTTGTCTGTCATTATCGGAGTCGTCTGTCGTCATGTGTAACGCTGCAGGGCACGTGGGCGGTCGGGCGGCCGACACTGCACGGCGGGCCAGTGCGGTTACGTCCCGTTAGGGCAACACCTTGTTTCGAATAATTCCTATGCGTATGATGAACAGGGAGGTAATCCTGGGCAGTCAAAAGAGGTTTCGATGGTGTCATGTATTCTGTAAATGTTGCTGACACCTTGATTCGCAGTGTCAAGGTTGTTAGCCACCCCGGCGTGGCTGAAGCTGAAAGGCATGGCTGGCCACTGGCTGGTTGGCTGGTGTAATGCACAGCACCAGTCTGGGCTGAGCCAGACAATAGGCTAAATCTAGAGGGGGTGCACTACAAATACCTGACATATCTAAGTATCCTTTCCTCCACCCTACACGTCACGCATACATTAGCACACACCTACCAATACCCCTTCTCTCACTGGGCTAGTGCACTGGACCGCTATGAGGTCTCAGGGCTGAGGTCTACAGAGTAGGCTTTGCCCACAATAACGACTGAATGAGCAGAATGTGTGTCCGATATTGGTGCTTATTTGGTTGCGTTTTTGTCGTTAGGAATACTGACGATGATCATTGTACGCACTCTGAGGCGAGACATCGCAAAGTACAACAAGATCGACGAAGAGGTTTGTCTCTATCTGCCGTATTGTTTTACTGTCGTAGTGTAAACTGCTACTGCTACTGTACATGAACACGGCACATTTTGGCTACAATTAGGTCGACTCTTTTGAGTTGACCTAATAAAGTGGGTCTCAAATGTCCGTTTGTACGTACGTACGTCGTGTACGTCCGTCCGTCCACAAAAAGCTTGTTCGATTTCAATGAAATTTGGCATGTAGGTAGAGGTCGATAAGTGATGCACAACGGTATGCAGTGTGACCCGATCCAAGGTCAAGGTCACGATCCCTTCAAAAAGGGAAAAATTGCCGGATTCTTTTCCTTTTTGCCCATTTGACAGCGTCTACGTCATACAATTTACTTCTGTGTATTTTTCCACATAAAACAGGAAGTGAGAAGTTACTGGCTGTGTTTGATGGCCTGTTGGACGCAAAACCTTAACCAATCACAGTTAATAATGGCACAGTTTTGTACGCCATTCTTTGCAGTTTTCACAGAATAGTCCAAAATTCTGTTAAGCCCTCGTTGATGATGAATTGTGTGGGGAAATAGTGGATCGCCATGTCTTTGATAGCTGCTATTCTAGGAAAGGAAAGGAAGCGTATTTATATAGCGCCTTTTATATACTATGTATATCTCAAAGCGCTCAGGCATGGATCACACAGTTTTACCTGCAAATACACC
>Ga0209780_1002614_pt1 | contig 12907 bp, 10 predicted proteins | sample WorMetexBAHAMAS2_FD_187384 | JGI IMG/M metagenome (GOLD analysis project Ga0209780, IMG submission 187384) | Marine gutless worms symbiont microbial communities from Max Planck institute for Marine Microbiology, Germany - Inanidrilus exumae... | ecosystem: Host-associated > Annelida > Digestive... | reverse complement strand
GTACATAGGTGGCCTAATATGTGACGAACTCCGTCATGTTTACAACATACGCTAATAATAATGTAACATGCGATAGGCCTAAACAAAACAATTTTACAAAAAAATTATGAAAGCAAAATGGTCGACGTCTCGATGATCTAACTACAGCCCTAGTCCCTATAGAAAACTGAAGAAAAATTAGAAAATAAAAACAACATAGAAAGAAATGACTGAAAATTCCGACGCGTCGTCGAAAAATTTGAAGTCGGAATTTAGACGTGTTTACTTCATCAGCACCCTGGCCTGTGAACTGAAAAATGTTGTGTTAAATGCTAATGTGAACGTGCATCATACACAATATTGATTTGTGTACTGAATATTGTAAGTTTATAGCTGACTAAATTATCATACAAAATGAAGACCACGGAAAACTTAATATGTACATCGTGGCCCATGAAAATGTGCAGCTTTATTTTTTGCTATAACTCCGATATTTGTTGGTGGATTTTTACACTTTTTGTACCAGTAGAAACTGGAATGAACACCCAACAGAACAGTTATAATATTTACAACTTATTCACTTGCAGCAATGTTATCTGCAGTTCAGGATGACTAGGGCCTACCGCTTCATGCAGTGCGTTCAATCCGGTTGGCTGTGTGCAACTTTCACAGAAAGTCTTCTATTTTTTGTTAGGGAATTCCTTGACGAGTCTTCAGGCAGAATCAAAAGTTTATCTTCAGAAGAAAACAATTTTCAGTTCAATGTATTATTATTAGTATGAATAAAGTAACTTGATGATGTGACGCGATTATGATGCCATCAAGCCGTTAAATAAGTATTCTTTCCTGTTTCCACTGGTACAAAACAAAAGTATAAAAAATACAACCAAGAAATATGATAGTTATAGTCGAATATAAAGTGGCATGTATATTATGGACAACGGTAGTTGGTTGGTTGGGGTTTAATGGTGCTTGCTTTGAACACAATTCAGGTTATATCGTGCCTTTAAGGTATGGACCACAGTGTATAACTGTTATTGTCCACACATGCCGATAGGCAAGGTGTGGATATATCGTTTACTGTTTGTGTGTTTGTTTTTTTGTTTGTACGGTTACTCCGCCGAAGATTAAGCTAGCGGTGTCGCATTTTGCACAGTGGTTCATCGCCGTCCAAGGTAGAGAATCGCAAATTTTTGTGAACTTTGCTCCGCCAAAAGCCCAAAATCGGCCAGCGTGCAGGCCACGCCCACCTGCATGTAAACATCACGCTACAGATGCGCCGTTCGTGGAATATCGTGCGGCATGTGGACGTAGGATCGGCATCTGTGGATAGAGGTCAGTCCTCATTGACGTACTTGTCTGAATGTTATTTACATTTCCATTACTTACATTTCCAGTAGTTAGCTGGAAGAAGTACTTGATGTCAGTAAACATAACAGTAATTGTAAATACATTACATTTTAACAATCACACTGTTTTAATAATCATACTGGCTCATAAGAACATCAATACGACACATGCAAACTAACAACATGTAAACAAAACAAGATTTCACGTTTCTACACACGATATGACAACATAAAACCTATATAAAGCAATACAAGTCATGACAACTGAAAAATGCTCATTAACTGTGCACACGTGACTGGACTACAATGCACTCTGATGATCGTTTAAAGTCTATAATATCAATTAGCACCATATATGCAAGTGTAAAACATCACTAAAACAGAAAAAATGCTCTTTTTATCAGCAGTTATTTAGATCATCCGCATAAAAACTATACTGACCAGTATAAAATGACAAGATTAACACAACAGAAAGCAGATTCAGACTGGACAATTAGATAACAGATAGCCACGTGGGCTTTTATCTCATTTCAGTCTGGCCAGAACAATTTCACCTAGTTTAGGACCTGCAAACGTGCACTGTGATAGCGCAATAGGATTTTCGTTGTTAGTGCTGGAGCACACTATAAGAATCATCTGATGACTGTACTGTACTGATTAGTGATTAGTAATAAAAACATGGACATACCTAAGCAATACGTGACAAATGTAAGCAAGAAAACCAGCTTAAAATGGAGAACATAAACTAGGTCTTACTATGGACATACACTGCAGTTACAATAACGTAATGAGAGGGGCAGTATAAAAATGGTAAAGATACACATACATTATTAAAAAACATGGCACCACGGGAAATCGCACGCACCTACTAACTTCAAGAAGTCCACAAGCTGGCAGTATGGTATGGTATTGTAGGGTTTAACGTCCCACTCAACACATTATAGGTCATTTCGGAGACGATTTTGCAGGTCAGATGACCCAACCAACAGTGTAACAGCACTGAAGGACGATAGTCTTCCAGGCCAAGGGCCAATCCCAAAGGCTCAGCAGACTAAAAGGTAAAGAAAAGTATGTAATCAAAATTGTTTTCTACATATAGCACCAAGTACACCGAAGACACAGAGGCGCTCGGAAGACAGCTAAGCCACGCAAGATCAAAGCCCGATCCAGTCATTATATAAGTGTGCATATGATGTGCACAATTATGATGCACAACAGCACAGAGCTGATCAAATAATCTCTCCTCTTACCCTCCAGACAATCACCATAGCTCAGATGTTGTCTGTTGGAGGGGATGGGGACAAGCTGGCAGTAACTAGTAAGTTTCCTACTGCATCATCAACAACATACAACAATATAAACAAAATATATTAGAATTCATCGTGTCTGCGGAGGGCTTCACCGAAGTCTGTGGCTTGGCTACTGACAAAAACTTCGTATTTGTCCAGCATCTCTTCCTTTGTTAATGTCCCATCCTAAACCATACACAACAAGCCAATCATAGATATCAGACTTCGACTGCAGCTCGTTGTATGTGGGCAGGGGTCCAGCCTACTCTGGACTCCAGTGCTGAGACCTTCTGAATCGGTCCAATGCGCCAGTCGCCCATGGCTCAGTTCTTTCGTAACTCTACATACTTCCTTAACCTAAGTCCCATTGACGCCAGACCAGCTTTATTAGGTCGACTAAGTCTACTTAAGAACGAATGTGTGTGTGTGTGTCTATCTGTCTGTTCTTTATGCACGGCCGGTTTTGAGAGGATCTGCACAAAATTTGGAATGTGGCATCCTTATAGAGCACACACCATCTACACGCTGCTGCAAATGACTGGTAAGCTCCACAGGAAAATTCGATTTCACACTAGCAGACGGCATGCACGATGGATCAAGTGCCGCAGGCGTTAAGTGTGACCGAGCGCCGTAGGCGGGACTTTGCGCAGTAGGCGGGACGGTGGAATGCTAGTAGCCTAGTACATCATAAAGATAACTGACATGAACATTACTAACAACATGTACCTTATCAGCATCGGATTGAAGCATGAGATGTTTTGCCTCGGCATTCATCTGATCATAATATGGTGGAGAAATCCACTGCTGAACCTCATCACGGTCCATGAATCCGTCGTGGTTAAGATCTCGGTACTTGGAGAACTGTTCACGCTCGGACTTCACCCAGTCTGGTTCTTCAGAGTCCTGCTCTGTCCACATGTCACCTGGTCACACCCAGACCACTAACTTCTAGTTAAAAAATACAATTTACTTTTAGCCACTATCTGTTGTTTCGTTCTGTCAGACTAACAAACAAATAACAGAAATAAAAATAGCAACAGCAGCATCAGTTGTAACTGGGATTCCCATTAAGCTAAATTTGTCTAGCGACCAGGACGCCAGGGCTGTCAATTTTCGGCGTCCAGTGACGCCAAGGCATTAAAATTTGGGCATAAACTCCCAAATGACTACTTTATACCAACGTCTGTACAGCCCAGACTCTTTATCCAAATCCGGGTTTCAGGTACGATGCAATATGGTATATTTACGTGCACTCAAAAGCTGATGGGAGGGCCAGTTTAATCTAGTGCACGCGACCAAAAAGAAAAAATAAGGAAATACTAAAAACAAAGAACCAAGTAGCTAAGATGAAATGGTCTTGGCGATAGTCCGTGAAGGCAGTCCGAGGAGGAAGGACTTTGCATTATACAGTGAGAATATGCAAGCAGACAGGCCGGGCGCGTAAACCTGGCAACATCACTAAAAGACATCATTTTGCCAGTTATAAATTATGATGCCTGCTCACGACATGTCGTTAGACCTACTCGTTAGCAACTTGAAATATTTTTTATCTTCGGATGCTAGGGTAACCTAGAAAAGGCTGGCTCGGACTGTGATTAAAACCATGAGATTTTATAATTCGGGTTCATTTTTCAATGTCCACTGGACACCAGACATGCCAAAATTCGGCGTCCCCGCATGATTTTTGGGCATCAGGGACGCTGGGATGCCCATTAATGGGAACCCTGGTTGTAACAATATCACAACAGTCATCATCATTGTCACAGTGTTACTGGTAGCAGTCACTATAGCAGACGACTAAACAAATGAAGTACGTTCAACGAGATACCGACTACAGGTCAATAAGTACTGCTTTATTACATTTCACATGACAGTACATAATACATGCAGACGATCAGATCTATAGTAGAATACTTAAAGATAACAGCAACATTTAATATAATAATTCTCTTTAAAGAACAATTATTTGGCTCGAAGCTAGGCTTCAGCCGAATATTGGATTCACTTTACGGCGCATTTTTAGACTTCCGACCACCATAACTACATTGATTACAGATTGCCGGAAATTCACTACAAAATGATCCCTCTGTGGGATGTTTAGTTTCCATCTTACCATTGGAATCAATTCATAAGTCATTCCCCTGGCCTGTACACTCCGTACAAGAAACCTCCCCAAATTTACTGCGACATCCGATGCCGGTTGCAGTTTTGCCAATGTCCAACACTTCGGAATAGGACTGTAAATACTGTGCTATTACTGGTTGCTATTACCAGAAGGCGTGTAGTGGTTGGTTGTCATGCAGTGCTGTTTTTAGTATCACATCAACATGCACCCTTTGAGCTGAATACTGTATTGTGGGCATTCCACACAATACAAGCTGTCTAGTTAAGTGGTGTACCTAAACAATAATCAAGGCCATATTTCGACATGGTGAAGCCTTAAGCTGTACACATGCAGTGTGGAGGCCCTGACTGGCAGCTGCTAATACAGAATAAGGCCGTATAACAAATGCACTTGGCATCAATGCAGTCAATAATGCCAAGATGCAACACATACACTCATGTTGAGGAAGCAGTTGTTCTTTAATATGCCTTCTTGTCATGTGCTGCATCCCTCTTTGAAACTACAATCTTAAGGTGGGACAGAAAGCCATCATTATTCATAAAGGGTGAGCTTATGAGCAAATACTACCCTGAACACAGTTCCAACTACTAAACAAAAGGTGGTTCTACATAGGAACATTTCAAGTTGCTTGCATGTGGCAGATGCACATCCTCGAGATTTTAAAAACATAATAACAACAGTACTGTACAAACCTATATATTCATCCAAACTTAGCTTGCCATCTCTGTTTTTGTCAATATCCTCCAGAGTCTCCTACAACGTATTTTTAAAAACAGACAATGCACAACAGCAGAAATAACAGTATGGATGGCAAAACGAGAAGTCTTATTCCATGCATTCTAATAATATATACTGTGTTGAGAAATTTTTGCTTGATTTATCTGACATATACTATGATCAATCTGTGTATCAAACATGAAATGCCTAACTTCAACCATTCCAGAAATATAAAAGTCCCAAAAAATTAAAAGGGAGCATGCGAGCCAATCACATCTACCTTTGGTCAGTTACCATCCATGTACAGTGTATCAAATATGAAGTACCAAGCACCACAAATTTCAAAGACCAGTAATCAGTAACACCTTATGATGTTATGATGAAAGTTATGTTCACTGGGTGATAAATTTTGATGTTTTGGCATAAAGAGGGTTGGCTATAGTTAAGTCTGGCTGCTTACTGAATGTAACTGAGATACAATGCTCAAACATTTTCTGATCACAAGTAGACAAACAAGGTGTCATCCTAACGGAACATAACCGTACTGGCCCGCCGTGCAGTGTCGGCCGCCGGACCACCCACGCGCTTCGTCGCCGGCACGCCAACCGTCCACGTGCCCAGCGGCCAGCTGGTCTGACAGCCGGCAGTGTTCCCACACCTTATTCCCACACACGCAAGGTGCCCGGCTGGCCCCGGCTGGCCCGCACGACAGCAGCGTTACAGACGACGCCGACAGCATGTAAAGCAATAATGGCCAATTAGGCGAGCCAGTAATGACAAAGCGGAAACATTTGGTAACACTGCCCACCACAAATGTTTGCAAAATGCAATATCTAGAACAAAATCTGATTCGTAAGTAAAACACCCATCAAGACCAGCTTACAAGTGCAGGAACTATACAGCACTAAATATTACAATCAGTACAAGCTCAGCTATCACAGAGGGACCATGCAAGACTTTATGTAGAGCTATGTCCCTATCTTGCACGATTTCTAATTTACAGCAAGATATTGGTTGAAACTTTGAAAGTCGCCAATTTTAACCCACCCCACCTGCATTTCCCGCTCACGTTGGGTGAACCCATTCGTATTTCATCAAGATCTTTGACACCAAAAAAACTGCAAATCCCTAGGCTATTGTACAACAATGTTTACATGATCCTACATTCATCCACTAATAGAACACTGATTTGTGGTTGGTTGCTTGGTTAGCTGGTTGGGAGATTAACATTCCCTTTCAGAACAAAAATACGCTATGGGTGGAGATTTAGTCCGGCCAGGTTAAGGATGACCAACGATACAGTAACCTCCCAACCTCGTTGCCTTTTTGTTCAGTGACGACCCAAAATGGGAAAGGATAGAGGAGGCTCATTTAAATTATTACGCTAGCATGCACAACATGGTGGAAACTAACCAACAACCACAAGACCTATCTATCAGTTCAATGTGATATCTTGTGTAATTGCTATTCTTCAGCTCCTATAACACATCAGTGCCTAACGACTTTTGTTGTATAATATCTTTTCTGTGTTGGTCTGGCTTTGGAATGCTTCTCTTAGGTAAACCCAAAGGAAGCATCCGGGGGCTTCCCACCCATGGTACCAGAGCTGCCCCTCCACCCCAATGATTTGTGACAGACGGATGTTCAGACAGATGGACGGACATGGAGCCACAACATATACTGCACTAGAATAGTGTTGCATGGTAAAAATTCCACGACTCGAACTTAACCACTCCAAAGATATGAAGAAAGACCCAGAACTTAAAAACAGGGGTGACCTGGAATGGTTAGGGTCAGTCAAGGTCATTGGCAATGTTACTATACAAGAGAATGCATAAGACTTCCCATTTACCTTTCACAGAAACCTCCTATCTTTACTACTATTTTCAAGATAAGAGTTATTTGTCGAAAAAAATGCATAATTTTTCCTATGTCGCATGTTATTTGGTGCCCAATATGTGGTTGCTCCAGTGGAATATCACCAAGTTTGGCATATGAAAACTAGAGTGCCTTGTCTAACATGTGGTGCTGTTTCTGTGATGATTATGTTTAGCCTTTTTCACAGAATTCCCGACTTTTGACAGATGGACAGACGGACAAATGGCCATAGCATATACCACACTAGCATAGTGTCATGCAATATAAGCGTGTAAGATAAAAAAATTAAATCATACATCAATAATAATGTCCCTCATGCTCTCTGATTCCTCTGGATGCAAAAATGATGAAAATTCTTCTTTCGAGAGTTCACCATCCCCGTCGCTGTCAGCTCGAGCCCAGCGTCGTTTATCACGCTGCAGCATTACACGAAAGTTGTAGCGACCAGACTCATCTGTTGCCTCCGTATCTGCTTCTCTGTTATCATCTTCTGTCAACAGTCATACCAATATCAATGTATATGACATCAACAAAACTGGAAACCACAACTTACTGCACTAATGCCACGATAGGATTGAGCCACGACCACAGGTACCATGTACAGAAAATTTGGTGCAAAGGTGGTTTTTGTGAGTGATATGCAATTGGACAGACACAGACAGACAGACAAATAGACAGACAAACTGACTGCCATACTTTGCCCAAATACTGGGGGCAAAGTAAACAAAAAGATTATAATGACACTAAGTAAGCAGCACTGAAGGAGTGTGAATTTGCAAACAGAGTAAAACACGGCAATTGCCGTAAACATCAGACTTTGCCCTCACTGTGCACTGTGCACTGTACACTGCCACTTTGCAGTAAATAACAGACTCATCCAATGCTTGCAATCACGCATCTGCTCCCCTCGTGTGCCGCTGCATGGACCAGTCCACTATACATTTCATTAACCTAAGTCCCGTTAACGATAAATTAACTTCGCTTTCCTGTGTCCATGCATCAAAGTGACTGGTATATTTGTTTCTCTGCCAACGTTCACCATTACCATAGTAACAAAAGCCATGGCGACATGCATTTCAGTAATTCTGCCCATTTATCATCAAATTACTCTGTTCCTCTTACCCCCAGATGCTTTCTTTGGGTTTACCTGAGAGAAGCATTCCAAAGCCAGACCAACACAGAAAAGATATTGTACAACAAGAGTTGTTAGGCACTGATATGTTATAGGAACTGAAGAACAGCCGTTACACAAGATATCACATTGTACTTCAGTTTGCAAGTAACTTCAAAAAAAGTTAGTGAAAATTATGCCCTTTAATAACAGGAAATTGAATTCTGTCCGACTTTGCGGTAAATAAGTAAATTTAAGTGAAATCAGTCCTTTGTAGAGAAATTCCTACAGCTATACAGCCCATTATAGAAAACAATGATGTCATCCACAAAACGAGAAGTACATAATGCACCGTAAAGATGCCGGATGAGGACCGAGCCACGGCCATGGACAACATGCATAAAAAATTTGGTGAAGATAGCACGTGTGGTTCCGGAGATATACTCGTAGATAGGTAGACAGACACTAGACAGACAGACACACACAGATGTACTATCACAATACTTTGCAGTCACTGCCGTGGGTGAAGTAATAATTACACATGTTGTACAACAATGGTAGTAGTACACAGAGGGGAGAGAATGTTCAAAAAGAAAGAAGACATGGCGAACAATTTACACAATATTAAAAATGCACAAAACGTTCTGGTCCACGCCTAATGGAGGTACAGCTTCAAATAATTGAAAAAGAAAATTAAAGGTGCAATTGGCTGACCGAGGCTGTTTAACTGGTGTGGGGTGTGGGTCAGTGACACAATTACAATCAGAGTGATAAATAAACAGCTTCATTGGCAAACCTTCAGTGAAAGCATAAACTTTGTGCTTGTAAGATGCCCAGGAAAGGGTTGCGGTATTGTCAGGGTTGTGCTCACTCCATTGCCGATCAGTGTCCATGCGGACATACCAGGTCTGGACATACCTCTTGCTCAGTCACTTTCTCGTCACCATTCTTGTCAATTTTGTCATAGATAATCCTGAAAATGTCAAAGCATCCACAACATGTGCTGAATATGCCAAGCCTGTCATCAACTTAGTACAGTTCAACTGTGATAGTGCAGTCCCATAAAAACAAGGTGTCGCCCTGATGCTGCCCCCTGGTGAATTACTCTGTGCCATGGAGTGTTACAGACGAAGACAGACGACAACGACAGACGACGAACGCATGGCGAGCAAAACAATACTGTCCCCCCTACATTATGTGCAGGCGGGCCAGTAATATACAGCACTGAACGGAGGACTGACTGGTCTGCTGCTAGTGTTTGAAATGCCAATAGCAGCAATTGGTAGATACTGCTAAAGTGTTTAAGGCTACTGGAGCTGAATACTGATCACTGGCTACCATGAGATGATGGCAGCTGGGCCTGTCAATTGGCAAAATTGCAAAGGCAAACTTTGACCTTCTACAGAGTCAACACACCCTCAACTGACTGCCAAAAAAACAGTCAGTTTATTATGTTCCCGAGACAAAGCACTACGCCATATTTCATAAAAATCTGTCCACAAGGGCTTCTGGTAAAACAGCTGAAATATAACACAAATTATTTCTTATTTATGTATGCCTTAAAAATGCATTAGATGTGAGACCCTTAGACTGATATATGCCTATGACGGCTCAAATGATGCAGAATCGCCAAAGAGTGTGCCTTTTGTGGGTTAAAATACTCAAATTAACATTTAACCTCCTTCACTCACTGAAATGCCAAATTTTGCCCTAAAACCGGACTGACGGCATGTGAGTGAGTTGACCTGCTACTGTAAGTACTGTGGCTGGCTTCCAGTCGACTGTCATGCATGCGATCCATTGTGCACTTATGACAAAGCAACTGATTGTGCAGAACTAGAGACAAATCACGTCGCACTGTGCTAATCTCTCTAAAGCACACAATACACATCTTACCCGAGCTGCTTCTGACTGTCTTCTGGTGTCATATGTTCAAATTCTTTCACATTATCCTTGCCAAGAAATGCTTCATGATCATAGTCAGAATTGTGCTCGCTGTCTTTGAAATGGATTTCTTCACTCAGTGGCTACACATATTGCAAACCAATACACTACTTCCATTTCCACCAAAATCACACCGACATTATCAACAAATTTAATGGAATCACTTATAAGACATCCAAGTGTGTCCATAAATTTACAGAATCATTGTCCAATTAGTGAATTATTGTCCAATTATTAACTGTACCTTCTCTAGTACTCTGGATTTTGCTTCTGGAGGCGGAATAGCTGATGACAGTGTTGTTCCCGACAACAGCAGTATTGCTGTTATGACAAGAAATGTTTTATTCATGTCAGCACAGCCACAGTGTACAACAAACTGTACACAAACATCAAACCAATTACAGCTGCAGAATATTCAACAATTTCAACAGCAATAAAACGAATTATGGACAATTCACCTATTGGACAGTTCGCCTACTGTTTGGTCATTTCACCTACTGGACAGTTCGCCTACTACCTGGACAGTTCGCTTACAGATTGCTCATTTTGCCTACAAGACTGCTAAAATAAAATCAAATGTGTAATATAATATTTGCTTTACATTGCAGTCGCATAAACACTGAATAATATGGGCGCAGGTTATTACCCATGCTGGCATAGCCGCCGGGATGGCTAGGGCGTTCAGTCACGTCTGTTTGTTTGTCCGCGCTCTAACAGGAAAACAACTTGAGATATCAACACCAAACTTATAATTACTTATAATCTATCATATACTCTATAGCAGTCGCTCTACACGACCGGAGCCAGAGGTCAAAAGGTCAAACGTCAAGGTCACACGGTTACTTATCACACAATTACGAAATCTATCAAAATGTAACTTTTGCTGTGTCTGTTTGTCCGTGCTCTAAAAGGAAACCGAAAACCGTAAACGGCTTGAGCTATCAACACCAAACGTGGTACACATGTACTCTATAGCAGTTGTTTGGCATGCAATGACCCAGAGGTCAAAAAGTCAAAGGTCAAGGTCACATGGTACGAAAACCGTCACGGCGCATGATTGCTAGTGATTATAGCGACTGTCCCATAACTCTATGATGTGCTACCTGTGGCGAATGCGGGCGTAGGCCTGCATGTTGATACGACTGCCTATGTTTTCTACTTAATAAGAATATTAAACGACGTACTTCACACATAACCGGTAGTTACTTATTGAAGGACGGCGTCCGTCGGCAGCAGTCTTTGTACACACAATGGCTTGTTAAGTCTTTTCATGATCATGACGACGGGGGTTCGGCAAGATCGGAGCAATTTGTCGTGGGTGGCATATAAAACTGCAAGTGCAGCGCCATTTGTGTTTTTAAAGTTGTCCTAATTACTGCAACAAGTACTTGTCTTAAAATTTAAGGAATATAGGTATAGAGACATAATGGAACAGAACATTATAGAGATCAGTTCTGTTTGGTATCTGGTGTTTTTGTCAGCCTAGTAATAGGATTGTTTCTTCCGTATTAGTACCGTTTCTGTGTTGCTGATGCGGTTTTTCTGCGTGCTTTTTTCTGGATTAAAACTCGATAACATTAAAAAGCATGTGCAAATACAAAAGAAAAATAAACTATAATGATGACAATAATGAATGCTTCACAGTTGCTTCAGAGCAGCTTTATGTTCTTATTAACCTGCACCCATATTATTCAATATTTGCAGTAAAGCAAATATTACATATATAATACTTACACATTACCACATAGAGGCCATGAAAAGAAACTATTCAAAAGAAGATTTCGTTTGGATACTAGAAAATTTGTTTTTAGTAACAGGGTAGTTGACTGTTGGAATTCACTATCTGCACAGTGTGTTAACAGCTGCACCATTAACACTTTTAAGAAGCATTGTTGAGTTCATTGGCAGCCAGAATCCAGTCATCATCGATAATAAGTGTGATATTGTACAATGTAGGCGATCTAGGCATAGCCTGTGCTTACTTATACCATCATGGTCGTCAACTGTGGTTTCGGTGAATTTGATTTTATTCTGGGAGTCTTGTAGGCAAAAGGAGCAAAGTGCAGGCGAACTGTCCAGAATCCAGATAGTAGGCGAAATGTAAGGTAGGCGAAATGACCAGTAGGCGAAGTCTCTCTGGTAGGCGAAATGACCAAACTGTAGGCAAACTGTCCAGTAGGCCAAGTGTCCAGTTACCAAAAAAACTATATTTCTTCAGTAATCATAGCGGTGGTGCAACGGGCAAAGCATTGGACTTGCGATCAACAGGTCATGAGTTCACATCCTACTTGGGGCAAAGCTGCGTAACAACCTTGGGCAAGTTGTTCACACCTATGTGCCTCTGTCACCAAGCAGTATAACTTGGTACCGGCCAAGGGGCAGTGACGTTCTGCGGCTGGGAAGGTAACCGCAGGCCTGGCGGAAAGTAATGGCAGCCTACCGCCGGGTGGATGACTTATAGTCACCTGCGGGCTGACTGCCTGTACACCGGGATCAGCTCCGGGCCCAACGCTCG
>Ga0209780_1002613_pt1 | contig 12909 bp, 8 predicted proteins | sample WorMetexBAHAMAS2_FD_187384 | JGI IMG/M metagenome (GOLD analysis project Ga0209780, IMG submission 187384) | Marine gutless worms symbiont microbial communities from Max Planck institute for Marine Microbiology, Germany - Inanidrilus exumae... | ecosystem: Host-associated > Annelida > Digestive... | reverse complement strand
TTAGCAGACAATAACATAGGAACTAGAGGACATTCTAGGAAACTAGTTAAATTTAGGTGCACACGGGACTGTTGTAAATATTTCTTTTCTAATCGAGTAATTAATAGGTGGAATCAGCTGGACCAGTGGGCGGTGGAAGCCACCAGCATCAATGCTTTTAAAGGTTCGTTGAGCAAAATAAGGGAAACAAGGATGGGCTTCTTCTTGGACTGATCCGCCGAGCCCTGGGCCTCCCTGGTGGGTTTTCTGACCGGTGAGGCCACACAAGGTGAGTGACCAAAATGTAATAAATATACCACACTATAGACGGTGGCGCCCCCTAGCGAATGTAATTTGAAGCGGGAAAGCGTAAAAAGTATCAGATAAATACCTATAAATACAGCATTATCAGAACTTAAATTTTGTGGTAAAAATGGAATGTAGATAGTGGCACCACCTAGCGAATGCTACTGAGTCCATGCAATACTGGGTTATGGTTAACCCTACTAACCCTAACCTTAGGGAAAGGAGATAATGGAGTTTAGGGGCTTAAATTACTAAACTGACCTTAACCGTAGCACTAACCCTAACTGACATAGTAATTGTAGCACTAACCCTAACCCTACGTGCACACGTGATGTGGACCGTTGACATGGCCCTTGTACCCGCCCAAGGCCCCATCTTTCCTCCCGGTCCCGATAGACTTGTAGCACTTAATCACAGTCTAATTATAGACTTCGATAGCAGCTAGGTATTGCATTTCTGGTCGAAAATTAAATCGTTTCTGAGCTTACATCATCGTTTTCTATCGTCAGTAACTCGCTAAACGTCGGTTTCCAGGGACCGACCTATCGGTAACAATAACCAACCCTGTTTATTGACAAATATTTGAAGGTCGAGGGTTTGTGTGTTTTGATGCTTTCTCCATTGCTCAGTGATAGCGGTAGATCGCCGATCTACCTGAACTGCATTCAAAAATAAAAAATGGCTGCAACTGCGGCATACGCTATTTCTACGGTCTTGTCCGGCAACCGGAACATGAATGCGCGTTTTGTTTGTCCGGTCGCGATAAACATAGCTAACCGGCTATTGTTCCGGCAGCCGGAAATATGACTGCCAGGACGCTATGTGTCCGACAACTAATGGAATTTATTATATGTTAAATGTTGGAGTGAGATAACAATACAAAGGAAGAAATAGAAAAATAATAGTATATTTATATATGTTTATACTGTACTATATTATTTCTTTTCTAATAAAGTGGTCAATAGGTGGAACAAGCTGGATCAGCAGATAGTTTGAGTTTGAGCCACCAGCCTCAACGCCTTTAAAAACGGTTTGGATAAGCTAAGAAAGACCAAGAATGTCCAAGATGGGCTTCTTCATGGACTGATCCGCTAAGCCCTAGGCCAGGCCTCTCTGGTTGAAGTTTCTGCCAGTGAGGCCACACAAGGTGAGTTATTTCATGTGATTTATTATGCATTAATTGACTGAATGCATGAACCATTTATCCAACAAGTTGACATTACATTCACTTTAGAAGGGTATCAGAACAGTAGAAATTCACTTCCTTATTTATCTGTTCTTGTATTATATGATATTTTAAATTCATTATGTAAGAAGAGTCAGAAATACCAATCAACAGTTCTTCAAGTTAATGTCGGCCTAACGTTGCAGGTACGGCACACGACTGCTATGGAAACCGGATCTGCTGTGCGGCAGTCCCCTCTCCTGGAGAGGAAGAACAAGATGTCTGTTATCAGTCGCTTTTTCAAACCCTGGACTTGGAATCGGAACAGGAAAAAGCCAAGTGAGAAAATCCAGAATCAGGCGGCTAGTACGTAGTGACTGAGTTCAATGTGATTGTTTTATAATTTATTTTTATTTGTGCATGTTTAAAATTTTTGTAAAGCTATTTTTATTTGTAGTGTTGCATGAGCTTTTGCAAAAGATATTTGTGACATGTATTTTTGATATAATTTTTGATTTTTATGTGCTTCATTTTCAGAACAGGCTTCTTCGATTAGGAGATAGACCTGATTGGTGCTAATCCATTTTTATCTTTGTTTTTTTGCATTAATTTATGTTATCGTTCCCTCCAGAAGATTAAGATAGTTATCCTTTTTTAGCGTACATTATGAATTTTGTGCCGTGTCATATTTATTCGCTATTGTGACTTTGTAATGCTTAGCTGCCTTTGTTGTAATCTTGTGTTAAACTAGATAGGTGAACTTAACCAGGTAATTACGTTCAGCGAGAATTCCGTATCAGATTTGACTGTAAGCTCAGAAGCCTCACATATCTGATTAGTTGTGTATTTTTTATTTACTGTTGTGATGTGTTTTTGTGTCATGCCTATCTACATATGCCCCGTATTGGCTCCGGGCCTATAATGCACCCTGATTCATTTGTTGATTCTGGCGCTGTATAAATTGTTTATTTGCTTACTTAACTTCCTTACTCCCTTCCTTACTTATTTACTTCCTCTGTTGGTTGCGTGGCACAGTGATAGAACATCGGTCTGTGACCAGCGAACTTTCCCTGTCCTACGCTCGACCTGCAGCTGATGGGTGATCACTTATGTGGGTAAACCATCCGCTACAAGGTCAGCCAAGAAGGCTAACTCAGCCTTTTATTTTTTTGAGGTCGATAAATGAGTAGTGAGCTGTAATCGGATGTGCACTACCTTGCTTAGGTGGGGCCATCTGGTGAATGCTTACGAAGTACAGGCAGGATGGTTCATTCCATTTGTGGATAAACGTGTAGGTGGCAGGTAAAATTGTGTGATCCATCTAACACGTGCCATTCCTGGGTGCATTCGATGTGGTTACAAAGATGCACTGTACAAATCGACATTTACTTTACTTTACTTTGAGAAATGTAATGCGCCTGGAGGTTGTAAGAGATTTTGCGTCATTGTATATTTTGTTATGGATGCATGTTTGCTTTAGTTGTGATAGATTTAGTTTTTCAGTAGTTAGCCAAGAGATTAGCTGGAAAGAATATCTCCGAAATGACCCTTTTGTATTGGATTGAACGTAAATACTTAACTCAGTCAAGAATCTACATGTGCTCTCATTTCTTATTTGACAGTGCGTTTTTTGTAGCCATTGAAAGGAATTTATCAGCACGCAGCAGCAGAGAAGAGCTGATCAGACGAGGAATATTGAAGGATGTAGATGAAGAGCAAGGTCGTAAGGCACCTGCCAACACTGGTCCAGTCGTTGACGGGGGTGTAGTTTTGGGTGAGAGAACTTTTTCTGTGCTTGTAACTGTGCTATACTAGTAGCTGTAGTTGCGCCATTCAGAGTATAGTAGCAGATAACGTGGAGGCACATTTGTCATAGTGATTCTTCACAAGTAGCTAGACAATTAACAGTTTATTGTTTGGTTGTGGTAATGTTGTACACCGTGAGTCAAAAAAGATTACTAAGCCACGGAAGTCTTTTGACATTCTGGCGCTTTACAAATCGGATTATTATAATTATTTTTGTGGTAAATGTGTGAAATATGAATTTGATTTTAGTCATTCTGTCATTGTTGTGATCAGAAGTGATTTGCACAGTAACATGTGGAAACTTTTCCCACCACATCTTAACAATTTTGTCACCTTACCTTGTGTTGGTTACACCAGTTTACAGTGACACCAATTTTGCTATGTGAATAGGGATTTGTAGTAATTATCTGACATAAATGCTCATATAAGCCACCTTTGTTACTTATTTAGCAGGTATTTTTAGGCTGCATCGCCTGCTGCATGTAATGCATAGATGCAGCCAGTTGCTACAGACTTTGCACATAGCATGGTATGTCTCTGTCTGTGTGTCTGTTTGTCTGCCTCTCTCTCTGTGCTGTTCACATGGGTGAGCTGTGCAAAAATGGCTGAAACGAGCGAGATGCCATTTGGGGAGGGGGGGTGACTCTTGTGGGTCCAAGGAACCATGTACTAGGTGGAAGTCAAGATCAGATGAATCCATTTGCAGCCGTGAGGGGTGACAGGTCAGTGTTGCGGCAATTTACCAAATTACTCTGGACACTTGTTGATTACTCAGACAGAATTTAACATCACAAATGAACTCAACACAGTGACTGATTGCCATATCGTGAACTCTCAAACAGTATGTTATAATGTTATTGACACAGCAGTTTACCAAAATACTCTGCTTACAAGTAATTTTTTATGAACAGAGGAATATGGTCATCAATATATCCATGATGAGTGACCAGTTGCACAGCCATTGTCTAAAACACATGGGAGACTGGGATTGTCGGATGTGTAAAATCTTGTGAATAATTGAGTGTGTCTTTGTCTGTTATATATTTTTGTCTTATATATATATATATGTTTTATTTATTTTTAGTGGGCTGTTATGCAGCTTTTGTGGCATTTGGAAGCACATGAACATTTAGAATTACTTGATAAACTATGCAGCTGTTGTAGCTGTACATTTAGTAATGCATGTAGTGTACATTTCACACATGTACCGGTACTGACATTCACCTGCACTGTCTAGTAATCATCATAATTATTGTTGTCATTAATTAAATTAGTATAGTGCTATTTGCAAAACAACAGAACTGTTATATGTACCTTGTATAGATAGTTAGATTGTAGATACGTCACGATATGGTAGATTAACATGCGCTCAAAAGCTAACGAGATGGCCAGCGTAATCTAGCACATGGCACAGAGATGAAAAATAAGGAAAAAATAGATGGATTGACTGACTGTATACTGAACTAGAAGTAACAGGAAATAATACTACTTATTGCAGGCTTATAGTTATTTAAACAAGTTTTTGTTCCCGACTGCTCATATTGTGACTGTATTCAGAACTAAGCCAAGAGATTGGTTGGGAAGAACGACTTCTAAATGACCTACAGTGTATTTTGTCACTTTTATGTCAGGAGAGAAATAAAACCTTAAATCAGTTACTCAATATTGTGACTGTAGATGGAAGTACCAGTATTGATGCTGAAGTGTCTCAGAACGGATTGAACCACTCAATTGGATTGTCGTCATCTGACGGAACTGTTTCATTGTCTCCAGATGCTGCTGTGAAAGAGGCAGACACCACTGATCTGTCTCGGACCAGCGGTGCCACTTCACCGATGTCACACGCAGGTACTTTTTCTAACTGCTGTTTTATTTGTTGCTTTCCCTTTCGCCTCTAATATACAGCATCTGAGCTGTGATGATTGTTCTGAGGTTAGGAGGGAAAATAATCAGAACTGTTCTGTGCTGTGTTGTGTACGACAGTTGTGCATGATAATATGCACACACGTGAACAGTTGTTAAATTTGCATTTTGGTTTAGATTTAGATTTAGTTTTTGTGTGTTTGGTTAGGTTTATTATTTACGTGTTTTTTGTATTAGCTTAGATCATTTTATTCCTTTGTTGCTTGCTTTTGTAGTGTATGGTTTAGTTTCTTACAGTCCCAAGCCAAAACATTGGGTAGGAAGAACGTCTCCAAAATGACATATTTTTGGTCATGTAGGATGTAAAACCTTAATCAATCAGTCACAGTCATTTGTTGCTAAGTAATCCCCGTAAAAGACGACATAGTCGCTGAAAACTGAGCCAAGAATTAAAGTGGAAAATATGTTTTCTTCCAGATTATGCACATGCAAAAATGACCAGTCATAAAAGCGACAGATATAAAATAGAGCCAAGAAGTTAAGTACCCTTCATGCTGTTGCACTGGTTTACAATGTTACTGTCTATACGCAGCTGTGACCAGTGCAGGACACACTCGGAGAGGTCTTGGTGGGGGTGGGGCAGTAGCATTAACATGCATCTGCTGGTGAGCCATTGATTGCATGCTTAGACAATGGATGTGGATAATAGTGCTGTGGGTGTGTGTGTGTGTGATCACTTGTGGAATTACTTTGCTATTGTTTACGTTTACTGAAAGACTTGGGCATGTTGCAAGGACGGATAGACAGATGAATGTCAAAATAACTGCATTAACCACATTCAGTTGCTAGTAATGACCAAAAAAATGTCGGCATATGCAGCCGAGCTTCGTATTATCTAAAGTGGCTGTAGTTTGGAGTTGAAAACTCCACAAAATCACGTTGTGTTTCTTGACAGTTGTTTTGCGATGTGATGTGCAAGGAATGCCATCCGGTGACTCTCCACGCGTTGCTGTGGCACAGTCAATAACATCCAAGACGTCAGAGTCGCCTCCATCGTATGCTGCTGTCTCAGTCAACTATGAACCGAGTGAAAATACAGTGTCTGTGCTGTACACACCGCCGTGCCTCACGTCAACCGACGACAGTCCTTCAGTCCCAGAAACAGCTGCATCTCGGCCCAGTGTTATGACTGGTAGCTATGAGGCGGTTCTGATGAGTGAGCCAGACTTGTCTAAGGTGCCAGAACGCAGTGCGCTGAAGGGCGGAAAGACACGCCAGCTTCAAGAGAAGCGTCGAGGCAAAGAAAACCGACAGGAAGTGACGTCATTGCCTCTTAGTCCTAAGACTGCCGAGACACCACCGCATCCTCATCCAGCTGCTGTCCAGTTCAACAGCACCGGTCACCTGCGAGTTCGTCCTAAAGTTCCTCCAAAACCAAGGATAGGACCGTGAGTTCAGCATTTTCATTTAGCTACACTTGTGTGATTTTTGAAAATAGTCGCATCCTATCCTATTTGTGAGGATTTTGCTGCATTTGAATGATAATTATTATCTTTGGTTTGTACTCTGCAGCTATTAATGATCAGTTGTGTTAGTACATGGTTTTAATGGTTTGTTTTTTGTTTTTTGTTTCAATGTTTTATCCGTCGCATTTATTGAGTTTGTTTTTAATGCTGTTCTATCTTGCAATCTTGTATTTGATATATTTGATATATGTTAGCAGACTTGCTGTAAATCAAACTTACATTTGAGGGTGGCTGAAGTCTAATGAATAATGAATGATGTGTGATTTTCATCCTCGCGACTCTGACTTAAGACTTCAATACAACTCCAGACTAGTGCTCAGAATTGAATATCGTTGAATTGGAGGTGCACTTGGCGTCATATTTGTTGTAGAATCCGAGCATTTGACCCAAGTATCACTATAAACAACTCGCATGAGCTATGTTGTTCTTCCGATACATCTGATGTAGCAGACGATGGTGCAGATAACGAACCAGGTTTTGTTTAACTCTTGATGTTGCACGCTTGTAGTGATATACCAGTAATTATATCAGTGTCAAAGATTTCACAGAATTAATGTCGTTTTTGCATGTCTAGATTTCATTGTTATATTATGTCTTTGCCACCCGAGAATGTCAGCAGAGGTTTTATGTTTTTGGCTGTCCGTTCGTCCATCCGTTTGTTCGTCCGGTCAGATCTTGTTACCATAATATCTCATGAACGGCTTGAGCAATCTCAATGAAACTTACAGACAGATAATATGACCTGATTAGATTCTGGCAGTCAAAGGTCAAATATATACCGTCGAGGTGTCGAAGGCATCCACATCAACGCTACAGTGTCGAAGTCCATCTCGTTAGATTTCATCATTTGATTTTTGCCTCTAACTATTGTGTTCTTTACCATCTGATAGAATGTGTGTAGTTGCAGTATATGCAGTCGTAATTTCATTTGTCTCGAACTGTTGGGATTGGAAACAGTCAGTTGATGATTAAGAAGGATAGGTTGAGATGGTTTCGTTATATGGAGTGTAAAAGTGACACTTGATTGGTCAAGATTGAGATGCTGTACAACGATGGTGGTCGATAGTATTAGATAGAGCAGTCGAAGGTAAAACATGGCTGGAAGGTGTTAAGGAGGACATGAAAAGTTCTTTTTGTGTCCCGAGACAATTAAAATGCACACTCCCAGAACAGATGGAGAGAGAGAGAGGAAAATCACAGGCAACTCAGGTTTATCTTGAAATTGGCCATTTAAACGGTGTGTGTATGTTTGTATTGTCACTCATTTGCCTGTTGTACTTAGATCTCACACAACTGTTTTCTAGCTATTATACAAGTCAGCCTCTGCTAGTCAGCATCCCCAGTTAAGAACTGGAGGATTTTGTTGGAGCAAAGTTTTGATGCCCACATTCCCTTGCTGATAGCATCTAGCGCATTTGCATTAGATTAAACGAAAAGTTGCTAGAGTTCTTCTTAGTAATGTTACCTATGTGTCTCCATAGTGTGCTTATGGACTGTCAGAATGGCTAAAATGTCATCAAACATTTTGTCAGTGTGTGGTAGCTTCAGTGAAACACTAACAGGAAGTCATATATTACCTGTTGTGCAGCACCATAACCAATGACCTTGAGTGACCTGAAAGGTCATGTTAGCGATTTCAAACCTTGCACCCAGTCTATTTCATTTAGTCATACTTTTGTCTCAAGTTTAAAGTGCCGTGAGTAAAAATCACTTCGAGGACACTATACAAATGTCACAAGAAAACACAAGCCTATGATAGCATTAAATATAACTCTGAATGTATAAATGGGTTTTCGTTAATGGTGAAATTGCCATTCAGTGCTTAGACATTGTTTATTTGTGGCAGGAAGGCATCTGGCCTATTAAAACACGCTTCACAAATGCTATGTTTCTCTTCTAGATGACCCAGTCTAGCCCAGCCTTGAATAATTCTAGGAAACTAGGCCTGTCAAACAAAACAAAATTGAAAGTGTGTTTACCCTCATCTGATGTTGGTATTTTGACACTTGGTTTTGAAGAAAATGACCTCAAGTATCAGCTTTGCTCTGTATTTGTGGTTTGGAGAGCATTCATTATTTGCTCACCGTAGATGACCAAGTCGTCATAATTCAACATATATATTCGAGTATTATGCAAAATTATCAGCTGCTTTATATGCGAAATATGCATAAATTTTAACAAGATGCAGCCACTAAATGAGATATATTTAGGGGTGAAAATTTTAGGCCACTGTGTAGAATGCAGTGTGATGGTGCAATAGGAAGGTTGGATTAGCAATCTAGAGGTCGTTGGTTGGATCCTCAGTCATCTCATTGTATGCAGTGACCCTAAGTATGTCAATCATGCACGTCTATCATGCACACGTGCCTCCATTCACCAGCAGTATAAATTGGTACCGGCCGGCTAAGAGCAGTGACGCTCTGAAACTATAAAGGGCATCTGACGTCCTGGCAGAAAGTAATGGCATACTGGACTGGTGTATTTGTGACTAACGTCACGTGCAGGTGCCTGCCTAGTAAACTGGAGATCAGCAGCAGCCCCTCCCGTCCTTGACGGACTGTGGAAGAATATTTCACCTGTTTGTGTGAAATGATAAATGGGATGATAGTCTGTGCAGAGTTTGTGTGTCATTTCTGCGGCTGATAGTTTCAGCACTTGCTGCCAAGGTACAACGTAATAACAGCCTGGCACGTTTCCTGAACCAGCGTCCACAGCAAGAGGAGCTCGTGCAACGACATATCATTCCAGTCGAATCGGAACAGGAACGACTGGAGCATCGACAGCAGATCGGTGCCACACTGAACCGGTATGACTCTTGTCAAGTTACCTAAGGACTTGAGCAATTGAAAATTTCTTGAGACTTATTTTGCATCTGTATTATGTAATACTGTTGCTGCTGACTGAATATTTTTGCCACTGTTTGTAGACATTTGAGTTTACGACCGACGGCTGAAGAGCTAGAAGAGCGTCATATTCTTCTAAGTACGTGTTATGTCATCCATCTGTAGGACTTCTCAGGATTTCTCAAACTCTTTTTAAAATTTCGCTTACAGAAATTACTAGATTTCACTATCTTTTTGCATCATTAACAGGAAGAAGCTACAACAGTTTAGATAACTAATAGAATACAGCACCATACATATTTGACTGCTAAACGTTTTAGTTATTGTGACTTCACTTTTGGGTGTAAATACTGTGTAATTTGTCTCCGTGCTGTGTTTTATAGAATGCTCGCCTGAAGAACTTGAACGAGAGAGAGAAGAAACCAGACGAACTCTTATACGCAAGGTAGTTGCCAGCACTAATTTTGAAGTCGCATTTTAAAAATGAAATTACTTACTGATGTGTTCAATTTTCTATATTCTGCATGTTAGGAAGATTATGTGCAGGTAGGTGTACATCCGGTTGAAAATCAGCATAGCTTTCTATGTGCAAACCTCGTGACTGGAGTGGAATTCACCGATGGTGTTTGTAGCTCAGCTTTCGACCTACGATTGAAGAGCTGAAGGAGCGCAAGATCATAAAATTTTCTGATTACGTAGAAGTGTCCGATGCGGAGGTGTACGAGCGCAGAGCAGACAAACCTTGGACTCGTTTAACGCCGCGTGACAAGGTAAGCTGTTCAATTGTTTGTTTGTGTTCAATCATACTTGCGTGTGACATTATGTGGGCATATAATTCTGTTCTAAATAATACAAGGGCCTTTGGCCCTAGACCCACCCATCTAATATCGAACTGCCTGCTCTCCTTCCCCTTCGCTGTGGCTCAGGGCTACTGTGATCTGTGGCTGCACTGCAGGTGTCTGCAGCTGCGGCGTATGCTAATGAGTAATGACACTCGCAAGCGCCACCCAGTGTGACCGACAGACACCTTACCAAAATTAGTAATGTAAGATTCTTCATACATGGTTTGCATGTCCACTGTAGATTCTGGTTACATTTATCATAGATCAAATTCTAGTGGATACGTTGTATCCACAGTTTTGCCACTGTCCCATTTGTGGTAGTCAGTTGAAGTGAAGCTGATGGTGCAGTCTGATAGTTTGCAGATAGGTCACAAAATACCGTTTTCTACTTAGCTCATTTGACATGGGCAGCTCTTGCAGAGTGCAAAATTACATCATTTCGTGTACAGATAGAATGAACGAAGGATCGTTGTTGGCATAAACGTTTAGCCTTTACAGTTAGCTCCGGCCAACTTAGCTTCTATCCTTAGTGGGATGGAGCATGAGTACCAGTGAAGGGACAGTGGCAGTGCTCTGCTGTTGGGCAGGTAACCGTTGGTCTAGCGTCACACCAGCCGTGCGTCACAGACTCGATGCTGTATCCACCTGTGAGTTCATTGGCCTCGGAAACGAAGAGAGGCACCTATGCTGCTGTAGGAATATGGGACCCCTTTACCTCACAGTTATACACTCCAATCTTTTGCTGATGGCTGTCTTCTGTCCCATGCCAGTATATTAAACTGTCTAATAAACTCACAAACACGTACACAAACATACACACACTGGTTGAATGAACGTTTTGCAGGCGAATTTGATTTAGTGAGTTGTTTCCTTGATCCCGATGGGTCTTCTTCATTTCTGTGTTTAAACTCATGGCCAGTGTGGGCCATTGAGGGCAGTGATCCTCCTTCATTCATTTCTGTTGGTCGCCAGATGGAGAGCCTCTGACAGCGTGTAGATGCACCAGTCTCTGATATCATTGGACCATTTTCTAGTTGGTCTTCAATGAGGCCAGTCACCTAGATCATTCACAGCATCACAGTCTTCACTGATTGTTGATCTTTCTTTCTACCATCGTGCCTGAAGAATTTTAACTTATTTGCTTTATTTAACTTATTTGCTTTATTTGATGTCATTCTACTTTATCTCTTGCAATCTTGCTGTCGATTCTGTTTTTCCAACACACTTTTAGCGTTCTCTTGTTGTACCTCATCTCATAGCCAGGAGTTATATGGTCCATGTCTCCGGAGCATAGAGCAGATGAGAAAAGATGCGACACCAGCACATTGGTCTTGGTTTTAGAGTTAACTCCACTTCTCCGTAATGTGTAATGTTCCCATTTCTGTGACTTGCCAGTGTGATTCTCCAATTTACTGCACTGCAGTTGTTGTTTGTTGTTATCAGACGTCTGAGATAGACAAATTCAAGGACACATTAGAGTGTATCTATGTCAGCTGTAATACGAACATTGGACTATATTTTCTTGTTGTTTGGCTATTTAGGCTCTATATGTATGTATGTACTTTTTGTGACTAATCCAGTTGTTGCTGCCAAATCAAATAAACCATTATTATTATTATATAGTTGGGCGGTGATTTGCATGTCCTTGAAAGACCTCAACCTTGTTTTTACTTGTAGTAATCTGTAGGCTAATCCATATTCTTTGCTACTGTCATGTAGTTGGTCGTTTCAGCTTTGGTCATTTGACTAGTTCCACAGCCTTTGCAGCCATCCGGTCCATGTCACCTCCATACCAGAGATCTGTGGTCAATTGATCATTAAGTACTGTTTTTGGTCTAATGGTGAATGGTGACTGGTACAATTTTTGCAAACTGGATGTCATTTCAGATGCCAGTCATGGAAGTTGCTCACTGACTCCTGAGAGATATGTGTTGTGGTGTGTCTCTGCGTGTGTCAGGCTATGATTCGCAAAGAGTTGAATGAATTCAAAAGCACAGAGATGGACGTTCATGAGGAAAGCCGACAATTTACACGGTCAGTTGGCTTCTCTTAGCTTTTCTGTCTTCTTTATCTTTATTGGTCAGCATTGATAGGAGATTCATAAGGTCAGAAAGACAGAATATTGGCTGTAATGCTGGTCTCCATGACAGTATTACTTATGGTTAATATGACACGATTTGAATTTATTGAATAAGCAGCAAAGGGCCAGTTGCGGCCACTAACATGCTACACAATGCCTAGCTAATACAGTATACAGATGCAATACAGAAACATGGAAATACTAAAAACATACTAGAATAAAAACACACAAACACACATGCCAAGGTTCAAATGAACACTAACAGACGTATGAATGACACACTGAATTAAGTGACATCAGTCTTTCCATATCCCATATTACAAACTCAATCAAATGTACTAAATTAAAAAAAACAACATCAATCTTTCCCTATTCTGAACCTACTCAAATCAGTTCTCCTCAAAAGGCTTCTGAAACATGTTAGTGAAGAGAAGTCAGTAGGTGTAGCAGGCAGACTATTCCAGCACTGTACAATACGATTACAGAAAAATGTTTACGG